>Ga0206831_1051_pt1 | contig 33592 bp, 27 predicted proteins | sample Alteio_BWOrgCont_73_FD_152876 | JGI IMG/M metagenome (GOLD analysis project Ga0206831, IMG submission 152876) | Enriched cells from forest soil in Barre Woods Harvard Forest LTER site, Petersham, Massachusetts, United States -... | ecosystem: Environmental > Terrestrial > Soil > Temperate forest >...
CGCCGCCGGCATCTGGCAGCCTTCCAGGAACCGTTTCAGTTTGTATTCGAATCCAATCTTATCGTTGGAAACCGGCAGATGTTGGGCGGCCGCCAGCAGCGCCTTGAGCCCGACCGATGGAAAACGGCGGGCCGTGTTCGCCATCAAGCTGGCACGCTGCATCAGATAGCCGCCGAACAATTCGTCCGCGCCCTCGCCGCTGAGTGCAACCGTGGCGCTGGCCTTGGTGAGCCGCGAAAGGAACCACACCGGCAGCGCGCCCGAATCGGCGTTAGGCTCATCACAGTAATAAGCGAGCTCGTGAACTGCGGCGGGCAGGTCCTGTTCAGGATTGAGGTCGAACTCGGTGTGTTCGGTGCCGTAAAAGTCCGCAACCTGGCGCGCGTAGTTCGCCTCGTCAAAACTGCGTCCGCGAAAAGTAATTGAAAACGTCTTTAGTCTCGAACTCGACGCTTCGGCCGCGTAATGCACGAGGCTGGACGAATCCAAGCCACCGCTGAGCCAGACGCCCAACGGCACGTCGGTCGCGAGATGCTCACGAACAGATTCCTTCAACAGACGATCGAGTTCATCTTCCGCCGACTTGGCCGTCTCTTGTGTCCAGCGTCTCGCGTTATCTTCTTTGCCGGTCGGCAAGCGCCAGTATTGTCCCGTTCGAATTGTTCCGCGCCGCCATTCCATCCATCGGCCCGGGAGCAGTTTCTCAACGCCATCCACCAAGGTCCATGGCGCGGGCACATAGTTAAGCGATAAATAACAATCCAGACCCTCGGCGCTCAACCAGCGCTCGATCTCCGGGTGAACCAGGATGGCCTTTAGCTCCGAGCCGAAGTACAAGTCTTCGCCGCGGCGCGCGATGTACAACGGTTTGATCCCCATGCGATCGCGAGCCAGCACCAGGCGGCGGTCGGACTCACGCCAGAGCGCCACCGCGAACATCCCGCGCAGCCGCGCGAAACACTCGGTGTCCCACTCGAGGAACGCATTCAGAACGGTTTCGGTATCGCAGTGCGAGCGGAAGCGATATCCGCGCTGTTCCAGTTCCCGCCGCAGTTCCAGGTGATTGTAGATCTCGCCGTTGAAGACAATGACGGTGTCTCCATCCTCGGAAACGATGGGCTGATCGCCGCCGTCGATATCGATAATCTTTAGGCGCGCGGCACCTAAGGAGACAGCTTCGGACTCGAAGACGCCTTGCTGGTTAGGACCGCGATGGAAAAGGGTCGCAACCGCGTTCTGGATTCGCCCAGGCACCGCGGCGCGATGCCCGTGCGTGAAGCCGGCAATCCCGCACAATTCAGGTACACTCCGTCTTTAATACGCCACGGCTCATTAGTACGCGACTTCAGACGCTGACACGGCTGCGCTCACACTGGACTGCCGGGTGCGCTGATTCCGGGTTCTACGCCATTGGACTTGAGGCAGAAATAGTGAAGTGTCAATGCGATCCTGGTACCGGACCGCGATGTTCACCAGCGAGTCGAGCAGCGAGTCGGAAAGATAATGCGGCTGCAAACCGAGATCGATCAGCTTGGAGTGCTTGGCGTTGTAATAGTGTTCTTCAGACTCGACGCGCGGTGTCGGCAGGTGCTCGATTTGGGCGCGCATGCCCAGCTTCCTGGCCGCTGCCTGAACCATTTTCGCGAGCTCGAGCACGGAAAACTGTTCAGTGAACTGATTGAAGACCCGGAACTCTCCCGGCTGAGCTGGATGCAAGCACGCAATCTCAATACAGCGCACTGTATCGCGGATGTCCAGGAAGCCTCGCGTCTGCCCTCCCTTTCCATACACCGTCAAAGGATGTCCAGTGGCGGCCTGCGCGCAGAAACGGTTCAGGACCGTTCCAAAGACCTCATCGTAATCGAACCGGTTGATCAGCGCCTCGTCCAGCACAACTTCGTCGGTCACGCTTCCGTACACCACTCCCTGGTTCAGATCCGTGACACGCAGTCCCCAAATCTTGCAGGCAAACATGAGGTTATGGCTGTCATGAACCTTGGAGAGATGATAGAAAGAACCCGGCTGTTTGGGAAACGGAAGCACGTCGGAGCGGCCGTTGTGCTCGATGCGAATGTAGCCTTCTTCGATGTCGATATTCGGCGTGCCGTACTCGCCCATTGTTCCGAGCTTGACTAAGTGGCAATCGGGCCGAAGTTCCTTGAGCGCGAAGATGAGGTTCAGCGTTCCGACGACGTTGTTTACTTGGGTAAACACTGCATGTTTGCGGTCGATCATCGAATACGGAGCTGATCGCTGCTCGGCGAAGTGAACCACCGCATCCGGCTGGAAGCTCTCGATCGCACCCGACAGGAAGTCGTAGTCGTTCACGTCACCGACAAACAGCTCGATGGACTTCCCGCTGAGCTCCTGCCAGACGCGCAGCCGGTCCGCCAGAGGCTGAATCGGCGTCAGGCTTTGCGCCCCTAATTCAAAATCCCACTGCCGTCGAAGGAAATTATCTATTATGGCTACCTCATGTCCATTCTTGGACAAATGGAGAGCTGTAGCCCAGCCACAGTAACCATCACCACCTAGAACACAGATTTTCATTTGACTCGGAGCACCCGGTCCTTCCCTTGAAGCATCCGCACTAATTGAACTGTAACCTTGAGTCTACTCTCTAACTTACCTTATTTAGGAGCGATTTGCAGGACTTCGTGAACAGCGGTCTTAGTGTCCACGCTGGGCATCCCGTCCGATTGGAAACCGCGGCCGGCGAACAGATTTCGACGATTACTTTTTTTGGGCATTCTTGTGGGCCTGAATGCCGCTCTTCAGAAACTTAATGGCTTTCTTCGGCCCGCCGGTTCCCGTGACCCTGAACTTCTTCCCTCGTTGTTTGTTGTAGGAGATGAAAAATTCCTCTATCTGGTCGAGCAGAGTCTTACTCACTTCGCCGATCGCTTGCACATCTTCGTGCTCGTAGGAGTGGACTGCGACACCCAGCAGCCGATCGTTGGTTTCGGTTTTCCCCTTCTCGGTCTGTTCCGCCGAAATAATGCCGATAATGCGCACTTCGATGAGACAACCGACATGGGCCGGCGCATCCATCAAAACCATCACGTCGACCGCGTCGCCATCGGCGCCCAATGTGCAAGGGATGAAGCCGAAGTCGAAGGGAAACATCATGCCCTCCGGCAGTAACCCGCCCAACATGAAGAGGCCGGAATCGGGATCATAATCGAACTTGTTGCGGCAGCCTTTGGGCGTTTCTATGATCGCCCGGCAGACGCGCGTTTGGGGGTCAAGCTGATGGGGAAGAGATTCTAGGTTCGCCATTGTTTAAAGTTAGACTCTGAAGTGCTTAAACATGCAACAAGTTGGGCGTTTGTGGAATCTATTCGACAGAAGAGGGGTTCTATATGGCGGCCACAGTCTGGAAGGGCTACATTAGTTTCGGACTCGTTTCCTTCCCGGTGCGCTTTTCGCGGCCGCGCGGCCGGAGACGATCCATTTCCACATGCTTCACAAAAAGGATCAGTCCCGTGTCAAAGAGGTTTGGTACTGCGCTGAGGAGAACAAGCCCATCGAACGGTCGGAAATAGAGAAGGGCTACGAAGTAAGTAAGGGTGAATACGTTGTCGTCGATGACCAGGAGCTGAAGGAGATTGCGCCTCCGACCGCGACCACCATGGATATCCTGCAATTCGTGGGCAAGGACGAGGTAGATCCCATCTACTTCGAGAGTTCCTACTACATCGCGGCCGAGGACAAGACCGCCAAGCCCTACGTGTTGTTCATGGGCGCCCGGACCGACACCAAGCAGAACGCTATTGCCAAGGTGGCCATGCATAACCGGGAGCACGTGGTGCTGATTCGTCCATCCGAGGGCGGTCTGGTGCTCCATACGCTTTACTATCCGGATGAGCTGCATAAGGCCAATCGCAGCGAGGCACCCAAAGCGAAGTACAGCGCCAAGGAACTGGAACTCGCGAAGAGTCTGGTAAAGAATCTAACTGCGCCGTTCAAGCCGCAGGAGTTCAAGGACACTTATCGCGAGAATGTCGAGCGGCTGATCGAACAGAAGAGCAAGGGCCAGAAGATCACGACGGTCAAACAGCCGCGCAAGGCGCCGGTTGTGGATCTGATGGAAGCGCTCAAACGCAGTCTGAAGGCTTCGGCGCAGGCGGCGGCGGCCAAAGGCGCAAAGAAGGCGGCGGGTCGTCGCAAGGTGGCTTAGGGCCAACAACAGACGCTTGGTATAAGCTTGTCAGGGGACATTTCCCGATGACTAGCGCGCATACCAAATTGTGGCTTTTGTGTGGAATATTGTGGGCCGCGGCGGTGTGCAGCGGGCAGGACACGACAAGCACCCAGGCAACGACGGGACCCTACAAGATTGGCGGCGGCGTCAGCCCGCCGCGTCTTATCTATAAGGTTGAGCCAGAGTATTCCGAGGAAGGTCGTAGATCCCGGCTTGAGGGAACCGTGATGTTGCGAGTCTGCAACTTGCAAGTCTTGCACAGCGTCGGCATGGGTCTGGATGAAAAGGCAATTGCGGCTGCCAGCAGGTGGCTCTTTAAGCCTGGCGAAAAGGATGGTCAACCAGTAAACGTCTTCGCGCAGATCGAGGTGAATTTCAGGCTGGGAGACAAAGCGTCCAGATGGCATTTGGTACGGGCAGAGTTCCATCTTCCACCGGGGGCGACGCGGCCCGTTATCGAAAAGGGCCCGGCTCCTCGTATCGCCGACGACGCCGTTAACGCCAACGCCACGGCGACCTTCGATATCAACGAAAATGGCGAAGCTTTTGACGTTCACATCGACAAAGCTTCGGACGACCAGTGGGGCCGAGACGTCACCAACGCGCTCAGGAAATGGAGGTTCACTGCCGCTGCGAAGGACGGCAAACCGGTCTCCGCTTCTTGCACCATGGAATTTGTTCGGGGAACCATATGAAGCGCTATTTGTTGTTATGCCTCGCACTGGTTATGCTGCTTGGCCCACTACGGACCCACTCCGTCGTTCACGCCGCCACGGTAATGGCGCCGCGGTTTGAAGTGGATCCATTTTGGCCCAAGCCGCTGCCCAATCACTGGATTCTCGGCCAAACCATCGGTGTTTCGGCCGACTCGGAAGGCCACATCTGGATCATTCATCGCGTCGGGTCGCTCGAAGCGGGCGAACAGCACGCCACAACCACCCCGCCCATCTCGCAATGCTGCACACCTGCGCCGCCGGTCCTGGAGTTCGATCAGCAAGGCAACCTGATCGGCCACTGGGGTGGTCCGGGCGCCGGTTACGATTGGCCCGAGTCGGCGCACGGGATCACGGTCGACTACAGAGGCAACGTTTGGCTGGGAGGCAATGGCCGCGGGCCCCAAAGCGGGCGGGGTGCGATCAACGGTCAAGATGAAGAGTCGAAGGCGGGCGATCGCGTCGAAAGTTTTCACGACAACTCGATCCTCAAGTTCACGCAGGACGGCAAATTCCTGCTGCAGATCGGCAAGCCCGGCCATAGCAAAGGCAGCAATGATGTCGAAAATCTTCGGCTGGCTGCGAAAACCTTCGTCGATCCGAAGACGAATGAGCTATATGTCGCCGACGGCTACGGCAACCATCGCGTGATCGTATTCGACGCCGACACCGGCAAGTACAAGCGGCACTGGGGCGCTTACGGCCACAAACCCGACGACGCCGACCTCGGTCCATACAATCCGAACAGCCCGCCGGCGCAGCAATTTCGCAATCCGGTGCACTGCGCCATGCCCTCGAACGACGGCCTGGTATATGTCTGCGATCGCGTGAACGACCGCATCCAAGTTTTCCATCCGGACGGGACTTTTGTCAAAGAGGCCTTCATCGAAAAGCGGACGCTGGGTTCCGGTTCGGTCTGGGACATTGCTTTTTCGCAGGACCCGCAGCAGAAGTTTTTGTATGTCGCGGACGGTGAGAATGACCGCGTGCATATCGTCGACCGCACGTCGCTCGAAGTTCTGACAAGTTTTGGCGAAGGCGGCCGCCAGCCCGGCGAATTTTATGGTGTCCACAGCATCGCCAGCGATTCGAAGGGAAACATCTACACCACCGAGACCTACCGCGGGCAGCGAGTGCAGCGATTCGTGTATAAAGGTCTGGCGCCGGTTACCAGCAAAGACCAGCGCGTGGTGTGGCCACAGCATTAGTGTGACCCCAGCATTAATCAGGAGAGAACGAACATGCGAATCGAGTGGAGAATTCTGTTTCTGGCCGGTTGCGCCACTGCACTTCTGGCGCAGGACTCGCACCCCAGTTGCAACAAATGCTCGGGTACGTACATCACAAGCGACGAGATCCAGGCGTACCTCAAGCGGGCGCCGGCCGACGCTGTTGTCACCGATCAGCAGGTTCGCGCCGTGGATGTAGGCAAAATCAACGTGGATATCGGCGTGGTCTATCGCAATAAAACGGCGGGCGGCGCGGTGGCCGAGCACGATCTGGTGAGCGAGGTTTATCACGTCATCAGCGGCTCGGCGACTCTGGTTCTTGGCTCCGACATCACGGACTTGAAACCGCGGCCGGCGGACGATCGGGCTGTCCGGCTGTTGAACGGCCCGGGCGGCAACGGCGTCTCGATTCGCAACGGCGCCACTTATCAACTCAAGCCGGGCGACGTCGTCATCATACCCGCGGGAGTCGGGCACTGGTTCACGAAAATCGACGACCATATCGCGTATTTGATGGTGCGCGTGGACCCGGACAAAGTAACTCCGCTCAAAGACGAAGCCGCATCCAAAGCTGATTTAACGGGAGCACGATGAAAAGCGCAACTACTTTCGCAATGCTGGCGATCCTCGGGGGGATGCCTTGCGTTGCCGCGGTTTCAGGCGAGGCAATCTACCAAAAGCGCTGCGCCGCTTGCCATGACAACGGGATCGAGAGGGCGCCCACGCGTGAAGCGCTGAAGCAGTTGTCCGTCGCGCGCATTTTGCGAACGCTGGACTTCGGGGTGATGATCAACATCGCCTATGTTCTGAATCGCGAGGAGCGCGAGGCTGTGGCGAACTACCTGGGTGTCCAAAGGACTGACGTGCCGGTGCCTCCCCAGGCTTACTGCAAAGACCGGACGGTGAACATTGGCGCGTCACCGAGTCCGATATGGAACGGCTGGGCGCCCGATCTTTCCAACGCGCGGTATACCGCCACCAGCGGCCTCACGCTCAATCAAGTGGGCAAGCTCAAACTGAAGTGGGCTTATGCGTTTGACGGCGACGTCACTGCCTTTGGCGCTCCCACTGTGCTGGGAAACACGTTGTTCGTCGGCAGCGCGGGCGGCGCGGTGCAGGCGTTGAGCACCGATTCCGGCTGCGTTCGCTGGGTGTACCAGGCGAGCGGACCGGTACGTTCCGCCTTGGTCGCAGTCCCCAATGGCAAAACGCACGTTCTGGTGTTTACCGATCTCACGGGCTGGGCCTACGGAGTGGAGGCCGAAACGGGACATCTGCTATGGAAGAAGAAGCCCGAGGCGCACGAATCCACGCGATTGACGGGCTCCGCCGCGGTTCAGGACGGCGTGGTCTTCATTCCAGCCGCTTCCTGGGAAGAAACCCGATCGAGCAATCCGGATTATCCATGCTGCACTTTCCGTGGCAGCGTGACGGCGATGCGCGCGAAGGATGGAACCGAGGTGTGGAAGACCTACACCATTCGTGAGAAGCCGCACGCACTTGAGAAAGGCCCGGCCAGCGTCGGAACCCTTGGACCGTCGGGCGCGGGTATTTGGGGGTCGCCGACGCTGGATTCCAAACGCGGGTTGCTGTATGTCGCCACGGGTGACAACTACTCAACGCCCGCCACCGACATGAGCGACTCCATAGTGGCGCTGGAGCTGAAAACGGGACGCATCGTTTGGTCCAAGCAGATCACCCCTGGCGATGTGTTCACCGGTGCCTGTACCGCCGCGGGCGGCTGTCCCGGACCGGACTACGATTTCGGATCGTCGGTGATTATCGAGAAGCTCCCCGATGGCCATGAAATTTTACTCGCGGGACAAAAATCCGGCGTGGTTTATGCGCTGGATCCCGATCGAAAGGGCGCCATTCTGTGGCAGACTCGCGTGGGCAAGGGTGGCACCGGCGGCGGAGTGCAGTGGGGCATGGCGAGCGATGGCCAGAAGGTCTACGCAGCCACTTCCGACATGGTCAGGAAGGCGCCTCCCGGTACGGTCATTCAGGTAGGCTTGCCGCCTGATCCCACAGTCGGCGGCGGGTTGACGGCGCTCCGGATATCGACCGGCGAGAAAGTCTGGTACGCAGCTCCAGCGCCGTGTGGACCGAAGCCACTGTGCAGTCCGGCGCAACCGGGAGCGGTAACGGAGATACCTGGCGCAGTGTTTTCAGGATCGGACGACGGGCACCTGCGCGCTTACTCCACCGAGGACGGCCATGTGCTGTGGGACGTCGACACCGCGCACGATTTCAAGACTGCGAACGGAGTACGTGGCAAGGGCGGCGCGCTGGATGGGGCCGGTCCCGTGATCGTTGGAGGCATGTTGTTTGTGAACTCGGGCTACGCACGCAGCGGCGGCATGCCGGGCAATGTCCTGCTGGCGTTCGCGCCGGAGGAGTAGCGTTCGGCTACCAGGCTTTGCGTGATAGTAAACTACTTGCCATGCGAAGACTACTTTTGTTCTGCGTGCTGGCTGGAAGCTGCGCGTTCGCCCAGCAGAAAATCGCGCCCGACAAAGAAGCCGCGCTGAAGGCCGATCTGGAGGGGCAGATCGAGGGAATGAAAAAGCAGGCGCAAGTGATGGTCGACAGCGTCTTCAGCTTTGGCGAGCTGGGATACCAGGAGTTCGAGACGTCGAAATATCTGACTGGAATCCTCGAAAAGGAAGGCTTCAAGGTCGAACGCGGCGTGGCTGGAATACCAACCGCTTTCGTTGCCACTTGGGGGCAGGGAAAGCCGGTGATCGCGCTCGGGTCTGATATTGACGATATCCCGCAGGCTTCGCAGAAACCCGGTGTGGCCTATCACGATCCGATGATCGAAGGCGCCCCAGGCCATGGGGAAGGCCACAATTCCGGCATGCCGCTGAATATCCTGGCCGCCATCGCGGTGAAAAAGGTGATGGAGCGCGAGCATCTTTCGGGCACGATTAAGTTGTGGCCCGGCGTCGCCGAGGAATTGCTGGGAGGGAAAGCGTACCTGATTCGCGCGGGGATCTTCAAGGATGTCGACATGGTGCTGTTTGCCCACGTGTCGGACAACTTCGGCGTAACCTCTGGACCAACCACGCAGAGCGGGCTCGTTTCAGTTGAATACAGCTTCCACGGAGAGGCAGCTCATGCAGCGATGGCGCCATGGCGGGGACGCAGCGCACTGGACGCAGTGGAGCTGATGGATACGGGTTGGAACTTCCGCCGCGAGCACCTCCGCTTGGCGACGCGCGTGCATTACGTCATCACCAACGGCGGCGATCAACCAAATGTAGTGCCGCCACTCGCGAGCGTCTGGTATTACTATCGAGAGGCCGATTACGACCACATCATGAACTTGTGGAAGATCGGCGACGACATGGCCAAAGCCGCCGCGCTAATGACGAACACAATTTTCGAGTCCCACCTTCTCGGAAGCGCCTGGCCTGGTCATTTCAACATCCCAATCGCCGAAGACGTATATCAGAACATCACGAAAGTCGGGCTGCCGGCGTGGTCGGCGGAGGATGAACAGCTCGCTAAGGCGCTGCAGCATGAGCTCAAGGTTCCGGAAGAGGGATTGGCGACTAAGATTTCACCCTTGCCTGCTCCGCGCACTGGCCCCCAGCCCGAACCGACCGGTGGCGCTTCGGACGATATCGGCGATGTTTCTTGGGTGGTTCCAACGGTAACGCTGGGATACCCCTCGAATATTCCCGGAGGGCCGGGACACAGCTGGGCAAATGGAATCGCGATGGCGACGCCGATCGCGCACAAAGGCGTGGTGGCCGGCGCAAAGGTTCAGGCGATGACCATGCTCGATATCCTGTTGCACCCGGAACTCGTGCAGAAAGCTTGGGACTACTACAATAACGTCCAGACCAAGGACACCAAGTACCACACCTTCTTGAGAGCGGACGACAAGCCCGCAATTTGGCTGAATCAGAAAAAGATGGAGGAGTACCGGCCGCGCATGAAGGCACTGTACTACGATCCATCGAAGTACGATACGTATCTCGAACAGCTCGGGATTAAATATCCGACAGTACAAAAGTGAGATAGCCTAAGCTTTCTCGTCTTCCCAAGGTTTCCCCGGACGCCGCATGATCTGTTCGAGACTTGCCGGCTTGGGCCGCCACTCCTTGCCGAAGTGCTGATCGACATCGTCTTTGTAGCTCATCCGCGGTCCCGGATATCCGATGAGTTGCCAGCCGATCAACCCTGCGTTCCCGCCATGCATCGGATCCGAGAACATGCCCTCGATGGTGTGCGCGCGCAGCAGCTGGAAGAAATGTGTCTTCTCAATCGACTGCAGCTTCCGGATTTGCTCGTCTACGGGAAGCTCTGCAAAGTTATTTCCCAGGCTAGCGATGCCCTGATGATAGGTCTCGCGCGGATTTTCTTTCCCTTGATACCCGTGCTCGGGATACGATTCGACGAACGGCCCTTTGGTGTAGCGATATTTGTCGGCGCCGTAGGGACCGGCGAGTTGGCGATCGATGTAAATCACAACTGCGGCTTCCTTCGCGCCCGGTCCGCTGGCATCGCTCGGAAAAATCCGGTCGCACGCCGCCGCCACCACGCGAGCTTCCGCGGTAGTGAAGAAGCGCAATGGAATTTTTACGTTTCCGTCCTGGGTCACGTTTTGCGCTTCCAACCGGAACGGTTCGCGGGCCAGCGTGTACAGCAGCGTGCCGCCTAGCGCGCCGACGGGGATGGTCAGAAATTCTCGGCGTTTCATACCAGCCTCCCGGGATTCTTCAGATACTTTCCGATCAGCGCGTTCGCCGCCCAATACGTCGTGGCCAGCACAGTAAGGGTCGGATTCCCCGATGCGGTTTGCGGGAACGACGAGGCTCCGATCACCCATAGATTCGGCACGTCCCAATGCTGGAGATAAGGATTCACCACGCTGGTCTCGGGTGTGGCGCCCATGACCGCGCCTCCCTGAATGTGCGTGCTCTGATAGTTGATCACGTTGTATTTAGCGAGTGACGGGCGCGTGGAATCGATCTTCGCTCCCATGGCCGGCGCGATCTTGGCCGCGAGGTCGTAGGCGAAGTTGCGCTGTTTGTGCTCGTGATCGGTCCAATCCAGAGTGAAGCGCAGCAAGGGATCGCCAAATTTGTCGGTGTAAGTTGGATCCAGGTCGATGTAGTTCTGGCGATAGGACATGTGTTCGCCGTACATATTTAATTGCGCAACACGGTCGTGCCATTGGAGCGATGCGGCCTTCCAGTCCGCGCCCCAATTGGATTTGGTCGTGCCAGGAGGTATCGCGCCGAAGGCACCGATCGGAAAATCGCCCTGAGCGTTCAAGCTCAGCATCCCATATCGAAGCAGGCCATCCGAGCCGGTGAGGCCGTTGTCGCCATCAAAATCGGAAATGCGCCGGCCGAGCGATCCCGCACCCATGAACGCATTGAGCGGCTTGTCGAAAAAGATTCGGATTCCCCCTTCCACCTGATGCGTGAGGTTTCGGCCTAGCGTTCCCTTCCCAACCGCCGGATCATATGGCGTGCCGATTTTCGAGAGATGAAGCAGCCTGTTGTTGTTCAATGTGAAAGAAGCAAGGATGACGGTTTCCGCGGGTTGGAAAAACTCTTCGCCGTTCGCATCCGTAAACTGGACCCCCGTGGCGCGCCCGTTCTCATGCACGATGCGGCGTACCCAGTTTCCGGTGCGCAGTTGAAAACTCTTATGCTTGCGCAGCACCGGCATCAACGTATTACTCGGCTGCGACTTCGCTCCGATCATGCAGCCGAAGCGTGAGCAATAGCCGCAGTAAGCGCAGCCGACTCGCGAAACGCCATCCGGATTAGTGAAGTCTTGGCTCAGATTGGCCGCGGGCGTCGGATAAGGATGGTAGCCCAGCTGTCGCGTAGCTTCTTCGAACAGGTGGGACGCGTAGGAATGCTTGAGCGGCGGCGTAGGATACTCATGCGAGCGCGGCGACTCGAAAATGTTTCCGCCGTCTATCAGCTTGCCGCGCAGATTGCCGGCCTTGCCGCTGACCCCCATCATCTGCTCGGCATACCAATAGTGCGGCTCCAGTTGATCGTACGTCACGCCCCAATCCTGCACCGCCAGATCCGCGGGCAATCTCGCCGCCCCGTGCTTTTCCGTGAGATGCGTTCGCAACGTGAAGACATCCGGCAAAAACCGGAAGCACATGCCGGTCCAATGCTCGCCCGCGCCGCCCACGCCCGTTCCGGGATGGAAGGAGCCGTACTGCCGGACGGGAACCGCCGAAGCGCGCGCCGAATGGCGATGCGTGACGGTTTCTTCGGCGATGTTCTGCATCATGCGCAGGCGGATGTTGTAATCCAGCTCGTCCATGTCCATCGCGTAATCGGCCAGACCTCGCGGGGCGCCGCGTTCCAGCGCCAGCACGCTGACCGAGGTGCGGCTCACGATTTCCTTCGCCATGGCGAGGCCGGTCCAGCCGCCGCCGATGATGGCGACATCTACAGGTTTAAGGTTGGTCATGGATGCCTTTGCGACACGTCGTTCCTCACGACTTTACCGCTTTTCATGACAAACTTCACGCGCTGCAGCTCGGTGATGTCAGCCAGTGGGTCGCCCGAGACGGCTATCAGGTCGGCGTACTTACCCTTGTCAATGGATCCGATCTGGTCCTGCCATCCAAACACTTCGGCGTTGATTGTGGTCGCGGCCTGAATCGCGCGCACCGGACTCAACCCGGCACGCTTCACCAGCGCTTCAAAGTCGAGGGCCTGCGTACCGTGGGCGTACGTGGCGCCATCGGCTCCGCTGCCCAGCATGATCTTCATCCCCTTGGTCGCGACGGCCATACTCACAGCCTTTTCGAAAATAGGAATCATACGGTATTTGCCGCCGGTGTTCTTGGCATCGTTGTCGTCGATGGCCGGCTCCAGATATCGCACAAAAGTCGGATCGTAATAGAGCCCTTTCCGTACCATCATGTCGGCCTGCTCCTGATCCAGGCCGAACGCGTGCTCGATCGTGTCGCAGCCTGCGATGATGGCGTTCTTCTGCCCGTCGCCACCGTACACATGGCAAGCCGCCTTCTTTCCGAGGCGATGCGTCTCATCGATCAATGCCCGTAATACAGGCATGGGATACGTGACCACATACTGAGCAACGCCGGCGGCGGTGAAAGAATAAGCGCCCGTTGGAAACAACTTGATCCAGTCCGCTCCGTGTTCGATCTGGTCGCGCACCGCCGCGCCAGCATCTTCAACCGATCGAACCACGGCGCTCGCCAATGGATTGTCGGGAGCCGCTGGGTTGGCTGGCACCGCTCCCCAAACAATTCCCCGCGTCGATACTTGATAGCGCGGGCCATCGATGCGCCCCTGGTTTATAGCGTCGCGGATGGCCACGTCGCCATATCCGTTGCCGTGGGTACTCATATCGCGCGCGGCCGTAAACCCGGCCCGCAAGTCGGCCTGCACGTTCGCGACGGCAATCACCATTGAGTTTTCCGTGGTTCCGTTCGGTCCGCGCGCATCGAACATGTGCGTGTGGGCATCGATCAAACCAGGCAATACGGTTGCTTGGCTGAGGTCGATTACTTCCGCTGCCGCCGGAATCTTGACCTGGGCCTCGGACCCGACTTCGGTGATTCGATCACCCGTCACAATGATGACCTGTTTCGTCAACATCTGGCCGGTCTTGCTGTCGAACAAGCGTCCGGCGCGGATCGCGATCACTCGCGGCGCTGGCGGGCATTGAAAGATGCCGCCGTCCGAGCCAACGCACGGAGTGGGCCCGGCCCCTCGCCAGGGAGCCGGAGGCTGTTGAACCTGTGCACGAACCGTGATCGCGCTCAGAACTATCGCGAGCGCAATGGCGGTGAGTCGAGTCATTTGTGCTCGTCGTTGTGAATGGGGTCAACCCAGCGCACGGGGCTCGGCTCCTCCACGGGTTCGATGTCCAGATTCACCACCACCGCTTCGTTGTCGCTGCGGACTAGCACACACTCCAGAGTCTCATCGCTCGACGCATTGATCTCCTGGTGCGGGACGTAAGGCGGCACAAAGATAAAATCGCCAGGCCCAGCCTCGGCGACATATTCCAGACGATCGCCCCAGCGCATGCGGGCGCGGCCGCGCACCACGTAGATGACGCTTTCGAGCGCGCCGTGGTGATGGGCGCCTGTTTTAGCATTGGCGAAAATGCTGACGGTTCCCGCCCAGATCTTTTGGGCTCCCACGCGGGCGAAGTTGATCGCCGCTGCACGACTCATTCCAGGCGTCTGCGCGGTATTGGCGTCCAGCGAATCCTTGGGGATCACTTTCACCCCATGAGTTTTCCAATCGACCGCATCCCCATTCATATCGATTCAGTTTAGCCGACTTTGCACGTAACAGGACGGCGGTTGCGGGCCTAGCCAATTTCACACAACCTTGTTAATTTATTGTGGACTTTTTATGATAGTCTATTGAGGATAACTCTATGCTGAAGACGAATTCGGCAATCCGCGATATCGCGACGGGGATTCATCCGTATACCAATCTGAAAGCGCACGAAACCGAAGGCCCGTTGGTGATTACCGAAGGCGACGGGGTTTTTGTCCGCGGCGAAGACGGCAAAACTTATCTTGAGGGACTCTCCGGGCTATGGTGCGTCAGCCTCGGATTTTCCGAACGGCGTCTAGCCGAGGCCGCCTACCGCCAGATGTTAAAGCTGCCTTTTTATCACACGTTTGCTCATAAAGCGACTGATATTGGGATAGAACTCGCCGAAAAGCTGCTGGGTATTGCGCCGGTTCCGATGACCAAGGTGTTCTTCGTTAACTCGGGATCGGAGGCCAATGATACCGCGGTCAAGCTGGTTTGGTATTATAACAATGCCATCGGGCGTCCGCGCAAGAAGAAGATCGTCAGCCGCACCCGGGCCTACCATGGCGTAACCGTGGCCACCGCCAGCCTCACCGGCCTTGCGAACAATCATCGCGATTTCGACCTGCCCATCGACAAGATCCTACATGTGGAGTGCCCGCATTTCTATCGCTTCGGCCTCGCCGGCGAGACCGAGGAGGCATTTGCCGACCGAATGGCCGATTCGCTGGAGCAACGTATTTTGAGCGAGGGGCCCGACACCGTGGCGGCATTTATCGCCGAGCCGATCATGGGCGCTGGCGGCGTGCTCTTGCCACCCGCGACCTATTGGGAGAAAATCCAGGCTGTCTTACGGAAATACGATGTAATGCTTATCGCGGACGAAGTCATTTGCGGATTCGGCCGTACCGGTGAGATGTGGGGAACCGAGGTCTACGGCCTCAAGCCCGATATGATCACTTGTGCCAAGGCGCTGTCCTCCGGCTACCTGCCGATTGGCGCCGTAATGGTTTCGGAAGCAATTTATGACGCGCTGGTGAAGCAATCCGAAAAAATCGGCGTGTTCAGCCACGGCTTCACCTATAGCGGTCATCCCGTAACGTCGGCGGTCGCTCTGGAAACGCTCAAGATCTACGAAGATGACGGCATGCTGTCGCATGTTCGCCGTATGGCTCCGCGCATGCAAGCCGGGTTGCGCCGATTCGCGGATCACGCGCTGGTGGGCGAGGTTCGGGGAATCGGATTGATCGGAGCGATCGAGCTGATGCGGGACAAAGCCACGAAAGCGCCATTCGATCCTGCCGACGCGGTGGGTCCCATCCTGATGAAGCGGGCTCATCATCATGGTGTGATATTGCGTGCATTGGGCGACTCCATCGCGTTCTGTCCGCCGTTGATCATCAACGAAGCAGAAATCGATCTGATGTTGGGGCGATTCGCGCTTGCGCTTGACGATACATTCGCGATGGTTCGGGAGCGCGGACTGGTTGAGAGCGGACTAGTGAGTGCCGGGTCCGTTAGATAATCGCGATCAATGGAGATTGTACTTGGCCTTAAGTTGCGCCGCACGCGATTTATTTGCGAAAGCGAACGCGAACCTGTCTTGAAGATGGTCGGGTTCGTCGATCGCACGGCGGATCATGGTGCCGCGCTGCCGGCCAAACGCTTCCAACGCTACTGGCCATCTGTACGTCAATAAGGCGCCCCACGCTAGCAGCATAGTAGTTGCGGCGATCTTATCCAGCCGAGTCGCGGCACCTCTCAAAATCGGCTGCACAAGCACTCCCAGAAAAGGCGCCAGACAGATCAGCGAAACGTACTGATATCTTGAGCCCACCGCGGCCGCAATGCCAGTGTTGGAGCGGCCGACGCCAAGCAGCGCGCAGCTCATGACATCGAATAGCAGCAAGGCGCCGAAGAACGCGACCTGCTTTCTGGACCTTTGAACCCGCGAAAAGCCGCCAAGGATTATCGCCGCCTTGAGCAAGCCAAATGCAGTTGTTGCCGAAACGCCAATTAGGGGAACATTCAAAGATACGATGTCAAACAACGGATTGAGGAACAATGTGTAAGCCGCGAACCCCAGCACCTCGCGATAGTGGCTCTGTGGCGGCGGAAGACGTAGCGTGCTGAAAAGGAGCGGTACGTAAACCAGCGTTACTAGAATGATCGGCAGTGCACAAGAGACTGCCAGGACGCTACGCCGGACACCCGGAAGAATAGCCGAACGGTGGCCGAGAATTACGAACAATGCCAGGGCCCATCCGCCAATGACACCACGGGAGAAAGAAAGCGCACTAGCGATAAGGAGCAGCACATAGAGACCGATTTCCGCCGCCACCAAGCCTGTCCACTTGTTGGCTTCGATAAGGTGAATGAGCAGCCGCCACGCCAGGAGGAAGAAAAGGGTTGCCAACAACGCCGCCCATTGCACAGACCAGGCGAGTTCCTCAATGCTAGTCCACGCCAGCCCGCAAGTCAGCATAGAGATCACAACCGCATACGTACCGAATCCAAGGCGCCGGAGAATAGTCCCGAACGTGGCGATGATCACAAAATGAGTGAGCCATAGCAGCTGCATCAGCGCCAAGTAACTCCCGTGAAAAAGGAGGACCGCTCCGCCCCACAGGATCTTGAACAGCGGCACGAAATTCTCTGCATACGGCAATAGAGTCCAACGCAGAAATCCGACGTCCGCCAACTGCGATAGAAGATCCCATGAATCCCCAAAGAAGAATAATTTCTTGAATTGTGAAAAACCCAGGAGAAAGGGAGCCAATGAAAGCAGAGCTGCTAACCACACCGCGGAGGCCGGCGCGATCGGAGGGTCTAGGCGTCCCAAGGTGCTCGGCGCAGGATGATCACTATACACTGTGCGATCAAGCATTCGCGTACAGGCGATGCTAACACAACATAGTTACTAGAAAGCTGTGACGTCCACGAATTAATCTCGGAGGCGTGCCAATCAGGCTTTGGATTTTAGGGCCGAATCGGTTCGGGTATGGCGGCTCCATCGGCGCGCGGATCGGACGCCGCGTAATTCGTCCCGGTTTTAGAGTTGTGCAGTATCGCCTGTCCGCGGCCCATGGTCTCCACATACTCGCGGCCAATTCGAATCTCGTGGCCGCGCTCGGACAATTGCTGGAGCGTCTGCTCGGGCACGCGGGATTCAATGTAAACGTCGCACCCCGGGGCACCGGTCTTGAAGAAGCGCGGCGCCTCCAGAGCTTCTTGAAGGCTCATGCCATAGTCGACGAAATTAGAAACGAACTGCGCATGCGCCATCGGCTGCACCGAGCCGCCCATGATGCCGAATCCGATGTGTTCGTCGCCCTTCTCCATGAACGCCGGAATAATGGTGTGAAACGGCCGCTTGCCTCCAGCCAGCACATTCGGATGTTTAGGATCGAGATTAAAGCCCGCGCCTCGGTTTTGCAAGCTGAAACCCATCCCTTCTACCGTCACCTTTGAGCCGAAGGCAGAATAGAGACTCTGAATCCAACTGGCGATGTTGCCGTCCTTGTCCACCACCGTCAAATACGTCGTATTACTGCCAATAGGGTCGCCGGCCTTGACTTCGCAGTTGGCACGATTCGGATCGATCTGGGCTGCACGCTTGCGCGCGTACTCTTTCGAAAGAAGCTGGGCCACGGGCGTATCGTGAGTGCGCGGGTCAGCGACGTTGGCGTGAATATCGGAATACGCGAGCTTCATCGCTTCAATGCGCTTGTGAATCTCCGGCGCGCTGAAGGCGCCCAGAGGCGACGCGGGCGCTGTCTCCATGATGTTCAGCATCTCCAGCGCCGCCATGCCTTGGCCGTTGGGCGGGAGTTCATAGACGCGCCATCCGCGGTAATCGATGGAGAGCGGTTCCACCCACTCGGACGAATACGACGCCAGATCCTGCGCCGTCATTGTACCGCCGAGGCGTTCGGAAGTTTTCACGATGGCGGTTGCGATCGCGCCCTTGTAGAACGCATCTGGCCCCTGCTCGGCAACTAAGCGGAACGCGTGCGCCATGCCGGGGTTCTTAAACAGCTCGCCCGTGCGTGGCCCTTTCCCGGCGGGAAGGAACACACGCTTCGACTCCGCGTTCGCCTCCAATGCGCTAACAATGCGAGGGTCCATCCATAATTCGTCGACTCCTTCGTAAACCGGAAATCCCTGCTCGGCATAGACGATCGCATCGTGGAACAGGTCCTTCCAAGGAAGCTTGCCGAAGCGCTGGTGCATCCGATACCAACCCTCGACGGCGCCCGGAACTGTGACGCTATGAATACCGCCTTGTGGCATGCTCTTGATGTCATGCTGCGCGAGGAAGTCCGGAGAAAGCGCGCGGGGCGCGGGTCCGGAAGCGTTCAGGCCCGTTAACTTCCCGGTCTTCGCGTCCCAATACATGACGAAAAGATCGCCGCCCAATCCGGTCATCATCGGCTCCGTGACAGCGAGGACCGCGTTCGACGCAATGGCGGCGTCCACGGCCGATCCGCCGCGAGCCAGGATCTGCGCTCCAGTCTGCGATGCAAGCACCTGGCTGGTAGCGGCGATTCCTTGCTGGCTGATCACGATGGAACGGCCATAATTCCGGCCGAGCACTTGCGGGTACAAGGTGGACATGAAGAAAACCGAGAGTCCCAGAATACTAAATGAGCGTCTCACCAGTCCGGTCATATTGGCGACGGCGGAGCTAGTGCACTGCAGATTATGAGCAAAAGCGAGCGTTTCAATATTAGACAAGGTTACGATAAATCCTTGCTTCGGCGCTGGATCATCAGCCCCGCGACTGCTTGCTGCAGCGGGTCTTCGCTCACCGAAAGCGCCTCGATAACACCCGCTCGGTCGGCTGGCGCGCGATTCTGATTCAGCTTGAACTTTCCTTGGAGCTTTTGAATCTTGATTTCAAAACCCGCGATTTCAGGCATCTGCTTTTGTATGAAAGGATCGCCTGGATCGAAGTCCCACGGCTTCTGGAACGAGCTCTCGTGCTTGCCAACCAGACCCTTCAGGAGAGCGACCATGGCCTCCCGGTCCAAGATTTGCGGCGCGCCGTAGGCATGCACCACGGTGTAGTTCCAGGTGGGCACGTTCTCCGGCTTCACATACCAGGACGGCGAGACGTACGTGTGCGGGCCTTGAAAAATCACCAGCGCTCGACAGCCGGATCGGAAGTCTTCAAGCTGCGGATTTCTGATCGCGACGTGCGCGCGCAGCACGCCGCAGGGCTCAACGCTGCGATCCAGCAAGAATGGTATGTGCGATGCAGTAAGTTCGCCGTCACGTTGGGTGACCACCGTGGCGAAATTAAACTCCTCCATGAAGTCCTGGAGCTGGACCAAATCATCGACCGCAAATGCCTTGGGTACATACATACTCGCTCATTGCAACATATCTGCGAGGCCTCATTGCAACTATTTGCAGGGGAAGATAAACTCGCAGCATGCCGGATACGCCCCCTGATCTTTGTGTCACGCGCCGCGAAGCCGCGCAATTGTTGGGCGTTGCGGCAGCCGCGCAATTGCTGGCCGCGGAAGCACCCGACATCTGCTTCCTCACTGCTACCGAAATGGCCGACCTGATCCGCCGCAAGAAACTGAGCGCCCGTGAAACGCTGGACGCTCATCTCAAGCAGATCGAACGCGTCAATCCGAAGGTCAATGCGATTATTACGCTAATCGCGGAGCAGGCCATCGACAACGCGCGCAAAGCCGACGAGGCGCAAGCTCACGGCGCGGCATTGGGGCCACTCCACGGGCTGCCCATCGCCCACAAAGACTTGGTGGAAACCGCCGGTATTCGCACAACTTTCGGCTCGCGAATTTTCAAGGACAACGTGCCGATGCACGATGCCATCCTCGTGGAACGGATCAGAAATGCCGGTGCGATCTGCGTTGGAAAAACCAACACGCCGGAATTCGGCGCGGGATCGCAGACATTCAATGCGGTATTCGGCGCCACCAAGAATCCCCACGATCTGACCAAGACCTGCGGGGGCAGCAGTGGCGGAGCGGCGGTGAGTCTGGCGTGCGGCATGCTTCCGATCGCCGACGGCAGCGATAGCGGCGGCTCTTTGCGCAATCCAGCGGCGTTTTGCGGAGTGGTTGGATTCCGCACGGCGCCGGGGCGCGTGGCGCACGCTGCCAGCGGAGACGCGTGGTCGACAATCGCCGTCTCCGGGCCCATGGCGCGCGCCGTTCCCGACGTCGCCTTGCTGCTGAGCGTGATGGCCGGCCCCGATCCGCGCTGTCCTATTTCGATCACCGAGCCCGGCTCTCGCTTCAGAGCAAAGCTGGAACGCAACTTTAAGGGTGTCCGCGTCGCGTGGTTCAAAGACATGGGCGGGATCCCGTTCGACCCGCGAGTTCTCGGCTTGGTCAATGCACAGCGCAAGGTCTTTGAAAACCTGGGCTGCATCGTGGAAGAAGCCGAACCGGATTGGACTGGCGCCTACGAGTCATACGATACGCTGCGTGCCTGGGGCTATGCCACCTCGCAGTCGGAAAATATACGGCTACATCGCGATCTGGTGAAGGAAACTATCCAATGGGAAGCAGAGCGCGGCTCTAAGCTCACCGGCGCTGACGTTGATCATGCCCACAGCTTGCGAAGCAAAGCGTGGGACAACATGCGAATCTTTCAAGAGAAGTACGAATACTTCATCGCACCCTCCACGCAAGTGTTGCCCTTCGACGTAACTCAACCGTATCCCACGGAAATCGCAGGCGTCAAATTGCCGAATTACATCGAGTGGATGAAGACGTGCATGCTCATTTCGGCGCTCGAAAATCCATCGATTTCAATGCCGTGCGGCTTCACCGAAGGTGGCTTGCCGGCGGGCTTGCAGATTGTCGGCCGGCACCGCGACGAGTGGAGCGTGCTGCAGCTGGCGCACGCGTTCGAGCAAGCGACGCCGGGCGCTCGGCGCAGACCGGCAATCGCTTAATTATTCGGACTACTTACAGCTAAGATCGATTATTTAACCGAGTCGATTGTGAGCGTGTCGCCCGCAAGCTTGCCGGTTACAGTGACATTCTGGCCCGCGCTGGCCACGATCTTATCCTGATTGGCGATCTTATAAATCTTCCCGTCCGGAGTCACCAGGACCGCCGGCGAACCACCCTTGATGCACTTCTGTGCGCAGTCGGCATCGCCTTTCATCGCAGCCATTGTGGAGCACTTCTGATCCTCGACGAAACCTTTGAATTCCGCAGCCATGCCGCTGGCCGCAAGTCCCATGGTCATTAAAGCTATCGCGCTAATCTTTTTCATGTGATCTCCTGTGAGCGATGTTTGCAGCTCAAAACAACTATACGCTAATTCGGCGGCCTCCGTGGCTAGTGGCAGCAGTGGTCCTTTGCCGGTGGCGGAGGCACGTCCATCGCCGGATTGCGATCGAAGAATCCATCCGGACGGAAATGGAATCCCAGCATGCCCACCGGCATAACCGGCCAGTCTTCCGAACGCGGCACATGATTATGAGCGAACACGTACCACAGCGCGATCTCGGTGTCGTCCACTTTTCGATTCGCCTTGGTCCAGTTCGGCAAACCATCTCCGGTGGGATGTTGATTCGGATATTCCCCGGCCGCGTAACGCTCTTGCGGTTGGTAGGGCGTCACCCAAACGTGATTCGATGTAAAACCCGCGCGGCGCATTACCGCGGCGTCCGGCTGCACGAATGGCGGGCAATTTTCGCCCGGCACCAAACGATAACCCACCGGCCGCCCGAGCCGATTCTTCTTGCTCGGGTTCACCACGCGCCAGAAACGCGCGGTCGCCGAATTCACGCGCCGCTGCGCCTCCTTCTCAGTAGCGAGTAACGTCTCTTCAGCGACAAATGCGTTGCCGTGCGGATTGTTCGCGCCCGTGGGCATGCCCACGCTGTTCACCTCTACCACCGAGTTATTCGGACCGTCCACGGTCGGCACCAGCCGGGCCGCGAAAATGTGCTGATGAATCGGCGCATTCAGTTGTGGGGCGATTTCCACGCCATATGGTGACTTCTCGCCCGGCGCCAATGTGGTGGTGTTCATAATTCCGGTCAGCTTGATCTCGCACTGAATGGATCCGTCCTGGTAGAAATACCAATAGAATCCATATTCGTAATTCCCAACGGTGGCAATGAAGGAAACCGACAGACGCCGCGACCTTCGCACCTCCGATTGGCCGGTCCGCCAATCCGTGTGCTTCCATAGAATGCCGAAGTCCTCCTCATGCAGACACACTGCGTTCTTGAGTGGCGTGACCTGCCCGTGGCTGTCCACCAGCGGAAAATCGAAGTAATGGATCACGCCCAGACAATCGCACCCCAGCGCCAGTGAGTTGGCCAGCATCCCGAGGCCGTATTCACCGATGTCAAACGCGTTCTTGCGGTAATACTGCTCGCGCGGATCGCCATAGGGAACCACCATCTCGCAAATCGATGCACGATACAAAATTGGCCGCTCAACACCATCGTCGTTGTAGCTGATGGTGTGAAGCACCAAGCCCTCCCGCGATGTGAAGGCGACTCGGAACTTCCATTTCTGCCACTCCACCTGATTGCCCTCCACCGTGAAGCTGGGGCCTTCCGGCTGCACGATGTCCACTGGCTTGAGATCGGTCCGCACGTTGGAAATGTATTCGCGCGCCCAGTTGCCAGGCTCGGCAGGCAGTGGAACGATCGGATATTCCTCGATGCGGATCACCTTCATCTCGTATAGATCCACCACGATCACCATGCTGTCGATGGGTCGCGCGTAGCCATTGTCGTTAGGTTCCGACCGCAAGAAGCACAGCGCCCGCAGCCTCCGCAGACCCGTCTCTTCCGGCAATTCAGTGCCATACATGCCGGCCGACCATGGGTCCACCATCACCAGATCGCCGTCCGTCACACCGCGCTTCTTTAGCGCGGCCTGGAAAAGCGGCGATCGCCTCACGGCCTGCTCGCACTCACTAAACTCATCCAGCATCACCGAAGGCTGGATGCCACTCGGAAGCGGCGTGACCGATGGGATGGACTTGCTCACCAGATCCACCACAGCCTCGTAGGACGCACGCTTGCCGCGATCCAGGAGAACAGCCATCGCTCTTCGTTCAAACGAACTGCCCGGCTGGTGACTCTCGACCAGGCTCTTCGCAGGTTCGATCAAGTTGATGGAGGCAATGCGAACATTGTCGCCGAGATATCTTTCCCGCCCGAGGATTCGCACCACATCCTCGAGTTCGCGGGCATTCAAAGGATCGAGTGGATGATTCGCGAATGGAGCTGTCACTTGCCCCGACGTGTTCCCGACTTCAGTTGGTATTGCCATTTGTCGCCGCCTCCTCAAGCGAGAAGGGCTCGCTTAAATCCGATGCTAGTATAAGTGGATGGAACCGGGCAATACTTCGGCAAGGTTGGTAAACCCTGCCGCCTCGTCCGCGCCAGAGTCTCCAGCATCCACCTCTTATGGACTAAAGTCCGGCTCACTATCGCCGAGCGAAACGTTGGCCCAATCCGTCGCTCTCATCGCACCCACCGGCGCCCCCGTCATGACCATACCTCTCGTATTTGGCCTGGCGGGCCAGGGCGCGGCCATCGCTTTTCTCATTTCCACCATCGGCGTTCTACTGGTGGCGCTGAACGTAAATCAATTCGCCCGCATCTCGTCCTCGCCGGGTTCGTTGTACACCTACATCAACGATCACATGCACCCGCGATGGGGCGTTTTGGCAGGCTGGGCCTTGGTGATTGCGTATGTCGGAACGGCCGCGGCGGTCGGAGCCGGTGTAACGAATTACGCCAACGTCATCCTGCGGGATCGCTTCGGCGTGCAGGGTTTTCCATTGCTATTAACCGCGCTGGTCGTGGTGTTTGTGTGCTACCTGGCCTATCGCGACGTGCAAATCTCAGCGCGCCTTATGCTTTGGCTGGAAGCGGCGTCGGTGGCTGTAATTTCTCTCATCGCGGTCAGCATAATCGTCCAGCACGGATGGCATCTCGACATGGGACAACTCACGTTGCAAGGCGTCACTCCGGAAAAACTTCGCCTGGGATTGGTGCTTGCGATGTTCAGCTCCGTGGGATTCGAAAGTGCGACCTCGCTGGGTTCGGAAGCCAGGAATCCATTGACCAGCATCCCGCGAGCCGTCACATGGAGCGCCATCCTGGGTGGCGTGTTCTTCTTCCTGTGCGCCTACGCGGAAGTGCTGGGGTTTCGCGGCGAAGCCCAAACTTTGGACCAGAGCGTCGCGCCTTTGCACCTGCTCGCTCAGAAGGCCGGTTTTCCTGCTTGGGTGGGCACGCTCACGGATCTTGGCGCGGTCTTGAGTTTCTTCTCGTGCTTTCTGGCTTGCATCACCGCGGCCGCCCGTGTGCTCTTCCTTATGGGACGGCATGGCGCGCTGCACTCCGTGTTGGGGCAAGCGCACGAAGCGAACCAAACCCCGCATCGCGCCGTGCTGTTGAGTTCCATCGCCGCGTTCGTGCCCGCCGCGGTTATGATGCTCCAGGGCAAGAACCTGTTCGATATTTATGGACTGATCGGAACGCTTGCAACGTTCGGATTCGTCACTGCCTATATCCTGGTCTCCGCCGCCGCGCCATTGTTCTTACGCTCGCGTGGCTGCCTGACGCCGCAGGCCGTCTGTATTTCCGTGCTGGCCATTCTCGCGATGGGAGCAGCGCTACTCGGCAATCTTTATCCGGTCCCCGCTGCACCGTACTCGTATCTTCCCTATCTTTATGTGGCGTTGCTCTTAATCGGTTTCGCGTGGTCCGCCATTTGGATGGCGCGGGCGCCTTCGCTGGCGGCGGAAATCCCCGGCGATTTGGGCGCGCTGCCGAATGAGACAGACTGAACCGGCATTCTACAAACCGTCTAACGCCGCGGGCGACTCCGGAAGCACTTGTCCGCCGTCCACCACGATCGTTTGCCCAGTGATAAACCCCGCTTCGTCGCTTGCCAAAAACAGCGCGGCATAAGCGACGTCTTCCACCGAACCAAGCCGCCGTTGAGGAATCGCGGATGTCATTCCCGCGATGTAATCGGACCCGAGCGCTTCCACGCCCTCTGTCAAAATGTTTCCCGGCAGCACGGCGTTCACCGTGATATTGTATGGCGCCAACTCGATCGCCGCAGTGCGAACGAAACCGAGTTGCCCTGCCTTGCTGGCCGCGTAGTGGCTCCAGCCGGGATATCCGGTAATCGGTCCGGTGATCGACGAAGTAACGATGATGCGCCCCTTGCCCCGTGCCTTTAGTCCAGCGAGGCACGCGTTCACCGTGAGGAATGTGCCTTTGAGATTGATGTCGAGCACCTCATCCCAATCGGCGACGCTCATCTCTCCGAGCCTCGCGGACGGAAAGACTCCCGCGTTGCAACAAACGATGTCGATGCCACCATGCCGCTCGGCCGCTGTCGCCGCCATTCTGGCACAAGCTTCCGGACTCGAAATATCCGCCGCCACAGCGCTCGCAATTCCTTCGCCACCAGAAATCGAGGCACGGATTTCGGCTGCCGCGGCTTCGGCCTGGGCCAAATCGCGCGCCGCGAGCAAAATCTTGGCACCCTTGCCGGCGAAGACTCGCGCAATTCCCTTCCCGATCCCTTTGCTCGCGCCGGTCACGATGACGGAGCGGCCCGCGAGTGATGTCAGCACAATCAGACCATTCTAGCCGGAACAAAAGCTCATCAAGCCGCTACTATTGAAGATGACTCGTGAACGCGTATAGAGCCAACCTCAAGCGCAAATATCCGGATTGCTGGCAATGGATCAGTCTCGCGCGGCGGATTCCGGGACAGCTCACCGAAGACGAGTCGAACTTGCTGTTCCAATTGGCGCGGGCGCGAACGCCTTCAATCGATCCGGTGATTGTTGAGCTGGGAGCAGGGCGAGGAAAAACCGCGGCACTTCTGGCGGCGGGGCTCTGCGGCAAGACCAGGCCACGGTTGTTTTCCATGCAGCGCGCGGGCGAGGCTGGCAGCGACATCGGAGCTGGCAGTGAGATGGACCAGCAGGCATTGCATCGTAATCTCCGAAGATGCGGCCTGGCACACATTTTAGGCACCACCGCGGATTGGTCCGGGCCGGACTCGGAAGGTCGGCGCGCGATCGATATTCTTTTGATCAACGCCACTGCGGAAGGCGACGCACTTCATAACGATCTCTCCCATTGGGCACCCTTTGTCAAATTGGGTGGCATCGTGATCCTGCGCGGAGCTTCGCTGGAAAACCTGCCGTCGCCGCACTACAGTGACTTGCGGCAAGTGGAGACTCTCGCTTTTGCGGTGAAGCAGTCCCCTGCTTCACTCCCCGCCGGGGCCACTGACGAGATCCACTCGGATGCCGGCGTGAAGCAGCTCCGCTATTTGCTGGACCGTTCGATAGATGCCATGCTGCGCCAGTACAGTACGCCAGGCGTCTTGGACGAGCAGTTATTCCATCGCGATGCTCGCGGCGAGCACCTCAAAGATGTCACGGAAATCGCGATGGCCCGGCTGCAGGATTATGTGCGCCGCAGCGCGAAGCAGCTAGCTGAAGATAGGCACGCTATCCGCGCACTGCACCGTTCCTGGTCCTGGCGGCTAACCAAACCATTGCGGCTAAGTATCGAGCTACTGAACGCGACCGCTGGATTGTTCGGAAGCTTCGCCCACGGCTCGCCAAGAACTCGAATCGCTGGATTAACCCAGTGGATCTTATTCGGGAAGCAGCTTCGCGCCAGCGGGCTCTTGGATGAGCGCTACTACCGGGACCTTTATCACGATGTGGCCTGGGCGCGAACCAGTCCTGTTCTGCATTTCTGCGTGTGCGGGGTCAGTGAAGGAAAAAATCCCAACGAACTTTTCGATGTCGATTACTATTTGCGCAGGTATCCGGACGTCGCCCAGTCAGGCGTCAATCCACTAGTTAATTATTTGAAGACGGGTGCATACGAGGGCCGGGATCCGCACCCGCATTTCGACAGCAGTTTCTATCTGGAACAAAATCCCGATGTCCGCGAAAGCGGCCTCAACCCGTTGGCACATTATCTGGCGCCCGGCATCGCGGAAGGCCGCGACCCGAACCCGTGGTTTAACACCTTGGAGTACTTGGAACAAAACCCTGATGTTGCTACGTTTGGTCTGAACCCCCTCACACATCACTTATGTTCTCTGTAGTGATCCCCATCTACAACCACGCGAAATTCGTTCGGCAGGCCATTTGGTCGGCGTTACGCAGTCCGCTAGTGAAAGAAATTCTGCTGGTTGACGATGGTTCAAAGGATGGGTCGGATAAGATTGCCGCGAGCATGGCGCGGGCCCACTCTAGCCGCGTGCGGGACTTGACGCCCCGTTCAGGCGGTAACCGCGGCGCTCACAATCGGCTGAATGAACTTGTGGAACGGGCCCAGTGCGAGTGGGTCGCGGTGCTCAACTCCGATGACGCCTTTGTGTCGGGCCGCTTCGACGCCCTCGTCGCCCACCCGGACTTCCGAGACTGCGACTTCGCATTCGGCAACGTATTATTCATGAATGAACGCGGAGCGCTCATCGGCGCAAAACGTGGACCCTTGGACACTTGGGGGCTATTGCCGTCCTTGGACCTGGTGCGCATGATGGCGGAGCGCAGATTGGTGGAACTGCTGACTGACCAGAACTATCTAATCACGACCAGCAATATGGTTTTTCGGAAGAGCCTGCATGCCCGTGTCGGAGGGTTTCATCCCTACCGCTACGTGCATGATTGGGATTTCGCGCTGCGGGCGATGCTGGCCGGCCGCGGAGCCTATATCCGGCGCTTCTTGACCGCCTATCGGATGCACTCGCATAACACGATTCTGGAGAGCGAACGGAAGGCGATCATTGAGATGAACTCCATGCTCGACAACTTCAAGCTGGACGCCGCGCGCTTTGCGGAGACCAAAACTATTGGGTGAATGTTATGATTGGGTGCTGGTTGGTTTCTTTCTATGTCGCGCAGTTCGAAGCCCTATGCTCTCGTAACCGGAGCTGCCGGTTTTTTGGGCGTCCACGTCACACGCCAGTTGATCGCGGATGACCGATTTTCAATCGTTGCCCTCGATGATCTGTCCGGAGGTTTCCGGGAAAACCTGCCGGAAACAGCCGAATTCGTGCATGGCAGTATAAATGATGTCGCGCTGCTCCAGGATCTTTTCCACAAGTACAAGTTCAAATACATTTATCATTTAGCGGCCTATGCCGCGGAAGGTCTGTCGCACTTCATCAGGCGTTTTAATTACACCAACAATCTGATCGGTAGCGTCAATTTGATCAACGAAGCCGTCAAGGTCTCGGCGGAGTGTTTTGTATTCACTAGCTCAATCGCGGTGTACGGCTCGCAACAGGCGCCCATGACCGAGCAGACCTTTCCAAAACCGGAGGATCCGTACGGCATCGCAAAGTTTGCCGTGGAAATGGATCTGCGCGCGGCGCATGAAATGTTCGGGCTGAATTACGTAATCTTTCGGCCCCACAATGTTTACGGCGAATATCAGAATTTATCCGACCCCTATCGAAACGTGATCGGTATTTTCATAAAGCAAATTCGCCACAATCAACCCATGACCATTTTCGGTGACGGTGAACAGCAGCGCGCCTTTAGCTATATCGGCGATGTAGCACCAGCGATCGCACGCTCGCCTTTCGTGGATCGCGCCCGTAATGAGATCTTCAACATCGGCGCCGACAAACCGTACACCGTCAATGCGCTCGCGGACGCGGTTGCCGAGGCCATGGGTAAGTCCGATCATCCCAGACAACATCTGCCAGCTCGAAACGAAGTGGTGCACGCGTATAGCGACCATTCGAAGGCCCGCGGCGTGTTCCAACTGGGCGACGAAACTACGCTCGAAAATGGACTCGCGCGCATGGCTGCCTGGGCGTCGCGCGTCGAGATCCGGGCGATCGAGCCTTTCTCGCAAATTGAAGTGGAAAAGTGCATGCCCCCCAGTTGGCTCAAATACCTGGCTCATGCGCAGTGATATCGCCCGCTCAATCCACGTTTTCGCGTCCGACTTTCTCGCGTATCCTGGATTGCCGCGCACGGCCGGAGGAAACCGAAGCCGTCAAGTAATCTCCGCCCTGCAGAAGGCTGGACATCACGTTACCTTTAGCTTTCCACTCCACCATAATCTCTTCCAGGAACATGGCGCTCGCATCATGGCCGATTTCACCGCCGAGGAACGCTGGTGCTGCGAGCACTTCTTCGAGCCCGAAGTTGTTCTGAACCGGCTGCAACCCGATATCGCAATCTATTGCAACATCAACATATTCCGCACCATGCGCCGCTTCGCCCGCGAGATCGTTCATATTGTCGATCTGTGTGGACCGGTGCAGATCGAATCGTTCTTGGTGCAATCCAGCGATTATCAGACGGCCATGGGCGACGGAGAACATCTGGAGGCCAATTGTCGCGAGACGGCCGAGAAGCTTCGCTTCGCCGACTACGTTATCACCGTCTCCGAACGACAAAAATATTTCTGGTCCGCGTATTGTTCCATGGCCGGCTTTGCTCTGCGCGATATCGACGCACTGCTTTGCCCGTGCTCTTTTGATATACCGCCGGTGGACCAGCGCAATCCATCGCCACGCCTCAGCATGGTTTACTCCAGCGGATTTTATCCCTGGCAGAATCCGCGCCGCGCTTTGCTATCGCTGGTCGAGATGCTGGATCGGATCGAGGGCGCCGTGTTGCACATTTTCGGGGCGCCCCACGCGGGAGTACCGAACGCGAAGGAAGCCTTGCGCCTCATTGACGACCTCCGGACCCACCCTTGCGTGAAATATCACGGCTATGCGACGGCCGAGGAACTATCCGCGGTCCTCGCCACCGCTTGGTGCGGAGTTGAGCTGATGGAGCAAACCCTTGAGCGAGAGTTGGCAATCACGGGTAGTACCGTTCATTTCCTATCCACCGCAACCCCGGTAATTTATAACAATTACTCCTCGCTGTCCGGCCTGATTCGGCAGTATGGGGCTGGCTGGACCGTGCCTCCTGGCGATCCTTCCGCACTCTGCAGCGTGGTCGACGAGCTCGTCACGGGGGGGCGCGCTTTGGTCGAGGAGCTTTCTGCCAATGCACGCCGCCTGGCCGCGGAAGAATTCGCGCCGAATGCGTCGATGAGTCCGTTGCTCGACGTGTGCGGAGAACGTCTGCGCAAGCGCCCCATTTCGGTAGCGCCGCACAACTCTGCGGTTCGGAATCGCAACGGGACTGGGAATCAACCGATCGGCAACGTATTGAGCATCACTCCTGGTGGCGGTGCGCTGTTCGAATTACGGGTTGGCAATCCCCTCCGATCGCTCCAGAGGGCCGGTCGCATTTCCCGGTTCGTCAATACCGGCCCCGTCTTAAACGAACTGCCGGGCAACAATGTCCGCGTAGACGCAATCATCCTGCAGCGCAGCCTTCCCGATTTCCTTTGCCGCGCTCTTTCCAAGGCCGGCATTCCGTTCCTGCAGGACGTTGACGACAATTTGCTAGCCAACGCCGTTTATCGTGTCGAGCCGACTGAAACCGCAGTTATTGAGGGACTGGCGCGTGCCACCGTGGTAACCACGCCGAACCCCCGCCTGGCTCGCCTGCTGGAGAAATATTCGGGCGTGAAGTTGGCGGACCGCTGCTATATTACGCCCAATGCATTGCCGTTTCCTTCCGAGCCCCGGATTCCCCAAAAGCCTTCTCAGCTGATTTGGATTCAAAGTGATATCGCCGCGCTGAGTGAAAGCCGCGACGCGGTGGTTCAGGCCGTCGAGGATTTCTCCTGCAAATATAAACTGCCGTTGGTTTTGATCGGCAAAGACGTTTTGAAAGGACAAACCTTCCGTCATCAGGTTGTTCTGGGACAAATCGGTTTCGCCGAGAACCTCCGGTTGCTGGAAACGGCGCCGCCGAGTATAGGTATCGCCCCGTTGGAAACTTCGGCCGACCAGGAGACGCTCGACTTCATTGGCGGAAAGTCCGACCTCAAAATTCTTCTGTTCGCTGGTTACGGACATCCGGCCGTTTATAGTGCCGCGCCTCCTTACACAGATTCCAGTCTGCAAATTGCCGGCTCCCTGGTGGAGAACACGTATTCCGCTTGGATCGAAGCGCTGGAGTTTCAATACCAGGAAGGCTGGCGGCTGATGGGGGAACAATCGCGGCTGATCCGGCAGGAGCGACACATCGATAAAGTTGCGGTGGAGTCTTGGGCGCCCGCGCTGGAGTCGTGCGTTTTGGAGAAGCCGATCTGCGCCGGCGAAATTTACGAGATTTTTCAAGCCGCTCTTCGGGATGGTCCGGATCGAGCGGCATTCCGTGGCGGCACGTCCGGCCTGGAAAATATATATGCTGGGCTGCAGTCGGAAAATCACTCCCTGCAGCAAGAACTCCGGGAGTTGCGCCGCTCTTTATCCTGGAGATTAACGGCTCCGGTCAGGACTGCTGCTAAGCCTATTATGGAGTGGCGCAGCAAGGGTGTCCGATCGAAATCCGCTAGTCCTTCCGAAAAACGGCAATCAACTCCCCGTGATGGTGAAGAGCCAAGCTGAGCCGCAAAGGGAGCCCGTATTTGCGGATCGCAAAGCCGGTCATCTCGAGGAAGCTTTCCGCCGTCCACACATGGAAGTGGATGCTATAGCTGGAGCTGTCAAGGTCGGCCGCCTGAGCGTATGCTTCGCGGCCATTCTGCTTGTTTACAAGTTCCGCAAATTCCAGGTAGTGGGCCTTGCGGCTGACGTGTGAACCCAATTCGTGGTCTTGCACCAAATGTTCGATCGATGTAAGCGGGCGATCTCGGTCAAAGTACGCAGCGCGATCCGGGACCACCACGAATAGAACCCCTTTCGGCCGAAGCACCCGGCACCAGGACTTGATAGCGCCGATCGGATCCTCGCAATGTTCAATGAAATGGCTGGCGATAACAAAGTCCTGCGATTGATCGCTTATCCTGGATAGCGTTTCCCCGTCGTCGATGATATCCGGCTCAACGATGGGAAGGGATGCTAGCTCGGGATAATGCTTGCACAAGTCAGCCTTGTTCTGACGGTCCACGTAGCAAACTTGAACGCTCGGAGACACGGCCAGAGGACGATGCAGTGCGCCGATCTCAAGACCTGAACCGTGAAGCAGGTACGATGCAACGTGGGCCCGCGCCGCCACTTCATCCAGATCGCTTACATCGCCAAAGGAGCGTTCACGATGCCGTACCGCCGACCCGGATACGGACTTCTTAGTTCCCAGCAACCGCGTTCGAATGCCTTGTAGCACAAAATCCAGCCCAGTCTTCACATCACAAGCGCAGCCGCTCGGCTGATAAGGCGCTATGCGTGGTTCCCTGGTATATTGTTTACGGTAGCAAAGGTAGCTACTTCCGTGCTGTCATGCCGGCTCTATGGTTGGACTAGATTCTTCGCACTTGCTTCTGACTCCGGCAACAGAGTTCACTCCCCGAAGATATGCACCGGGCGGTATCGCTAATTGGTCGGGACACCTCCCGTTTGCCTACGACCTGGTTGCATTTCTACGCCCGGCTCGCGTGGTTGAATTGGGAACGCATTTCGGTGAATCCTATTTTGGCTTGTGCCAGGCAGTCCTCGAGAACGAAGTCCCGTGCCACTGCTTTGCGGTGGATACCTGGAAGGGCGATCGGCATTCGGGCTTTTATGGAGAGGAGGTTTTTGAGGAAGTTGACGCCTATAATCGGGCGCACTACTCCGCATTTTCTACCCTCCTTCGGTGCACCTTCGAGGAGGCGCTCCCTGATTTCGATGAACGGAGCATCGATCTGCTTCACATCGACGGCCTGCACACCTATGACGCAGTTTCACAAGAGTTCCGTAGTTGGTTGCCGAAGGTCAAGCCGGGCGGCGTGATACTGCTCCACGATATCGTTTGCCGCGGTGATGATTTTGGCGTTTGGAAGTTCTGGGAGGAGATATCGGCCCGGTTCGAAAGCTTCGAGTTCCATCATCACTCGGGACTGGGAGTGCTGCGCGTGCCTGGGTCTCCTTTACCAGACCAGCCATTTTTTCGCGGCCTTTTCGAGCGAGACTCCAGTTCCGAAGAGCGTTCCCAAGAAGAGCTTCGACGCCATTACGTATTTTTGTCCGACCACTTGGATCATCGCGCTGGCTTGGCACCGTCCCGGGACTCGCGCAGCGCAGAGTGGGTAACCGTCTATCCTTTCATTCCACCGGGCTATGG
>Ga0206831_1052_pt1 | contig 33412 bp, 21 predicted proteins | sample Alteio_BWOrgCont_73_FD_152876 | JGI IMG/M metagenome (GOLD analysis project Ga0206831, IMG submission 152876) | Enriched cells from forest soil in Barre Woods Harvard Forest LTER site, Petersham, Massachusetts, United States -... | ecosystem: Environmental > Terrestrial > Soil > Temperate forest >...
AAATAATTCAGATCAACCACTGGTGTCTGAGGGAAAAGCGGACCTCATTCCCTTTGGGACCAAGGGGCTCCCGGGGGATATCTGGATGCCTTACGTTTTCGCGAATGGGGAGACAAAATCAGTGCCGATCCATTTTGATGTTCCTCCATACGGCACCCAGGACATCAAGGTCAAATTTGATATCCCTGAACGGCTGGGCGGTTACGCCGTCATCTTGGATCTTGTGGGCAACGGCCGGCAATTCGGGACTTCGTTTGCTCGCACATTTACATCTGCCACGGAAAGGACCCAATACCCAAAGATGTCGCTCGACAGCATCGTGGGGGCCGACGCATTGGACAGAATGGGAGTGCGCGCGGTGCGGATGGAATGGGGATTTGAGCCGCATGACCAGGCTTCCTGGGATCGTCTTGATCAAATGATGAAGGATTTCGCGAAGAAAAATATCACCGTCTTATTGCTTTTTGAAGGTGGGGGAAAGCAGCCAATGAACAAATTGCTTCGTCACTGGCTGGGCGACGATGATGTGATGCTGGACGCCGCCGCCGACGCCGCTTGGTTGCCTGAACAGGATGAGGAGTTCCGTACGACTGTCGCTAAAATCGCCACAAAGTACGGTTGGCCGCGCGGCCCGTTAACGGCTGTCAGCCTCTGGAATGAGCCCTGGGAAGGAGTTTCCATCTCGGCTTGGGGAGCCGACATTCTTCGCTTTCGAACCCTTTATAAGGCCATGGCAGAGGGTGTGGAAGATGCGCGAAAGCAAGGGGCGGATGTTCTGGTTACGGGCTGTGACTCTTCCACGAATACTTGGGACAAGCTCTTTCCAGATGGCAAAGATGATTATCTCCAATGGCTTGATGCATGCACGATTCACTATCAGGGAATCGCCGCGCCCTCCATTTACAAATTATGGCTCAATCGAAAAGGCCCTCATGGACGCGTGAAAATCTGGGACACCGAAAGCTGGGTGGCCAACACAGACGACAGGCTGAGCATGGGAGTGTATCGCGGGAACGTCACCACCGAGCACGACGTAGCGATCAAGCAAGCAGACGGGATTGATCGTACGAATATTTCCTATGATGCATGGCCGCTGGCTGCATCGATCGGAGCCAGCCAGCATTTCTTCGGGGAGCGTCAGTTCAAGGAGTTTCTATTTCCTAAGGCGCTGCCCTGGATATTTGTCTTTGACGGTTTGAAGGGCAATGCGGATGACGGGACTGTCGTAATCGCGGGAGATTTGGGAGAGGTCCTGGGAGAGGACGCGTTTCCGTTTCGCTCGGTTCGCGGCCTGAAGGAGCTCCAGGAGAAAGAAGAGATTAAGACGAAATTGGCCGCACTTCCGACGGGCTCCCCGGACCGACTCGGATTACAGAAAAGCTTGGAGCAACCGGGTGTTCTCAGCGGAGGCTTGCTCTCCATGGTGCCGCCTGAGCACGCGCTAGCGTATGATTTTTATGGAAATCCGCTTCCGTTAGTCGATGGACAAATCCAGATTCCACTCGATTTTCGCGGTTACTATTTACGCACGGATGGAACACCAGGATCCTTCGCCAAGTTGCTCGATGCGCTTCGTTCCGCCCGTATCGAAGGCTACGAGCCTCTCAACGTAGTGGTGCGGGACGCTCTGAAACCATTTTCCGAAGGTGGCCAAATCCGACTTACGCTGAGCAATATCCTGAACCGACCGGTCCAAGGAAAACTGCAAGTGGAAATTCCCGGACTGAAGCTGGAGGCGCCGCCGGAGCTTTCCTTTGCGCCTTTTGAAACCAAAGAAATTGCGCTTAAAGCCACGGGCCCTGCATCTGAAAGCAATTCTTATCCTTTCAATTTGGTTTTTGATGCGGGAGCGGATGGAAAAGTAGTCCACGATGAGACGCTCCATGTGAATCAAATCGCGAAACGGACCATCACCATTGACGGGAAGCTTGACGATTGGAACGGTGTTTTACCCCAAAGTATTTCGGCCAAGGGAACAGGAGCGCCGACTCTCACCGAGGCTGCGTGGCTTCCGTTCAAAAATTTCTCGCAGAATTTGAAGGCGGGTTTCGCCACCTCATACTTGGCTTATGATCAACACTATTTCTATTTTGCGGCCAAGATTGCGGATGACAGTCCCGACGAAGGAACATTCCGCTATGAGACGCTTGATCCCGATCAATTCTTCTATCCCAAGGTTTCATATGAAATCGACCGGGAAAAGCACCTGCAACCTCAAGAGGTGAAGTGGACTCCCTCCAATCCGCCCGAGGCGTTGCGCATGTCTTCCGCCGATTCAAATTCCCGCGATTCGAGCCTCTGGAATAGCGGAGGCTTTTCCGGACTTGGGTTTGTAGTCCAGTCACCCTCTGATAAAGCGTCGCAATTGGCCTTCTACCTGGCCAGCGCCATCGATGGATCAAACCCGGGCGGTGTAGTTGTGCAGGTCACCAACCACCAGTCGGGAAAGATTATGCTTACGCAAAAAATTGATAACTCCACGCATAGTGCCTATGCGGTGTTCTGCATCAAAGGAGATGTTCACGTGACGATACGTGGAATTAAAAATGATCGTGTGAATGTGGGAGGCCTTTTCCTTGACGTTGCACCCGACGAAAAGCTGCCAGATGATTCTCCCGCGCGTTTCGTGGGCCTGGATTCTGAGACCTTGGGCAACTGGCCGGACAAATACGGAAAGCTGGGGCATTGGTTGGCAGGCAATCCGGCGCAATTTCCCGGCGATTATGTCATCGATGGAGGCCCTTTGGTCGAACATGATTGGCCCGACGGAGTCCGGCGCTTCACCTATCGCAAGGATGTCGTTCTTCCTTCGGGAAATTACCCGAATTTGGACAATGTCCAGATCGCGTTCAATGTTCTGCCACCCGAGGATAAAATCACCATCTCCAATCCACCCGGCACGATGCCTGGTTTTGTGCCCGGACAGGATACCGACTATGAATTTGCGTTGAATAAAGTGGCCGCAAAGTTTGGCGGTGGGACGGAAATCTGGCGCCTGCGTGTCCCAGGCATGCCTTCGAAGAACTTCTATCCCCGGGAGCCGAAAAGCCCCCAGGACGGCGCGATCAAAACGGGAAAGCTGGCAATTATCAACGAGGGAAACACCCGCATTGTTGAGGCAGCCATTCCCTGGTCAGAGATTCCTGAAGTGAAAGCGGCTGCAGATGCAGGTAAGTCCATCAAATTCTCCTTTCGGGTCAATGACAACAAGGGAATCGGGATGGAACTGGCCGAAGATCGAAGCGTTTCAAAAAGTAATCCCCACAGCTTTCATGTGGACTGGGTCAAACATTGGGGAAACGAGGTTGAATTTGGCTTTGAAAGGTAAGAGAAAGAAGGCAGGTCTCGTTTTACTCGACAGCTCGAACGCTGTAAGGAACTACTTAGAAATACATGCTAAAGCATCCCATCCAAACAGAAGAACGCATTCGAGGCACGTTAACTCGAATTGCAAGACTCATCTACTCTGCCAAAGCGCCGATGGATGTGGCCATCTGGACCGTCCATGGCGAACCGGTTCCAGCCCCAAAGGCGCTCCGGGCCCAATATTCACCATTTTCAGTTAACGGCCGATGGGGCGCGCCTTGGGATACAGCGTGGTTTCGGTTCCGTGGTCAAATACCCGTAGACTGGAAGGGGCGCCATGTCGTCGCCCTTGTTCGTCTATCCAACGTGGGCAATGAAGGTTTTACGGCAGAGGGGCTCGTCTATCAAAAGGGCAAGCCCGTTCGTGCAATCAATGTTAACCGGCGCGAGATAGAGGTTGCGGTAAAGGCGAAAGGTGGAGAACGATTTGAGTTTTTCGTTGAAGGGGCGGCCAACGTAAGATTCGATCCGGATGCCGTAACTCAGCCTCTCCATCTCCCTGATTACAAGGGTGAGCCGCTCTACCGGCTGGAGCAGGCCGAGATGACATATGTGAATCAAGAGGCATTCGATTTTTACTACGATTTTAAAGTGGCGCTTGAAGCCATGGAGGGACTGCCCATTGATTCCCAGCGCCGGGGAGAGCTGCGGTATGCCTTGAATGAAGCGGTCAATCGATTTCATGACGAGGATTTCGCTTCGATTGCCAAGGTTCGCGCGGTCCTGAAGAAAATTCTTCTCAAACGCAACGGGGACACCATCCATACGCTCTCCGCGATCGGTCACGCTCACATCGACACGGCATGGCTCTGGCCTTTGCGCGAAACCATTCGCAAATGCGCCCGTACTTTTTCCACTGCGCTCGATTACATGGATCGATATCCCGAATACGTCTTCGCCTGTTCCCAGGCTCAGCAATACGCTTGGATGAAGGCCTATTATCCAGAAATTTGGGATCGAATTAAAAGAGCCGTTCGTCGCGGTCAGTGGGAACCAATCGGTTCCATGTGGATTGAAACGGACTGCAATCTCGCCTCGGGCGAATCGCTCATCCGGCAAATACTTCTAGGCAAAAGGTTCTTTCAACAGGAACTCGACTACGAAACGCGCGATGTCTGGATTCCCGATGTCTTCGGCTATGCTGCCTCGCTGCCTCAGATCATGCGCAAGGCTGGGGTCGATTATTTTCTCACCCAGAAAATCTCCTGGAATCAGTTCAATAAATTTCCGCACCAAACCTTTCTTTGGGAAGGCGTGGATGGCACGCGAATTTTCACTCACTTCCCGCCGACGGACACTTGCAACGGGGATACCGGCCCGAAGGAGCTCCTGAAAAATATTCATAATTTCAAGGAGCATGATCGAGCGACTCGTTCGCTCCTTATCTATGGCTTCGGCGATGGTGGCGGAGGACCAAGTATCGAGATGCTCGAAAAAGCGCGCCGGGTGCGTGATTTCAATGGATTGCCACGGCTCGTGCAAGAGAAGGCTCTCGCATTCTTCGAAAAAGCAGAGGCCGATGCCAAGGATCTCCCCGTCTGGGTAGGCGAACTCTACCTCGAACTTCATCGTGGCACCTATACCACTCGGGCTCAGAATAAACGGAATAACCGCAAATCGGAGTTCCTCTTGCGCGACGCTGAATTTTTCGATGCCGTCACGCTGGCCTTGATTTTAAAACGCAAGGAACACGCCATTGATCCGGAACGTGCGATCTACGATGTAACGGGCCTTGGAGAAAAAAACGCTTCGACCCATCGGGCTGCGCTTGAGCGCGCGTGGAAGCTTGTCCTGCTCAATCAATTTCACGATATCATTCCCGGCTCATCGATTCACTGGGTTAATCAGGACAGCAATCGCGACTACGAAACCGTCCGCGCCCTGGGTGAGTCAGTCCGCGACTCCGCCCTTTCCAGCTTGGAACCTCTCATCGACACTCAAGCCTTTGCCAGCCCGATCTTAATTTCGAATACCCTTGGATTTCGCCGTCAGGAAGTCATCGAATTGCCCGATGGCACCCCCGTTTGCGTAGACGTTCCGCCGTGTGGCTACGCGGTGATGGAAAGAAAAGACAAAGCGATCCGAATGCCTCAGGTGCCGGTCAAGGCCATCTCAACCCGGCGAGGCATCATCATTCAGAACGGCTTGGTTCGGATAAAAATCAACTCCAAGGGCCATCTTACCAGCGTCTATGATTTACGCGCCAAACGTGAAACACTCAGTGAACCGGCCAATGTCCTCCATCTTTACGAAGATATTCCAAATGCCTGGGATGCCTGGGATATCGATGTTTTCTACCATGAAAAGGGACGAATTATCGATGATATAGAGCACATGGAACTCGCTGAGAAGGGACCGTTGCGCGCGGCTGTCAGGATTGTGCGCGTGTTCGGAAAATCCCGACTCGAACAGCAAATCATCCTGCGCGCAGGATCGGCCCGCATTGATTTTCCAACCAAGGTTGATTGGCATGAGTCACAAAAATTATTGAAGGTTGCTTTCCCGGTGAAAATTCACGCGATGAAAGCCACCTATGAAATTCAATACGGTCACCTCGAGCGTCCCAATCATACGAATACCAGTTGGGACTTGGCGCGATTCGAGGTTTGTGCCCAGAAATGGGTTGATCTTTACGAGCCCGGTTACGGTGTTGCCCTCCTTAACGATTGCAAATACGGCCATGACGTCCAAGGCAATGTCATTCGGTTGAGCCTACTTCGGTCCCCCCTTTCGCCGGATCCCATCGCCGATGAGGGACATCACCAATTCACCTATTCATTGCTTCCGCACGCAGGTGATCTTAGAGAAGGCCGTGTAATTGAGGAAGCCTATGCCCTGAATGTCCCTCTCGGCGTCCGGGTGGTGAAGCCCCATGCCGGCTCGCTGGCCTCTTCTCATTCATTTTTCCGGGTGGACTTGCCGGGGGCTGTCATTGAGGCTGTCAAAGTAGCCGAAGATGGTGGGGCGCTAATCGTTCGTCTTTACGAGGCCCATGGTGCGCGTGGGAGATGCAAGCTTATGACCACGCTTCCTGTCCGCCAAGCCTGTCTGACCGACTTGTTGGAAAACGATGGACAAGCAATTGCGCTCAAGAATAGTGCGGTGTCTTGCGACCTAAAACCGTTCGAAATTGTTACGATAAAATTTCGGATCTGAGCTCGATTGCATGCACGCCTGATGGAAGTAGGCCATTCATTCGAGGTGTTCACTTTGTGTTCTAGTCGTGGGCTTCGCCATTCTGTTGAAAACTTGGTCATCAAGACGCGCATGCTTTATCACGAGTTCGAGGCGGTATCCGTTCTTTTCAGGTCTCTCGGCAGCCTGTCGTTGCGAGGGGGCTTCAAACTTATCCATTCGCAAGAGCAGAGCGCATAAGTTCCTTCCCGTCGTTTTCGTGATAGAAGTCATTTTTACCCCGTCAATGCGGTCACGGCATGCGCACCTGCGTCAAAGCATCGGCATCGCCATCGGAATCTTTGTGGTTTTGATGCAAGTACTTGTCGGTGCGCAGTCCTACGGCCCCAATCTTCTCACCTCGGGCAATTTCGAGAGTGTGACGCCGACTTACGTCCCGTGGGCAGGGGTGGATGACGGAGGAAATATCCACGGCCTTAATGGAAAACAATTAGCAGTCGGGGACGACGGTGGAATAGACGGCGCCACTTTTGGTCCGAGTGTCGCCGCGGGTGACTTGACCGGGAGCGGAAAAGAGGATTTGGTGCTCGCCGATTCAAAGGGCTTTTTCTGGTTCTTTCCCAATAGCGGAACTCCGGGAAAGCCGGCCTTTACTCAGGGCGAAGTTATCCCGATATGGTTGGGCGAAGCGAGCGATACAACGGAGCGTGAAGGTATCGATAATGTAGTCCCCCGAATTCAGCTCATCGATTTTAGTGGTGGCAAGCAGCTAGACATTCTGGCGGGAAACTATACGGGGAAACTTTTCCATATTCCCAACATGGGCTCCTCCTCGCAGCCCAACTTTAAACCCACCCTAAACCCCGCTCCGCTCCTGGTTAATACGCGCAGAAAGGGTGTTCTCTGGTGTAACTACCTTGCGCCCTGTTTTACCGGTCTGTTTGGGACACGAAATGTGCTCGATCTCATCATGGGCGAAGGGACCTATTCGGCGAACAGCATCTACTTATTGCGAAATGGGGGTTCGAATGAAAATCCTTCGTTCGACGAAGACCATATTCAAAAGATCATACCGGGAATGGGCCTCGAGCAACTCACCCCTGTCGTCATTGACTGGAATAATGACGGCAAGCCCGATATTCTTTGCGGGGATCGCACGGGCTATTTGAACCTCTATCTCAACAACTCGACAGATCCTGATAATCCCACCTTTGCGCCCGGCGTTCACGTTAAGATTGCGGGCGTGGAAGATTTGGGCCACTCCATCACCGTGGCTATCGGCGATCTCACGGGTAACCAGTTGCCCAATCTCCTTATCGGCAAGGACGACGGCACTGTGCTCTATGCCCTCAATACTGGCAAATTGGGCGCACCGGTATTTGATACTCCCGCAACTCCAATAAAAGGCGTGCTCCCACCCAACTACCACTACGTTTCTCTAAACGACTGGCGCAAAGAGGGAGTATGGGGTGCGCCTGATGAGCTGCTTTCAGCCGTCAACCCGCAACTAGAGCCAGGCTTTGCCTTTCCTGGGGACGAAAAATCCAAGTACGCGCTCAAGTTTTCTGTCTGGCCGGTTGAAAACAAGTATTTTCATGATCGCTATTATCCTCCCGCAGAAAACCAATACAATGAACATGTCATATCCAGTTCGCAAAGATTTGATCTTGCACTCAACAAAAGCTATTGCATCCATTTTTGGGTCAAGGCCGACCGCAATCTTACGGACCTTCGATTTAGACTCGTGGCGGGCCATTACCCAAAGGATGGATTTCAAGGGTACGACGTTACGAAGCAGGTGGATGTCGGCTCGGATTGGACGGAAGTCTCTTCAGAAATCGAGATATCCAATCCGGACGACCCAACCACGACAACCTGGAACTATGGCTTCGAGCTTCACTTCACCGGTCAGGCGACTTTTTATGTGGATGACATTCAGATACAAGAAAAACTATAAGGACGAAGCTGACGTGATTTAATATTCGATCCGCATGGATCAGTAAAGCTGGTCTTCCCAGATCATATATGGCGTGACTGCGAGGAAGAAATTATCTTTAAACTCGATCACAATGGTATTGGCTCCCTTGACGAGAGTGACTGGAATACGATCCTTGCCGGCGTGCCCGCCCGTCCAGATATGCATCTGGTCGTGTGCCTTCACCCCGTTCAGCCAGATAGTCGCAATGCCCATACCCGTTTGGATATAGGCTGGCCCGCCGCCGACGGAATTCACCTCAGCCACGCCTTGCCCCAACTGGACATGGCCAATGTACTTGTCGGTTTTCATGACCGCGCCGACACGTCTCATTTGCTCCAACCAGATCTCAGGTGAAGCGGCGACTGGCTCCTTTTCCGGCACAGTACATGATATCCAATCCCCATCCGGCGTGAGTTTCGTCACCGACTCCTCGGTCAAACGAACCGGCTCGCCTTTGCCGTCCAGAGGGGAAGGCCGCAGCGTCCATTTTCCAACCAAACCCGGGACTGGCTTCGGATCAAAGTTCTTGGGCAATGCCATGTCACGATGTCCCAGAGCATCCAAAATCGACCTCGCCATCAGCGACTGTCCAAGATAGTTCGGGTGAACATTGTCCTCTACGAAAAGAGTCTTCCCCGCCTTGAGCGCGTCCGTCATCAACTTGCGGTTCTCCGCCATCACGCATGAGTTCTCAGCGGCAACCTGACGAATCACCGCCTCATAAGCGTTCAGATGTTTTTCGATGTTCGCATAAAATGCATCCTTTTCCGCATCGGTTGCTCCCATGCGGGCCTCACACTCGGAAGGAGTCAGAAGCATCACCTTGGCGCCGATCGCCTTCACCCTGGCTACAATGGAGCGGATCGACTTACCGTAATCCTCCGCCGATGTATTGTGAAAGGCATCATTGGTACCCTCACAAACGGTCACCAGATCGGGTTTGAAAATTGCCACCGTCTTGTCGAAGCGGGCGTCCATCATCTGTGCCGTATCTCCTCCAACACCGGAACAAATGCAAATGGGTACCGGCGCACCGCTCTCTCGAAAGGATTGCATGATAATCTTCGGATACGTATCCCCATCCGTCATGGAATCTCCAAAGCAAACAATGTGCTTCGGTCCTGAGTTTGATCCTTGCGGGGCGCCATCGGTTATCGAATTGAACATAAAGCAAAAACTGCCAATAAGTCCGAGCTGTATTGCCCAATGGACTTTAAAAACTGGACGGAATATCATGATCGGAGCGAAGACGTTCTTAAAATAGTGAAAGTAAGCCGCTTAGTGCAGCACACCTGTTGGCACGAAACGATAGAAACACAATGTAAACGGTGTTGTTGGGGCTTGCGAAAGCTTTGTTTTGGGACGATTGAATCAGATGACCCTCAAGGTCGAATCGCTGGGTTATCTGATCGCGATCAACGCTTCTGTAAACAAAATGTTCTCGCGCAAATAAGCTTTGAAGCCGCGAAGCCTCCATCGACATCGGAGGCTGGCCCGATCCCGTCTATAAATATGAGCTGGAAATGACGGGACAGGTCAACGCCCTTCACTATCTGCAGCAGTGCCGTAGCGGATTCTATATTCCCAATCCCCACATGAGCTAGATGGCCGACTCTCCCACTTAGCCCACTTACAGAAGACAAGGAGGCATGCTGGACTCAATAAAAAGGGGATTGAGCCACTGTTCGCTAAATGTATACAATAGATATGCTTTAAAGCCATGACGCATTGAGGCATCAATAGAAACATGACATTGCAATCAGTACTTCTCCCCTTGCTACTCTACATTTCCAGATTGTTTCTATCGCCGTTACGCTAGTCTATTCTTCTTTTTGTCCCGTCTGACGCTTGTTTGGCAGGATGGATCATAACTATTATCAAAAGCATCGGGGTGTCTCTACGCTCCGGGCTCGTAGGCTGTAAATCATGTTTCGATCTTCTTTTCTGACCCTCGCCACCCTGGGCATTTTATCCTCCCTTTCCCCGAAGCTTAAAGCGGAGGTATCCACTTCCCCGTTCTATCTGCACGATGGAGACGTCGTGGTCTTCTACGGCGACAGTATTACGGAGCAGAGACAATACACCTCTATGGTTGAGTCCTATGTCCTAACGCGATTCCCCGCTTTGAAAGTCTCTTTTATCAACTCAGGGGTGGGTGGAGATTCGGTCAAAGGCGGCGGGGCCGGCCCGATCGATGTACGGATTCAACGCGATATCCTCGCCTATAAGCCGACTGTTGTGACGATCATGCTGGGTATGAACGACGGAGGGCGGCGCGCCTACGATGACGGACTTTTTCAAACTTTCTCACGAGGCTATCTATACATTATGGATCAAGTGTCCAAGGCTCTTCCCGGAACTCGTTTCACCCTTCTGGAGGAGTCTCCCTTCGACGATATCACCAGACCGCCGGAGTTTCCGGGAGGCTACAATGCCACCATGTTACGCTACGGCGACTTCGTAAAAGCGACAGCTGAAGACCGGAAGCAGGCCTTCGCTGATTTTAACCATCCGGTGAATGACATGCTCACCAAGGCCTATGCCGTTGATGGCAAGGAGGCCCTTCAAATGCTTCCAGATCGCGTTCATCCCAATCCGGGTGGGCATCTCATTATGGCGGAAGCGCTGCTCAAGTCGTGGAACGCTCCCGGGCTGGTGAGCCAGGTGGAAATCGATGCCAAAAACAATAAGGTGGTGACCGCAAATGAGACCACGGTAACTGAGTTGCAATCCGGAGAGGCAGTCTCCTGGCGGCAATTGGATAACCGGTTGCCTTTTCCTTTGGACCCCAATGATCCAGGCACACTGGCGCTCGCTTTGAAGTGCTCGGACTTTATCGACGCGCTCGACCAGGAAACTCTCAAAGTCACTGGGTTAAGTAAGAAAAACTACCAGCTTAGGATTGACGGCACGGATCAGGGCAAATTCACTGCGGATCAGCTTGAAGCCGGCATCAACCTCGCGACTCTGCACACTCCCATGTTTATGCAAGCCTGCCAGGTTGCAAACCTAACCTATTTACACCACGACAAACACTTTCAGCGCTGGCGTCAAATACAGATTCCGTTGGAGAACGATTCCGATCCGGATCTCAAGACAAGTCTTCCGGTCGTACTGCGCGCGATTGATCGGGAAGAGGCGGCACTCGTCGTCCAGCAACGTGAAGCCGCGCAACCGAAACCTCATAAATATGAGCTGATGGAGTCAACGACGCCATGATGTCAAAAAGGGAATGGAGCGAAACATCACACGGGTTCAAGGTGACGGGAGCCCCCTTAGGGTTGGCCTCCTTGGCCGGAGTGGCTCTTTTCTATATCGCTATTTTCCAGCCAGCGAGCGCTCAGCAAACTTGCTTCGATGGTGGATTACTGGTCGATTACGGTGACACCGGCTACAGCGAGGGCGGCGCGTGGGAAGATGTCACGGGTAATTATTATACTGCCGGGCAAAGCTGGACGGATGTCCGTCGGACAGGCCAGGACAACGCGTGGGCCAAGTGGACCGTCAAGATTCCAGGTGGCGGAAAATTCCGCGTCTACTTCTGGCATGTTCCAAGCGATGCGCCTGATACGAAAATCGAAATCGAGCACAATGGACAGACCGAGACCGTCACTCGAGGCATGAAGTACGGACATCTCGGTTGGACGAGTCTCGGCGACTATGATTTTGCCGCTGGAAGCGAGGCATCAGTCAAGATCACCCGCGGACAAGGGACGCTGATTGTCGACTCGGTGAAGTTTCTCTCCGTGGACAAGATCAAACCTCCCGTTCCTCTTCCACCCTATCCGAAGCCGGATGGCTCTTTCCCGACTATCGACGACAAGGGCAATCTCATCCTTAATGGCCATCCGTACCCGGTACTCTATCAAGAATTGCTGGAAGACACGGTAGCCCATCCTGAGTCGATTCCCTACTATGACGAAATCTTCGATATCGCGTTGGCGCAAGGCGTCAACACCCTCAGTACCTGCATTGATTGGCGAGACTTGGAAACGGCGCCGGGCGTCTACGACTATAGGGTCATTGATGCTCTGATTGAGAAGGCGCGCGCGCGCAACATGCACTTGACCCTGAATCTCTTCTTTGCCTGGCGAGATCTACAAAGTGGCTATATACCCGACTATATCAACCATGATCGCGCGACCTATCTCAATATAAAAAATCGAGATGGTTCCGATGCCAATGGCTATCAAGTTTCGGGTTTTGCAGATGCGACGCGCGCGGCTGAGACCAAGGCGCTGCAGGCACTCTTCCAGCGGGTTCGAGACAAGGATCCTGATCATCAGGTCGTCATTCTCGCCCAGCTCGAAAACGAGATGCCCTCGAACCGGGATTATTCTCCACCAGCTTTGGAGGCGTGGAAGGGCCAGGTCCCCAAGGAATTGATCGATTACCTGATGGCCAATGAGGGAACGGTCAACCGTATGATTTGGCATGAGTGGCAGAGCCACGGCCGCAAGACCGCGGGTACTTGGGAGCAAGTTTTCGGCACCGACAGCACGGCTGATCGGATCTTTGGAATCTGGTGTTTGGGGCATAACTACGTTGAGCCCATGATCGGCGACCTGAAAAGGGTTCTTCCCATTCCGCTCTACATGAATGCCTGGCAGCACGAGTCCCCAAGCTCCTATAACTATCTCGATGTCTTTCATGCCGCTGTCCCGAGTCTCGACGCGATGGGGCCAGACGCCTACGGCGATCTCGATAAGTGGGAGGAAGACGTCGGTCTTTCCTACCGGCCTTGGCTTCGGATGGTGATCCCGGAGCAGCATCACTCGGCCAACACGATCTGGCGCGCCATCGCTAATTATAACACCCTCCTCAGCGGCCAATATTACGACGTGGAAGGATCGGACTGGCTCTGTTGTCGTGAGACCTACGACCTAATCAACGCCATGGCTTCCCTCATTGCCAGCAAGAGAAGAACTGGTGATATGACCGGATTTTTTCAATCCCGTCACAGCGCTGGCGAGTCATGGAGCGAGTATTTTTACGATCTTAAAGTTACCTATACAGCCACGGTTCGCCCTCACACTTTTGCGCAGTTCATCAAGGAAGTTCCAGCGCCTTGCGAGAAAATCAACAACGTCAAGCTCGGAGAATTGGATGGCTGTGGCCTCCTTATTTCGTTGGGAAATGGCGAATACCTCATTACCTCGACTCGTATAGATGTGACTCTCAGCTATATCAATGGCGGAGCCATCAGCGTGACTGATGCGCAGACGGGGCATTTTGAACAAGGCAAGTGGATTTTCGAGGGGCCCGCCAAAGTTAAGCAGGAGGGTGACTGCGTCCACTTTAGCTTTCCCACGGAGAATAGGCACTATGGCCAGGTGCGATTCAAGTTGGCCACCACCGCGAGCAATCCTGCCGAGGCATATGAAGCGGAACGCGGGAAGCTTCTTCAAGATGCGGAGCCATTCTACAACTATGGCGCGTCCGGCGTCTTTGGCGTGACCAGCTTGAAAAGCGAGGGCTCTGGAATCGAAATAAAGACAAATGCCGACTTTGATGCCGCCGCTCTGACCATTCGTTATGCGTGGGGTGGTCCCTCGAAAGCGACTGTCTACGTTAACGGAAAGAGTGCTCAGGACATCGATTTTCCCGCAACAGGTTTAGACACCAACTGGGCTGAAAAATCGATCGCTATAAGTGTTCCGCAAGGCGCAACCCTCTCCGTTCAAGCGGACAAGGATGCACCGGGGCCCAATATCGATTGCGTCATGCTTTCACGAGACATCGCGCCAGACCTCACCGTGAAAAGTACGGGATCACCCTGATTGCTCCTAAAAGCAACATGAATGAAAGAGCTGTTATTTCGCGGCGCACATTTCTCCGAGTGGTGACGGTGGCTGCGGGCGCGGTGTTAACCGGATGTGAGGCGGCTGATGACGAACCGGCACCGGGCAAGATACGGTTAACCCAATGGTACCATCAATATGAAACGGGAGCGCATGCGGCGGCCGTTCGCTACGCCCGCGAGTACACCCAGCTCAATCCGCATGTAGAAATCAAGGTGGTGTGGGTTCCCGGAAACTATCCAACTAAGCTTTCCACGGGCCTCATAGCAGGCGTGGGGCCGGATATCTTTGAGGCTAACTTGTCGAATATCTTAGGTTCCGTTTCTGCGGGTCACGTCTTGCCGCTGGACGACATCTTGACAGATATCGACCGGCAAGACTTCGATTCGTCCAGCCTTGCCCTCAATACTGTCGGAGGCAAGCTCTATGGAATTCCTAAAGTCGTCGATGTTTGCCTGCTTTATTATCGACCGAGTTTATTCAAAGCAGCCGGCTTTCAACCGCCGACCACCGCCGACGAGCTCATCGCGATCTCAAAGGCACTGGCGAACACTCGCACCAAGGGGTTATTTATCGGTAATGACGGAGGCATGACCGCTTTATTAGGCGTGGTTCCCTGGTCTGCGGGGGCCGATTTTGTCGTGGATGAAAAGGTCGCATTTGACACTCCTCAGACCGCTGTGGCCTTTGATAAAATCAAGGAATTGTATAATTCCGGATCGCTTCTGATCGGGGCTCCAACCGACTGGTGGGTGCCTGACGCCTTCACCGAAAATCTCGCCGCCATGCAATGGACCGGGCTCTGGGCGATGAAGGATATAACTGAGGCCTTGGGTGATGACGTTGGAGTCTTTCCTTGGCCCGCATTGACGCAAAGCCCGGAGTGTGCTCCGGTGACGCCTCTTACCGTGTGGGCCGAATGCATTAATGCAAACAGTCCTCATCTGGAAGAGGCGAAGAATTTCGTGCGATGGCTCTGGATCGAGAACAAGAAAAACCAGGAGGATTTTTGCACATCTTATGGATTGCATATCCCGCCCCGGCGGAGCGTCGCGGCGAATACTCCGATATTTGCCACTGGAATTGCCGGGACAGCCATCGACATTGCACACCGCGACCGCCGTATTTTTTCATCAACCTGGACGCCGGCCATGGAGACATACCTTGTGAGCGCTCTCTCCCGCATCATCCGTGAGGGCAGCCCGGCAGCCGAAGAAATCCATATTGCCGCGCTGCGTTGCGCTGCCGAACTTGCTGGCCAATCCGCCACTTAACATCGCATTCCCTCCATGGCCAGAATATCAAGAGCGAAGACCAGGTGGAATGAAAAGACATTCGCATTTTGGGCTTTTTGTTCTCCCATGCTCATCGGCGTGGTGATCTTCACCTTCGTCCCTATCCTGTGGGGTTTCGTTCTCAGCCTTTCGGACGCGCACGGCACGCTGGAAATCCGTCATTTTATCGGTCTTCAAAACTATCAGCGCTTGTTGAGCGATCCTGACTTTCTCTACTCGCTTCTCACCGTCGGTATCTTCGCTTTGTTCATCGTCCCGCTGACCTACGCTTGCTCGCTCGGTCTGGCCCTGCTCGTCAACCGCGCAGAGTGGGGACGCGGCTGGTTTCGCTCCGTCCTTTTCTTGCCGACTGCCGTCTCGTACGTCGTGGCTTCGCTCGTCTGGAAAACCAGCTTGTTTAGCGGCATGCCTTACGGACTTATCAATCTGGTGCTCGGACATCTTGGCATCGCGCCGATTCTGTGGGTCGGCACGGTTAATCCTCCCTGGTATTGGCTTGTACTTGTGACGGTGCGGCTTTGGTTGCAGGTCGGATTCTACGTCGTCATTTTTCTCGCCGCATTGCAGGAGATTCCGGAATCGCTCTACGAGGCAGCCAAAGTCGATGGCGCGCATGCCTGGCAGACGTTCTGGCATATCACGCTGCCTCAACTTCGCCATACCACGGCGGCGGTATTGCTGCTGAATTTGATCGCTGCGTTCCAGGCCTTCGACGAATTCTATAATATCCTGGGAGGTGGTGCTGGCGAATCGCTGGGAAATGAAAACTTGGCGGTTACGCCGCTGATGTACTTGTACAATGTAGCTCTGGCCGACAATCAATACGGACGGGGCTCCGCCGGGACGTTTATCCTGACGGCGATTCTTCTTTTGGTGACCTTAGTGCAATGGAAATTCTTTGGACTCGGACGCAGCGGGCAAAAGTGAACTTACGCGAATGAACACCAACCTCCAACCCTTCTCGTGCGAACACCGAAGGCGAACCGTTCGCAAGATCATCGCGGCGATCCCTCTCTACGCCGTATTGTTCATCCTCGCCGCCCTTTTTCTGCTTCCTTTCTATCTGATCCTTCGCAATGCGCTAATGCCCGACCGCCAGATCACCGCGTTCGAATGGCATTGGCTTCCGAAACCGGTTCTGTGGTCAAATTTCCACGAACTCTTTAAGGATTCAGACGCATCCATGCGGACCGGACTGGTCAACTCTTCCATTGTTGCAGTCGTTACCACATCCGCGCAGTTGCTTTTTTCGTCCATGGCTGGCTACGCGCTGGCGCGCATATCCGTACGTGGCAGCACCGTTGTCTTTGGGATCATTGTCTCTACGTTGATGGTGCCGACAACTGTAACGTTCGTGCCGACTTACGCCGTGGTCGCCGCTCTGGGAGGAATCAACACGTTTTGGGGCATCATCGCGCCCTGCATTTTCAATGGATTTGCGACCCTCCTCTTTCGTCAGTGCTATCTCGATTTTCCCGTAGAGATGGAAGAAGCCGGACGACTCGACGGCCTTGGCTACTTCGGGATTTATTGGCACCTGCTTTTACCCAATTCCAAAAATATCTTCGCGGCGCTTGGCGCTATGGCGTTTGTTGGAAGCTGGAATGGTTTTTTGTGGCCGCTCGTAATCGGCCAGGACGAAAGCAAGTGGACCGTGCAGGTAGTGGTATCGACGTTCATGGCTTCGCAGAGCGTGCGTCTCGGACCGCTCTTCATGGCGGCAGCCGTGGCCATGGCGCCTCCCGTCCTCGTTTTCTTTGTCCTCCAGCGCTTCATCATTCAGGGAACCAAGGCCTCCGGGGCAAAGGACTGAATCGACATGTCAAAAGTTATCATCGAAAATATTTACAAGACCTATCCCGGTGAGAAGGGGAGGGAGGTCGTGGCGGTGGAAGATGTCAATCTGACTATCGAGAGCGAAGAGTTCATGGTTTTCGTCGGACCCTCGGGCTGCGGCAAATCAACCACGTTACGCATGATCGCCGGGTTGGAAGAAATCAGTCGTGGCAGCGTTTATATTGATGACCGGAAGGTTAATGATGTCCCGCCCAAGGATCGCGACATCGCCATGGTGTTCCAAAATTATGCGCTTTATCCGCATATGACCGTCTACAAGAACATGGCCTTTGGCCTCCAACTGCGAAACTATCCCAAGTCGGAAATCGAGAGCCGTGTGCGCGTTGCCGCGCAAATCCTGGGCCTGACCGAGGAAATGCTCGCGCGAAAACCCAAGGAACTCTCCGGTGGGCAGCGACAGCGCGTGGCCTTGGGCCGAGCCATCGTGCGCAAACCCAAGGTCTTTCTCTTCGACGAGCCGCTATCCAATCTCGATGCCAAAATGCGCGTGCAAATGCGGACGGAAATTTCCAAGCTTCATCACAGGCTTTCCACCACGATGATCTATGTCACGCACGATCAGGTCGAGGCGATGACCATGGGCGACCGGATTTGCCTGATGAAGGACGGTCGCATCCAGCAGGTCGCCGAGCCTCTCCAGATATATAATCAGCCCGCCAACATGTTCGTCGCCGCTTTTATTGGAAATCCACCGATGAATTTCTTCGAAGGCACACTGATGGAGAAGGGTGGTCGCTTGCACTTCTCTTCGGCAGGTAGCCATCCAGGTGACGACAGCATCCTCCTCAAGGTGCACGAAGAACGGGCGGCAGTGCTGGCTCCATGGATAAATAAGACGATCGTCTTCGGTTTGCGCCCGGAAGACTTGGAAGATCTCGCCACTGTTTACACTCCTCCCGATCCCGCGGAGGTCTTCCGTGCCAAACTGGAGGTAATCGAGCCGCTCGGCGCCGAGACCTATTTCTATCTCACCACGGGAGCCCATAATTTTATCGCCCGTTCCCCAAGTCACATCCGCGAGAAAATCGGCCACAAGATCGATCTCGTCGCCAGTATGAAAAAGGCCCACTTTTTCGATCCAGTTGACAAGGCTGCTTACAAAAAGGCCGGCGGAGAAATCGACTTGGAAAAGTGGCAGACAGCTTGTCGTCTCATTGTTTAGATGAAGCCCAACTCTCTCTAAATTCCCTTTTTAGAATCTCCTTAATTATCTGTGGGGCAGCCTTTGTAACCGGTTCTTGAGCCGTTTCTCTTGATAGCTTCCAAGTCCTATATTTTGGACATGGACGTGGAGGAGTCGGGCTTTGACGCGAGCACGTTCAGCAAGAACCGGGGACGACTCTTGGAGCATGAAGTAACCCTGAAGTTTTTCGCCGAGGTGGTGGCGCTGGCGCCAGCGGCGCGGCTGCTCGACGACGAACACTTCACGGTGGACGGCACGCTCATGGAAGCCTGGACTAGCGCGAAAAGCCTTCGGCCCAAGGCCGATCAGGATCAGACGCCGGACGATGATTTTTACTGCCGGTAGCGCCGCAACGACACGCACCAGGGCACCACCGATGGCGACGCCCGACCGATGCGCAAGGGTGTGGGCAAAGAGGCGCGCCTGAGCTTCGGCGCTTATGCGTGGATGGATGGCCGCCACGGGTTGTGCGCCGACTTGAGTGTGACCCTGGCCACCGGGAGCGAACCGCAGGTGGCCGTGGCGATGCTCGAACGCCAGTGCCGACCGCACACCTTGGCCGCGGATCGCGGCTACCACTGTCGCGGCATGATCGACTGGTGCCGTCAGCATTAGGGCCGGCCCCATGTTGCCACCCTGAGTAACCGCCATGTTCCCGGACTCGACGCACGCACCCTGCGCACCAAGGCCTATCGTCAAAGCCAACACATCCGGTGCGGGGGCGAACGCATCTTCGGCTGGTGCAAAGGCGTCGGCGGTTTGCGCAAGACCCGCTACCGAGGATGACCGTCGCTCGCCTGCTTGAATTTGAAGTGCGACGGTCATAGACCGCCGCTACAGTCGAAGAGATGTCCCCCTTCATCTCCCTCAATTCCTGGAACCAGCCCGGCGCCATTCTGCAGGCCGTAGAGCCCGAGGAAATCGTCGAGGGCGGGCCGGACGATTGGGGCAAGCTCAGCGAAACTCTCGCGCGCCGCCGCAAGACGGGACGTGATTCCGTTCATCCGCAGAGCGCGGCGGTTGGGTATATCACGTATGAAGGTGCGTTTCGTTTTGCGTGGTTTCCGAAGATTGCTTTGCTGGCCGAAAATGGGTTTAGCGGCTTATGGGACGAGCGGAAAGCAACGGCAGAAAAGTCAGCGACGGTCATAGACCGCCGCTACAGTGGATGGCAAGCCAACCAAACTCGCGCCGAGTTCGAGGCCCGCGTCGCGCGCGCGCAGGAGTACATCGCCGCCGGGGACATTTACCAGGCCAACCTCGCGCAGAAGTTTAGCACGCCCTTCGACGGTAATCCGTATCGCCTCTTTGAGCATCTCCTCGCGCGCAGCCCTGCGCCGGGCGGAGCCTTCCTCGACTTCGGCAACACGCGCGTCCTCTCCGCGTCACCGGAGCTTTTCCTGCGCATCCGGGGCCGCCATGTCACCACGCGGCCGATCAAAGGCACACGCCCGCGCAGTCGCGATCCGGTCCGCGATGAGCAACTCGCCTTCGAGCTTCTCACCGATCCGAAGGAGCTCGCCGAGCTTGTGATGATCACCGACCTCGAGCGCAACGATCTCGGCCAGATTTGCGAATACGGCAGCGTCACCGTCACGCAACTCGTCCAACTGGAACGCTACGCCCAGGTCTTCCATCTCGTCTCCACCATCGAGGGCATGCTCCGCCCCGGCATCGATGCTCTGGACGCCGTGCGCGCCTGTATCCCCGGTGGCTCGATCAGCGGCGCGCCGAAAAAGCGGGCGTGTGAAATCATCCGCGAACTCGAGCCGTGTCCACGCGGCATCTACACGGGCCTCATCGGCTACTTTGACGACAACGGCGACGCCGCGTTCAGCATCGCCATCCGCACGATGGTCCTCGAAGGCGAAAATCTCCACTTCTCCGTCGGCAGCGGCATCACCGCCGGTTCAGTTCCCGCGCGCGAATACGACGAGACCCTGCACAAAGCCGCCGGGATGCAGATGGCGCTGGAGGCCTACATCAACGCGCGGGAGCCAGCTTCCCGACCCTGATCTAGCGCGGCGTCCGGCTGGCCATCACGGTAGTGGGAGTAGCGGCTTCGGCCCCTTCCGGCTTGGGATAACCGATCAACTCCAGGCATTGATCTACAATGCGGTCATAGCCGCAGTAGTTGATGATCTTCGCGCGTGCTTCCGCAAAGGCGTTCCAGTCGGCGTCCGTCCATTTCAGCAACCGGTCGATGGCCGCCTTGAAGGATTCCGGATTCGAATATTCAAAGAACTCGCCGATTTTTCCAAAACGTTCCCCCAGGTAGGTGCCATCCGGAAAATGGGAAATCAGGACGGGCAAGCCACAGCAAATGCTTTGCAGCGCAATGCTGCTCGTTGCATTGAAGAAGGGCGCGTAGGCCACGAGGCAATACTTAGCCCCGCCAAAGCGCGCCAGCAATTCAGCGCCGATAATGTAATCGTTCGTCCAAACGACTTCCTTCGTCGCGTCGCTTTCCAGGGCCTTGATCGTTTCTTCGTCGCGCGCCGGCACGCTTGGTTCGTGCAGCAGGATTTTCGTGAAAGGCCGGTTCAGGGTCGTCTCGCGCAGGTGCTTGATCGGCGTGCGGCGCGCGTTGTCGCCGCCGGCGATAAAAAGGATCGGCGCGCGATCCTTGCTCGAGGGCGTGCTAGCATCATACAAAATCGCTTCGGGAATGACGCACGACCGGGTGGGAAGACTTTTCAGCGGCTGATGCTTGATGAACATCTCATTTTGAAACGAGGTTGTGAATCCCGCCACGCCGTTGCGCTTCATCGCGAGTTGCAGCGCGAACATGACCCGCTTGCGAATCTGCATGTCCGCGCCTGCGCCGTGCAGTCCAATGTATAAAATCCGCTGTGCGTAGGGAGTGGTAAAGCGCAAAAACCAACGCGCCAGCATCAAGCCCCACGGGGAGGAAACGGTCAGGCCAAAAACCGGCAGGCCGTTCTTTTCCGCATGCGAAAAGGCCGTGCGATAGGTGACCATCTCGAGGTATTTCACCTTGAACCTTTGCGGAATGAATTTCATCAGCCACGCCGGGAAGCCGTCAGTCGACAGCGCCGTAAACGGGGCGTGATCTTCAATCGGAGTCAGCCACGTAAAGAGATGGTAGGGGATGCCCCGCTCTCTGAGCCGCTTGGTGAAGACCAGGAGCTTCTCCCGCATATGACCGCCAAAATCGTTGCCGGCAGCGGGTTCCACAAGAACCACAGCGCGGGGTGTTTTGGCGGCATCAACCGAAAGAGGCGCCGGCTCTGGAGGAGAAATCATAAATCGAAGGAACGGCTGACGGCATCCTCCCAGAGAATTTGACGATGGCAATACTTAGCCACGTTTCTTCGGCGTGACGACGCCCGTCCTCTCGGAGGAGCAGGCGCTATCTCGATTCAGCCCCGATTTCAGCCGGGCAGGGGATCACCCGTTCTTCAAAAGATTCAGCAAGTACGGCGCGGGCTGGAAATGCTCGAGGACGATTTCGGTCCGGCCATCGCGTTGCATGCGGACTTGAGCGACCTCGATCTCGGGTGTCTTGGCCGGCGAGAAGAGAATGTCGTCGTGCGTCGCGTTCTTCGCGTTCTTGAAGAGTTTCGGGACGAGATGACCGCCGAGATGGTCGCTGCGGCCGGTGGCGACGTGCATCGTGCCGAGCACCTTTTCGTCCTGGATGTCGCGGCCTGACACCGGCAGATCCTGCGTGCCGAATCCGAGCTCGCCGATCTCGCCGGTGACCGGATCGCTCACCAGCTTGGCGTTGTGGGCATCGACCTCGGCTTGCTCGCCTGTGAGCAGCGTTGCCTTCACGATGCGTCCGCCCTTCACGTCCATCAGCGCAATCGTGCCCGTCTCGTAGCGCATGGGGAACTGACCTTCCGCGCCTTCAGGCACATAATAGACTTCGCCGGCAGGGAGATTGGCGACGTCGGCCTCCAGGCCTCGACACATCCCGTGGCTCTTTTGCGCTTCCTGATTATTGATGATCAGCTTCAGCGTGTAGGTCTTTCCACCTGTGACGAAATCGACCTCGAACCAATCGGCCTTCGTCAGGCCGAGGCGCAGCTTCTCCGCCTGCTTGCTCACTTCGTTGTAATCGACCGCGAGGCCGCTGCTCAGGATGATTTCGTTCAATCCATGCAAGGTCGCGCCGCGAAAATCGTACTGTTTCGCGAAAGCCGTCAGCGGCGCCGTGGCCGAGAAGGTCGAGATGCAGAGAATGATGTCGTAATTTGGATAAATGTCCTTCTCCAAACTCACCTCGCGGCCTTCGGAGGTAACGGCGCGATCGGGCAGATCGAGATTGCTGCCGCCCGTAATTTGATAGGCGAAGAACTCACCGCCAGTCAGCCCCATTTCTTTCAGGCCGCCTTTTTGCAGGCCTTGATAAAAAACTTCGTAAGCGTGGCGTTGAATGCTGTAAGCCGGATTTTTGAGAAACGCAAAATCCTTCACGTCGGCCGGATTTTCGAGATCGATCAAGATGGCGACACGTTCGCCGCCTTTCGGTTGGAAGACGGTGTTGAGCAGGCGGGTGAGGCTGAAGGGAGGGAAGCTTCTGGCGTTGGCGTGCATGGATTCTCCGATGGGGGTTTCTGGTTAAGGATAGGCTGGCGTCGATTTTTAGAAATGCAAATGGCTCTGCGCGATTTGTCTTTCGATCTGCTCAAGGCATGACGCACACGATGCGCGAAATATTCCAGTGGTTTGTCATCCGGGCAATTTGCGGTACGATGTACGGATGAATAAAGGAACACTGAACCCGCCGCGGGTCAAGGCTGCCGCGCCTGCATTGGCCGATATGCAGAGCCAGGCCGACCCACGCCAACTCGCCATCGACAAGGTTGGCGTGAAGGGATTGCTCCACCCGATCGAGGTCCGCGACAAGCATCACGAGACCCAGGATACCGTCGCAAAGCTGAGTCTGCTGGTCGATCTGCCGAAGGATTTCAAGGGCACGCACATGAGCCGGTTCGTCGAGGTGCTCAACGCGCACGGGCGGCTTGTCCACGTTGAGAATCTGCCGACGATGCTGCACGAGTTGCAGAAAAAGCTGCAGGCGCAGGTTGCCCACATCGAGGTCGAATTTCCCTACTTCATGGAGAAGGAAGCGCCCGTGACCAAGGCGAAGGGTCTCGTCGATTACCAGGTGAAATTCGACGCCGCTGCACACGGCAACGACGTGACCTTTACCGTGACGGTGACGATTCCCGTGACGACGCTCTGCCCCTGCTCGAAGGCGATCAGTGCCTACGGCGCGCACAACCAGCGCGGCTACGTTACGCTCGCGCTCCGCTCCGTGAAAGCGATCTGGATTGAAGACATGATTTCCCTCGTGGAAGAGTCGGCCAGCAGCGAAATCTATTCGCTCCTCAAGCGCCCCGACGAAAAATTCGTGACCGAGAAGGCCTACGATAATCCTGTGTTCGTCGAGGACCTCGTCCGCAATGTCGCCCTGCGTTGCAACAAACACCCCGACATCACGTGGTATAAAGTCGAAGCGGAAAACATGGAGAGTATCCATAATCATTCCGCGTACGCCTGCATCGAGAAGACGCTGGTCGGTTGAGAAACTTGCTGGGGGGTGAAGAGGGCCATGAATAAATTCCTTCAGACCACCTGCTATGCGATCACGTTTTTGATCGGATTATATGTCGGGGTGTTTTTTGGTTTTTTGATCCCTTCGGAGCAATTCACTCTGGCGAACGATCTGCCCGGCAAACCCCTGCCTGGCATGCTTCTTTTTTTCTTCAAAAACCCAGATACGGTTTATTACCTGTTCCTCTATCCATGGTTGTTTTTTGTCGGATTGCCTCTATTCTCTCTGGTCGAAATCTCTTACTGGAATGCTGAACGGTTTCTGCTTCGGTTCAGCGTTTTTTTGTCCCTTGAGCTTTTTCTCGTTATTTTCACAGTCATCACATTTTATTCGCCCTTCGTAGGCATCGTTGAGGGCATGTCGGATCCTCTCACTCCGCTGACATGGGTTGAAAGCATCACGCGCGACGCCTTCTGGATTCTGACCGTGGTCATCATCGTCGCGATTTTTGTTCGCGCCTCCAAACCGCGACGCTAGTAGCAGATGCCGCTCAACCTTCCACCAGCGGAATAAACATATTCTCGCGCAGCTCCTCGCGGCTGAGGAAGGGCGCCATGTCCTCGAGCGGTGAGGAAATCATCTTCCCGCTCTCGAGCTTGCGCGAGGTCAGCTTCGGCGCGAAGGGCTGCGCTAGGTCGAGCATCAGCTCGCAGCATTGCGGGCCGTCGCACTCCAGCGTCTCACGGATCATCTGCGTCATCTCCGCGTGATTCGTGCAGCGACGGAAAGCGAAGCCGAAGGCCTCCGCGATCTTGCTGAAATCGGGAAAGCTGATGCCCGAATCGGTACCGCAGCCTACAATATTATCGGAGAAGAAATTCACCTGCGTTTGCCGGATCGAATGGTAGCCGCGATTATTGAATATGAAAATTTTTACCGGCAGATTGAGCCCGCGGATCGTCTGCATTTCTTGCAGGTTCATCATGATGCTGCCGTCGCCCGCGAGGCAAACGATCCGCCGCTGGTCGCCGAGCGCCACCGCCGCCCCGAGCGCGCCCGGAATGTCGTAGCCCATCGGCGCGCTGCCGCCATTGTGGTAAAGCCGCTGGCCCCGTTTGATTTTCGCCGCCTGGTACGCGACGATGCAGGTCGTCCCATCGCCCGTTACGACGACATCCTTTTCGTTGAGCTGATCGTAAAGCGCCTCGACAAAGCAGTAGGGATTCACCTGGTCCGTCGTCTTCCAATATTCGGGCAGCACGACCGGGTAACGCTCCAGCCATGTCTTGCACTGAGATAGCCAGCCTTTGTGGCGCGCTGGTTCGCCGTCGGGAATCGCTGCGAGCAGACGGAGCAGAAAATCGGCGAGGTCGGCATGAACGGGAAGATCGGGCCGCACCATCGGCTTCTGCAATTCGAGCGGATCAATATCGACGATGGCCTTGAACGCGCCGCGTGCGAAGTTCTGCCAGTTGTAGCTCACCATCCGGATGTTCAACCGGCAACCGAGCACGAGGAGAAAGTCGGCATTCTGCACCGCAAAATTTCCGGGCCGCGTTCCGATCGCTCCCGGCACTCCCGCATAGCTCGGATGCGTTTCCCAGAGGAGATCGCTTGAATTAAATGCCCCCACCGCCGGCACGCCCAACTTCTCGAGGACCTGCAAAAATACGTCGTACTTACCGCTCAACCGCACACCCGATCCGGCATAAATCACGGGCCGCTTTGCCTCGCGCAGCTTCGCCACGATCACGGCAATCTGCTCATCCAGCTTGGCCATGTCCGGCGCGGGCAGGGGCTCTTTCGCGGGATCAAATCCAGCCAGCTTCTCTGGGTCGATCTGTGAGCCCTGTACATCAATTGGAATATCGATCCAGACCGGTCCCGGTCGCCCATTCGTGGCGAGATAAAGCGCCTTTTCCAGGTGATAGCGAATCGTCTCCGGTTCCCAAACGACCACGGCGTACTTCGTAATCCCCTCCACCATCCGCACGATGTCGACTTCCTGGTCGCCGAGTTGCCGCAGCGGAAGGCCTGAGCTGCGAATCATCGTCTCGCGCTTCACCTGGCCCGAAATCACAATCATTCCGAGCGAATCGACATAAGCGCCATAGACGCCGGTGATCGCGTTGGTCGCGCCCGGCCCGGTCGTCACGTTCACCGCCGCGAGCCGATTCGTCAGGCGAAAATAACTCTCCGCGGCGATGGAGCACCCCTGCTCGTGATGACAGCAGACGTATTTCAAGCCCGGACAGCGTCCAATGGCATCGTTCAGGTGCATCGCGCCGCCGCCCGTCACGAGGAAGACTTGTTCGATGCCGTGGCGCACGAGGGTTTGCGCAACGTAATCAGCCAGGCGCATCATCTTCGATAAATTACGGGGCGGCTTCGCGCTGTCGAGATGTTTGGATGGTGCTGCGATGTCTGTCATGGCCCATTTATCGCACAAAAATCAGCGGCACACAAAGTCACCACAGCCTGAAAAGCCTGGATGGCTTAAAATCTTCATTTCTCCTCTGAAGATTTTTTGCGAAATCAATGATTCGCCAAGAGCGCGTCGAGATTACCGTTCGCCGGTAGTCAGCCTGCGGCGAATCCAAGCCGGGTCGCGCCGCAAATCAAGGACGGCATAGATGCGGACCACCGAGTCTTCCACGCGATAGTAAACACCGAAAGGAAATCGCTTTGACAGCGCACGATGAAAGCCAAACTCCACCGGATGAATACCCGCAAAGAGGATAAGCGAATCGATGTCGGTGGCCAGGGCAGCGGCGAAGTAGTCGCCTACACCGGGTTCCAGCCGGTTGTAAAATTCACGTCCGTCTTGCAGGTCATCCTCCGCCTCGTCAAGTATACGCCCGCTTTGCCGCTTGAACAGCCCTCCACAGCTCTGGCGGACCCAGACTGGCCTGCGCGGTCCTGACATCGCCCGGCCTGGGAGCGGGTGCGATTCCCACTGCCTGATTTGCCAGATCCGCCTTCAGAATCAGATCATCGCGCAGTCTAATCGCTTCAGCGCTGGGCGCGAGCTGGGTAAAGCCATCATCGACGCAGTCGAGGTCCGCGATGACGAACACCGGCACGTCGAATCTGTTGAAGAAACTGCGGTAACGGGAAATGCTACCTTTACCCCCGGTGCGTATGAATGCCACTGACTTAGAGCGACAGTTCCACTGTGCGTCGAGCATTTGAGCGACATGGGGAAATACGATAAAGTCGCTGTCTCCCTCCACCAGGACCACCCGTTTCGAGAAGAAGGCAGCGCTATTGTTTTCAAAGCAGATAATTTGAAATTCGTCGCGGGGCGAGACATCGCCCAAATCCACATAAGATGCCTTCGTGAAGGGCTGGGGTGTTGTTGCGTCGGAGATTTTGGATAAACGGATAAAGGTCGCTGTGGTGTCAGGGCCGAGGAACAGCGGTGAATGGGTCGTCACGACGACATGGTGCTTCTTGGAGAAAACTCCAAGCGCATCGAAAAGAATCTTCTGAGCGTCGGGATGAAGAAACAGCTCCGGTTCCTCAAACAGCAAAAGATACCCGCGCTCCGCTCTTCCCTCCGTGGCTTCACCTGTCGAGGTTTCAGACCGGGCCAACTCGACATAAGCCCGAAGTACGGAAAAGACCACGGCCCGGCGCAGACCGTCACCTTTAAGCTCCAGCGGGCCGCGAATTCCGTCGTCGGCCAGAATGCGGGCCGACGACAGTACGCTTTTGAGTTCGGGCGGTGGGATTTCGATCTCTAACCTGACATTGGCAAAGCTTTCCTGGACGTACCGCTCGATCGCCTTCTCGATGTCTTTAATTTTTTCCAGCCGTCCATCCTCGACGCTCCCGTCCGCACTCAGAACGCGAGTCAGCTTCCTGCTGAGCTTCTCAAATAGGTCCTTTTCGTCGGCTAAGAGTGGCTCAATAGCCCTGAGCACGATGGCCAGAATCTTCCCAAAGGAACTGGTTTCCGCCGTTTTCGTGTCGTCGGCCAGATCCTTTACGGCAGGAATGTAGATGCGTTCTGGAAGCATGGGCAGAACGCTCTTATCCATGCCAGTTGGTAACGGGATGAAGCGGATTTCCTTTTGCTCCGCAGGCAGTCCTTCACCCAACGCGGCAATTTTCTCTTTGATCGCCGTCTTCGTCGTCGAGGCGATGACTTGGCCCTGAAATTCCGGGAAGGCGGCTAATACAGCATCTTTGAGCGCACTTCCCGTCTTACCTTTGAGAAGTGCTTCAATACTCTCCTCCGAGTATCGTGGCTCTCTCGGGACTGGCCCGTGGTAGCCGAGCTGACTCTTGCCGTCTGTTCCATACACGCGCACCAACGTCAGACCGTTATCTTTGAGTAAGGCCTTGATGCGATCTCGATGTTCAGTGGCAAGGAGACTGAGATCATTGTCAGTGATATTCGACAGGGTTAGTTCGATCGAGATGGAACTACCTGGTTTGAAAAAATCCGTGGCCTTCAGGGTAGAGCCGGAAAGGAAAAGCGAGAGGCACTGGAGCGCGCTGGATTTGCCGGCGTTATTTTCACCGGTGATGCAGGCGAAGGGCGAAAGCGGTATCGAAACATCCTTCAGGCCGCGGTAGTTCCGGACATGGAGGCGCGACAATTGCATTGACGGTAATAACCACGCCGAACATGAGTTAGCAACACTTTAAGTGTGATAAACTTTCCGGTCGGTGGTGCCATACCGGCCCTCGACGTCATCGGGTTAGGATGTAGGTCGCTGACCTCTACATGTACGGGCTAAGCGCGGGTGGCTTGCCGGCTGTTGGCCACCGGTTCGCCAGCGGTTGGAAGCTGGCTGGCCGTGATTACCGGTAAGCTGGGAGCGATAGCATCAGGGCGGGTATTGCATTCGGCGCCGTGAATTTCGAGCCGCTGGAGCGCTCCGCGCAAGTTATTGCATGAAAGCTTAATGATCCGCACCGCTTGGGGCTTGGTTAGGGGAATACCTTCCAGGCGGGCAATGCGCAGGAGCCAATCTTTTGCGGGATTGGCGATGCCCTGGTTGGAAAATAGCTGGGGTTTGACCCTGCTAAGGAAACGACCTTCAAAATTTTCGAGGTCCTCGTTGGACGTAAAGCACATGACCAGATGGAATTCCTTGAGCCGTTCAAGCAAGTCGAGGAGCCTTATTTGCGCGAGCCTGGGAATGGCGTCGGACTCGTGGACGATCACAACGTGATGGCCGCCACCGAGGGGGCGATAGGTGAAGCTGGACACGAGCGCTCGGACGTTCTCCGATGAGAGGTCTGGGCCAACGAAACGCTGGATGCTCATTGGGCTCTTTGCCGCAAGTTTGGCCATGATATCCGCTAGGGAGCTTTTACCAATGCCAGGCTTCCCATGAAAAAGCCATGCCGAGGGGTACGGTTGCGCGCAAAATTGAAGCGCAGCGGCCAATCCGTGCTTATCGGGCAGGACCAAGTCCGTGACGTTGGCTGGGCGGTATTTCTCCACTAGGGGTATATCGGGTGCGAATTGCATCCTGGAGAGATAGCGGAATCTGTTACAATCGAGCGCATCCCGGAAAGGAATATCCCGGGATGGGCTCTTTTCTTCCTGGTCCGGGACCAAGGTTTGCTACTGGGTGGCTTCCTGTTGGTCGGCCGAGCCAGCATCTTGTTTCGGTGTCGGTAGGTGGCCACCGGTTCGCCAGCGGTTGGAAGCTGGCTGGTCGTGATGACCGGTACCGTAAAGCTATCATTATCCCCACGGCCTCGCGGAAATTGAGAATGAGTCTTCCATGATCGGTGCCTACATTCACAGCCTTGCATGGGGGCGTCCCCGGCCAGCCCATTCTTCCAGCTTCAATAAAAAATGAAGCTAAGATCCCCATTCTGTTGTTTTCCATTGTATTGCGTCCAATAGTCGGGTTGCCCTTTTCATCCGAGTGAAGCTCATTAATGTACCAAATCTTCCAACTTTTGATGCCCTCTCGGGTAATGGAGTCGATGTCAGTGTGTGGCCGGAAGAAATCGATCACAGCCTGGCCCACTTCAAAAGTCTGTTGGAAATGTCCTTTGGCTCTTTCTTTTTCGCGTTCGGGTAACCGCCCGTTTTTATCGGCCTTCAGATTGAGGCGATTTTCCACCATCTGGAGAACGGTGAAATTGCTGCGAGTCGATTCCAGTTTATCGAACAAGCCTTTCGCCATATAGGCTGGCTTGTGCCGGTCACCACAATGCTCAATTCGGGGAGCCATCATGTAAAGGGTGGTGCGCGTCTTATCGCTGACGTGAACGATGCAGTTCCATTCCGCGAGTTGCTGTGGAGAGGCATTTTCTAGCTTGGCCGCAACAGTCCGAAGGATTGTCCACCTCTCCTCATCGTCAGGGCGCAAATTGAGAAGAGGTTTGTTTTTGTCTAGTCGAGCCTGATATTCAAGCGTCACGTAGTTGATTGCTTCTTGCTCGCTAGCGAAGCCAATCCTCTCGCGTGTCTTGTCGTACCCACTACGGACCTTCCAAGGACGCTTCGGCGAACCAGTATCGAGGATACTGTAGCCGCCGGGATAGTGCTTAGCCTCCGGCTTCTTCTGATCGTCCGAAACAATGATGGGGCAGCCGCAGGGGTAGAATTTAGGCATCGCTGCCTCCATTTCGGCTGCCACAAATCTGCCCTTTTTGGCATCTCTCGGGATTTCCCAGAGGGAAGGGTTCATAAGAGAAAGATAGGAGGGGCACATCTAGGTTTCCCTCTGTCACCGACACCCCATCCCATAGTGGTGTCTCTTGATTAGGGCTATGAAATGCCCTATGCGGCGAAAATTTTGTGGCACAAATCTGCCACAAAATTCCAAGCCGATTGCCGTAGACCGAGATCAAACGCGAAGCGGGCCCAGCCAGTCCTACAAGGGGACGGCTGGAAGCCTTTTGAAGCTTTGGCGTCGTTTCGACCATGAAACCAGTCTGAGGTGAATGTCGAGAAAAAACAAATGCACCTCTGAAAATGGGCCGTTAGCGGCAATTTTAAGGCCCAAGAGAACAGCGTTTTTTGGGGCCAAACAGCCGTTTCTGACTTCCGCTGCCAAGTTTGGACCCCCCAAACGCTGCCGAAAAACGGAACCGACTATCTGATCGCGATGGCAGAATCAATCGTCATCGAGCCGCTGATTGATCGCGTTGAACTCGCCAGAAGGTTAGGTGTGACCTGCTCCTGCGTGCGGAAATGGCAGGAGATTCGCGCCATTCCGGCCTATAAGCTGGGCCGCCGCTGCGTTCGTTTTGATTTTCGAGAAGTGCTGGCCATTTTATCGAAACATAAAACGACCAGTTCTCGGCGCGTTAAGCCGAGACGGCTTCGTTTAGGAACAGCACCGCCGCGATGGAAGCAGGCTGAATTTGCCTTCGGGGATGCCCACCAACCCGAGCTGTTTGTTCTCGACCCTCCTTCAGTCCCGAGGACCGGATAGGGCCTGGCGCTGAGACGATAGGTAACGGGCTAATTCGGCCCCGGCAATTCGACCATCGTCCAATGCTTGGAAATTGCCTTTCTCGGTCTCGTCACGGATGAAGTCAATGCCGACTCCTAGTTCTCGCGCAACGTCGGCGGGAGTGAGTGGCTCAATCAGCGTCGAATAAGCTGCCTCGCGTGCGGTCATGAAGCCTAAATACGGAGCGGGGACTTCAAAGTTAAGATTTTTCTTTCGAGACTCAAATTCAGGGATCAGTCAGAAAGTCACCAGACTCCGGCCAAGTACGCCGCAACTCATCATCATTCTGGCTTGTACCATCTCCCGGGGCGGTGAGGCGCGCTACATACCCGCTGCGAACCGTGCGCAAAGTGTCTGCCAACACCCCGCCAACGCACCTTCTATTGCCAGCCGTCAGGTCTCTTCCACCGTGCCCCGCAAACGGCTGTTATTCGCCGAATCCGGGTGTGCGCCCGTCCGCCTCAAAAGCTGTTCCCGAGGAGCCTCCTATCTCTCCAGTCCAATGAAAAACCACGAATCCGAACCCTCTTTGGTCGAAACAGAAAATAAACCCGATGCTGTAGGCCCTCGGCATTTGACGGAGAGCCAATCCAAGGCCTTTCATGAGCTTGTGGCTCTTTGCCAGCTTGCCGGTCATGGCGAGGCTTATGGCGGATTTTTTCCGAGGGCGAAGCCGCTCTTGCTGGGGCCGAGTGGTTCTGGAAAATCTGCTCTGGTCGGACGGCTCGCCGATACGACTGGCTTGCCCCTCTTGAGGATCAACGCTGGAAGTTGGATCGTCTACTCCGCTCGGGGAACGCCCTATACTTTGGATGTCATCCGGCGCTTTGTGCGGACCCACCCGCGCGGAATCGTCCTTTTGGATGAAATCGACAAATGCGTCCCCTCAGGGGAAAAGGCGGTCCAGTCGGACTGGGATTTATCAATTTTTACCGAGCTGCTGTCCCTTTACGACGCTTGCCCCCGCCTTCTAACTTCAGGATGGGGGAAACCGGATGTAGACCGCCTGAAGGGCCATTTTTTGATCGGGGCCGGAGCTTGGCAAATGGCGGCAGCCAAAGCCGAAGCCAATGGCTCTACTCATGCCAAAGAGGTTGCCAAGGATTTCGGGGTGCCCCTCGAACTTGGTTATCGCTTCAACGCACGTCCGATCGTCCTCGAATTGCCGGGCCGGACAGATTTCACAACGGCTATCCAGCGCGTTCACACCGACCTCGGTCTCGACAATGTTCCCCAATCAAAGATTGATGACCTGGTCACCCGGGCGATCGATGCGCGGTGTGGCCTGCGCTGGCTGGAACAGTATGTCAGCGATCTGCTCTCGGCCCATCCGCATCTGCGGCGTCAGTCACCACCATCTTCGACTGAGCCGTCCAAGCCAAGCAAAACTCCAACTTCCCTGGACCAATACAAAGCCCATCAGGAGCACTTCTTTGAGCTGCTACGGGAGGCCGAGCATGTAGTCGCTCACATCCAGGTCCATTTCGCTCGGCAAGCTACCACAATCTGGCCGGCCAATGATGAACTCGACCTCCTTGATGAGCGGATGACGGCCGATAAATTCGCCTGCTACTGCCAGGAACTTTCGTCCGGTTTGCACTATCGCTACGCCACCAGCAGCAAGGAACGCGATGTCCGCACGACGGAGCTTTGGAGCGCCGGCCACAGGGTCCTCCACTTCATCTGCGGGGTAATTAACGAGCAACCCGCCAAGCTCTCGGGCGATCAATTGAATCTTGCAATCAACGCCAAGGTGCGTTTGGCCCGGATCCTTTCCGCCATACGCCATCTTGGCAGCCTGGAGTTTTCAAACGAGTAGGCGCCACTCCTGAAG
>Ga0206831_1063_pt1 | contig 33287 bp, 38 predicted proteins | sample Alteio_BWOrgCont_73_FD_152876 | JGI IMG/M metagenome (GOLD analysis project Ga0206831, IMG submission 152876) | Enriched cells from forest soil in Barre Woods Harvard Forest LTER site, Petersham, Massachusetts, United States -... | ecosystem: Environmental > Terrestrial > Soil > Temperate forest >...
TTAAATCGCTTACTGTTACAAAATGATTTTCTACCCGCTATTTATTTTGATCCAAATTGTTTTGCTGCGTTCAGCAGAAAAGAGCTAGTAGAGGAAGTAAAAAAATCCATGCGAAATACGTCGGATATGATGCATGGCAAAACAGAGCTTTTCGGTTTTGATTCAACAACTATTCCGGGTGAGTACAAGTTGCAGTATCAAAAAAGCATTCAAAAATATTTAGATACTATGCAGCAAGAACTACTCAGGCTAGCATTAATGCCCTTATCTAATGCTATTCAAGCGAGAGCTAATATCACTCCTCAACAAAAAGCCCAATATTTTATCGAGCATCTTACTGGAAATCCCGCTTCGTTTAACGCTAGAGTTACTTTTTTGAAAAAACAAGCAGGAGATGCAGATACATTTCCTTTTTTTGGGAATCATAATCCGTTGAGCACCAATAAAAGAAAAAGCCCTCCCTTAAACCACTATGGCTTAGAATATCTAATTGCACAATACAACAAAAAAAATCACGGCTATTTTATTGTTCCAAATTATGATAAAAAATCACACGGGATCAATCGTTGCATCTCTAACTTTTTAGAGATGAAAGAAATACTTATTGAACCAGAAAAGCAAAGGCTTCCAGACCCGCAAAAGTATTTTATTCAAATGACAGAATCAACACTTGAAGTAATACAGGAAATTAAAGATCGACGAATTTATATGGAAATGCTCGTTTCGCTATATGTTTTACTGCGAAGTACACTGGGTGTGAAAACGGGTATTCATCTTTTAGATAATGAGATTAATGCCTCTTCCAAATCCTCAGGCATGCGCTATTTGAATACTCCCAGTTCAGCGCGGCAAGAAATCAATAATATTTTATCAAAGGCTGGACTACCTCCGAGTTGATGGCTTTTGTTAAAACCAAAATTAACTCAATGTATTGAAAGACGAAACTTGATGCATGGATTGTTTTGGCTTAAGCAATTCGACATAATCATTTATAATCATAAACAAGACTGATATACTATAGGTAGCAAAAGGGAGGGCTACCAATGGCACAAGCGGCGATGAGTATACGATTAAAGAAAAGAGAATTAAAAGCGCTGGAGTAGCTTCGATATCAACGAACGAGCAATGTGTGGGAACGGGCTCAATATCTTATCCATTTGTCGAAGGGTGAGAGCATAGAAGAAATATCGGCTCTGTTTGGAAGGCACGCACATACAATCAGGAGCTGGATAAAACGTTACAAAGAAGCTGGGATTGAAGGGTTAAGCAGTGTTTTACCGCCGGGCCGACCGAATAAGAAACAAGCTTTAGTAATTAATGAACTAGAAACATTGCTGACAAGCTCTCCTCAGCAGTATGGCTATTTACAAGCGGGTTGGAGTATAGGCATGCTGCTGGATTACTTTCAAAAGAAGCGCGCTACTCCGATGAGTGACCGAACGCTATCACGCGCATTGAATCAGACGGGCTATGTTTATAAGCGGTTTTCTAAAACGATGCCGGTAAAAGCCCCGAGTGCAGAAGCCAAGCAATCGGCGGTGAAGCAATTAGTCAAGGGGTTGCGGAAAGAGATGAAGCGCGGTGACGTTGAAATATTTTTTGAAGATGAAAGTCACTTTAGTAATGAGCCGTCTGTAGAGCGGGGTTGGTTTAAGCGGGGTGAAAAAAAAGGGTTGCCACGCCTGGGAAGCGAGAAAAAGTAAGTTTATTTGGCGCATTGCACCTAACGACGAAGAAGTTTTATTGGAAACAAGCGAAAACGGGGAATGGAGGATTTTTCATACAATTTTTGGTGCAACTGCATCAATCCTACCCTGATAAGACATTGCTGATGATAGTGGATAATGGTCCTATTCATCGCAGTAAAAAGGTTAAGAAGTTTTTGGCGCATAATAACTGGGTAAAATTATATTTTTTACCCAGCTATTCGCCGGAATATAATCCGATTGAACTTTTTTGGAAGTGGTTGAAAAGAACGGTGCATGGAACACGGTCTTACGCTGGCATTCAAGAGCTGATAAAAAAACTTCGCCAAGTTGTTTGGCATTACAATGATATGAGAAATTTATTTTTATTATTTATTTTAACTTTGTTTGCTTGTCATCCAGCGCTTGCTCAACAGGGCTACATTTCTTCTTTTCAATCTGCCAAGATAATTGCAAACGCACCGCTGCTTGAGCGGCAAGCTAATTTAATTTGTGTGTACACCGATCCAAAAGGGAATGTTTATAAAGATATTGTGCTTGAAGATATAGCGGGGTATTGGATCAACAGCCCACACAGAATGTGGGATCCCATTGGAATAGAGTCGATGCAAACTGGAGTTTTCATTCCCGATGCGAAGTATTCTTACAATGAAATCATCAGTGACTGTAAAGCACGCATCGCAGCGAAGTCGTCGCAAGATGTGCTGGTGGGTTTATATACGCAAAAAGGGTGGACTAATTTCACGCATGATGTCTATTTTATGGATGCGCAAGTACAAACGCCGTATCCCTTTAAACGCATGATTGTGTTTGGTGATAGTCTTTCCGATAACTCCAATGATTTTCGATATATTTCGGTATTGATGGCATGGAAATTTGGTGGAGTGTATTGGAATAAACGTTTTAGTAATGGTTTAGTATGGGCTGATTGGGTGGTAGGTTATAAGACGAATACAGAATTGGGTTCAGGCTTAGATATTCCCAGCGAAAATTATGCGTTTGGGGGTGCCTTTTCGATCGGGGAAAATGAACATATTATTGATAGCCTGGCTGATCAAGTGAGCGATTATTTTTCGTATATTGATAATAATGGCAAAATAAATTTATCAGCGGATGTTCCGCATACACTTTATTCACTTTTAATTGGTGGCAACGATTTTCTCTACACGGATCATTCACCCCAATTAGTTGCGACTGAAGTGCGAGATCAAATGGAGCGTTTAATTGCGCGCGGCGCGCGGTATTTTTTAATCCCGGTTTTTCCCGATGTGAGTCAATCCCCCCTGGCTAAAGAGCGGCATTTGGTTACAAAATTACAAAGAGATGTAAGGGAATATAACGTGGCTTTACAAACTAATATTAATGAAGTCATACAAGAAAATGCTGCAAAAGGCATTACGATTATTGTGTTGCGACCCGATATTAACCAGTATTTGCAAACCTTAATAAGGCCTGTTGCTGAAAATAATTTTGGATTTGTGACTGATAAAGCCTGCATGATAGATGGCAGCGTGTGTCAGGAGCCTGCAAAATATTTATTTTGGGATGGCCTACACCCGAATTCCACTTTGGCGTGTTTTATGGGTAAAAAGATCACAACTTATATTCAAGTTGCATTGCATATGCCGGAAACCTATAAAACCGCTAATGAGCAACAGTTGACTGAGGATGAAGTAGATAAAATTTGGATTAAGCAATGTGAATACAGTTATGTGCACTTAATTATTTGGAAAAAAATCCACAAGAGTTAAATATTGCGGCTGCAACCACCATCGTAGAGTTATATATACAAACATTTCCGATGCCTAAAAAATGTTTACCGACTAAAGCTAAGTAAAAGCTGATTCTATTTTCAAAATAGTTTGCCATTCCACTTTGGTAAGCGGAGTGATAGATAAACGATTACCTTTGCGTAAAATCAGTAGGTCTTTTAATTGCGGATGCTCACGCAATTCTGCCAGCGTCATAACGTGCGAAAATTTTTGTTTGAATTTCACATCGACCATCCACCAGCGGGGATTATTAGGATCACTTTTGGGATCGTAATAACGGTGCTTGGGATCAAAAGCCGTGTGATCCGGATAAGCCTCGCTGGCAATTTCAATCATCCCGGCAATACCAGTAGGATTCGCATTGGAGTGATAGAAAAAAGCTAAATCGCCAATTTTCATTTGATCGCGCAGCATATTGCGCACCTGATAATTGCGCACGCCATCCCAATACCATTTTTTATCGCGTTGCAAATCGTCAATGCTATACACGGAAGGTTCGGATTTCATTAGCCAGTAGTTCATAGTGTTTTCCTTCAAAGCTTATGTCGCACTTAACCCCAGCAAGTTTGCCCCTACAAAAAAACCATTTTTATTAAAATCATAGGCAATGTTTGCAGTAGCGATTTGTTTACACGCTACGCAGGCACCATATTTTACTGCTTGTTTGAACATCACTCGTTGTGTGCCATCGTTTAAGCTTACAAACGTCGGTGCTTGTGTGGCGCTGAGAGATAAACTCACTTGATTATATCCTTGTGGCGGATAACGTTTTGCTAGCACGGTATAGTAAGAATCTTGCGTAATATCTAGCTGGTCCGTTAAAGCCATTAGCTGGCCTTGTTTATCCAGCATGTAATAAGCGGTTTGTCCATCGCCCCGTACTGTGTAAAAAGTTGTTAGATTACCATTGCTTTGAATTGTGTTAGGGTAGGGCCAAGCAAACTGTGAAGCCAGAAAAATCGCTTGTTTGCATTGTTTGTTACTACCTAATTCTTTACTTAAATCCGCCTTTAAAAAATTTGAGTTGGGAAGATAAATTTCCGGTTTGAAATTAGAGCCATCCGCTGTATAAAGACAGGTTTTTAAAGCAGAGGTATCTAAACCGCCGCGTAAAGCAAAATAGCTTTTCGGTTCCCATTGTGGAACTAATGCGCAAGAAGCCGTGATTAAACAACAGATAAGAACCAATAGTTTTTTCATGATATACCCATAATACTTCAAAATGCGAGTTTCTAACACATCGTCTTTTAGGCCAAATTAAAATTTTTTTTGTTCACCATATGAATAACTATGCTATCACAAAAAAAATTTAATTTGTCGCTAAAATGCTCGGTTACAATTCTCGCATTTTGAAGTATTATGGGTATAGCTCTTTATTTTGGAGTGATAACAGGTGGCACACCTAATACTGTTTGCGCTTGTTTTGCGAACGCCAGGACTTTATGATCGTCCCAATTTTTCGCAGCGATTTGTAAGCCAATCGGTAAACCCGTTTGTGTAAAACCACAATTGATCGAAGCTGCTGGCCAACCCAATAAATTAAACGTTTGGGCGTAACTAAATTCTGGAATGTGATCGTGCGTGGTGCCATGCGGCCGTGCCGGTGTTGCTGTCACTGGGCACAGCAAAATATCCGCTTCTGCCATTAAAGCTAGCAGGGTTTGTTTATAGTCGTTGATTTGCGTGAGGCGACTATGAAATTCTTGAGTATCAAAACACGATTGTTGCGTGCTTTGTAAAAAACGTTTGAATAAAGGTGAAAATTCTGTCAAACCGGCTTGTGCCAAAGCTTTGCTGAGGAGCTGGCCTTGGTTGCCACCTAAAAAACACAAGTCCCAAACTAATTTATACGTTTCTTTTAAAATTGCCGGCGCTGCTATCGCTTGCATGCTTGCTACCTGGGAGTTAAGTTTTTCGATAGCCGTTGTTAAAGCTTTACTTGTTTCAGCGTCTGGCGCCATTAAGCCGTTATCTAAAAAATAAATTACTTTCAGTGTTTGCACATTCACCGTACTACTCGGAATAATAGGCATTGGTACGATAGAGGGATCGTGATTATCCGGCCCTGCGATAATATCAAGCAGCAATTCTAAATCTTCTACATGGCGCGCCATCGGGCCATACGTGGCTAAATCATTGATGATGCCAGCGCTATCATTAGGGATGAAACCGGTTCTGGGGACTAAACCTTTAGTAGGTTTCAAGCCTGCAATGCCTGAATAATGCGCCGGTACGCGAATGCTACCACCCGCGTCTGATCCTAATCCCAAGCACGAACCTCCCGCTGCAATTAAAGCGGCTTCACCGCCACTGCTGCCGCCCGGCGTGCGGCTTAAATCATAAGGATTATTGCTGCGACCATGAATTAAATTGTCCGATTCATAAGCCGATAAAAATTCTGGCACGTTGGTTAATCCCAACACGATGGCACCTTCATCCAAAATTCTTTGCACTGCCGTTGCCGCTTTATCATTGATTGGCAATTTATAAAGATCGACGATTCCTTTTGCGCAACGAAACCCAGGCACATAACAGGAATCTTTTAAGCTGATCGGCAAACCATGCAATTTGCCTAATTTTTTCCCTTCTGCAATATCGCGATCCCGTTGTTTGGCATCCTCAAGAATTCGCTCAGGATCAAATTGATGAAGGGCATTAATGACCGGATTAACTTGTTGAATGCGTGTAATAAAAGCGCGTGCTACTTCCACACAGCTTATTTCTTTATGACGAATTCTTTTTATAATTTCAGTTGCCGAGAGTTCATAAATAGGCATAGTTATTTTCCTTTATCTTGCCATGAAGCCGCCATCGACAGGCAAATCGACACCGGTGATAAACGATGCTTCATCGGATAATAAAAATAATACTGCATTAGCAATTTCCAGCGGCGCTGCTTTGCGTGGCATGGGTTGATTGTCTTTGATCCATTGGTCGACATCAGCACTTGGAATTTCCCCATAAGCATCTACCATCGCCGTGTCAACACACGCAGGGCAAACCGCATTCACGCGGATATTATCTTTGACATAATCCACTGCTGCATTTTTGGTGATAATGCCTATTGCGCCTTTTGAAGCATGATAAGGATACATGCCACCGGTACCACACAAACCGGACACAGAACTGGTGTTAACGATCGCGCCTTTGCCATTCTGACGAAAATAAGGAATAGCTTCGCGCATACAGAAAAATGCGCCTTTCAAATTGATATTGATCACTTCCATGAATTCGGTTTCAGTCACTGCATCAAGCATTTTGGTAGTGCCAGGAATTGCAGCATTATTAAACAAGCCATCCAATTTGCCATAGTGTTCGACAACTTTAGCAAATGCTGCTTTTACCGCGGTTTCATCGCTGATATCGCAAGAAATATAAAGCGCTTCACTATCATTAGTTTGTATTTCCTTAACCACGTTGGCTGCTTCTTTTACATCGAAGATAGCGACTTTAGCACCCTGACTTGCCAACAATTTCGCGGTTGCTGCACCAATGCCGTTGGCACCCCCGGTAACAATCACCACTTTATTTTCCATACGTTTGTCGGTCATGTTTTGCCTTGGTGTTAATTCGGAAGAAATATATTATACCTGCAAAATGATTGGCTGATAAAATCATGTTGTCTGAGCTACAGCGCGTTAAGATTGATGATTCATTTGATAAACAAGCTATGACATCATTAAAGTCTGAAGCTATTGATTTCAGAGCTGCTTCAGAGTTGTTTGCAGACCTGAAGAAATCAACCATAAATGATCTGCAATCTTGGCTTTACTTACCCCATATCAAAGCAAAAAGGTACCAACGGTAGCGGACATTAGTCGCAGAAATCGGCCGTGGTATAAATGATCCGAAAAGAAAATATTTTATTATGGGAGATGAGGAATAAAAAATGGGGTGACCGATGGGGCTCGAACCCACGACAACCTGAGTCACAGTCAGGCACTCTACCAGCTGAGCTACGGCCACCAAAGAAACAGCCCGACATTATACATCAAAAAATAACCCATTTAAAGGGTGTTTTTTTAACAAAAATCAGCTTATATCGGGTAGCTCAATCAACAATAATTCTGTGTCTTCCTGCGCCTCAATTTTAAGCTTGGATTCATCACGAACTTCAGCCGCATCACGAGCCTGCAATGTTTCTCCGTTTAAATGAGCGCGGCCCGTCGCTAAGATGACATAAGCCGGGTGCTTTAAACTATGCTCGATCGTGTCGCCCGCCCGAATTTTGCTGGCATAGATAGCCGCATCTTGATGAATAAATAAAGGCTTTTCAGCTTGATCTTGGTCGCGTCCTGACACTAACAAATTTAATTGATCTTGCGCATATTGCTGTGGAAATTGACGGGTTTCCCAGCGTGGCTGGACGCTTTTTTGGTTGGGTAAAATCCAAATTTGAAATAATTGCGTCACTTCATCTTCATGATTATATTCGGCATGCTCGATGCCGGTGCCAGCGGACATAACTTGCACATCACCCGCAATGGTTTTCCCTTTATTGCCTAAACTATCTTTGTGGCTAATAGCGCCTTTTCGCACATAAGTAATAATTTCCATATCATGATGAGAATGCAAAGGAAACCCTTCATGAGCTTGAATGGTGTCGTCATTCACAACGCGTAAGGCAGAAAAACCCATTCGATTTAGATCGTGATAATCACCAAAACTAAAATGATGGTAGGCATTGAGCCAACCGTGGTCAATATGGCCAAAATCTTGCAAACGATGAATGCTGATCATGATATCCTCCCAGAATAATTTGTGACAAGTATACAATATTTTAATTATGCACATTAGACATCTTTCAAAACTTCGCCTTTTGCCGTTAAGCTTCGTTGCTTCTGCGATACGCTGCTCGAATATCAACAACATATGCTCCGCTGCGTTTTTGTTGAAAACCATTCTTGGTTTTCATCGCTTCGCGACGCACTGGAATGCGACCAAATTTGCTCCAGGCAAATTTGTCGTCGCGCCTCGCTTAACAACAAAATGCTGGTTTTGAAAGATGTCTAATATCAATGTAAATATTATTCAAACCGTTGAGTCGAAAGTACGTGAGCAGTTTATTTTAGGTTCCAACAACCGAGTAGAAGATTATTTTAATTGGGAAAAAGTAATTGCCAGTACACTTTTCTTTTCATACTCTAATGTGCAGGAATGTCTTCAGCACATTGAAGATGCAAGGCTGCCCGACGCTCAAAAAATAAATACTGTGCATCAACTCATTAAAAGAAAAAATATTATGGCAGGGGAGTGCGGCATGCAAGCCTATTTTGCAATAGCCGAATATCTTAGCATTGCTGCCAAGACTAGCCTTGCTAATCAGTTATTGCTTATAAAGTTTGATGATCATGCTTTCATCGTTATAGGGGATTTAGAAAATGGTTGGATACATGATCCGCATGGACATGAGTATTATCCTATTTCTGAATTCTATGGAGGTGCTCACCATGCGAATCGGTATGGAAAGAGTGTCGCTTCAGAACATATAGCAATGACATTTAAATTAAACCCATCTGGGGGTTTGTATTACCAAACCAATATTTTGATTACTCCTAAAACACCATGGCAAACTACTTATGCCGAAGGTAAAAAATACTATTCGGCAGGAAATTGGCAGGCAGCAAGAGAAAGTTTTGAACGCAGTGTCACACTGCAATTAAATTTATTAAAAACATTTAACGATAGAAGGATGTTGGCAACGACGATTTCTCAATTAAACCAAGTTTATAGCATGCTCAACGAATCAGAGAATAAAATGAATTTTTTTGCTAGGCTTGCAGTTAAGCTTGAGCTTCTATTCCCCGCCTGTAATGCTATCACCTTGCTAAAAGAGCCTATTATTTTTACGCGTACCGAGGAGATGCGTGCGAGAGAAGAGATTGAGGCTTTATCTCTTCAAAGTGGTAAAATTTAGTCATATTAGGGCGTGTCCTCAATCTTTAATCTGCCTGCAAAAAAAGCGTAATCGGCTAAAATTTGCCAAAATGTTCGTCACATAGAACAACTATTATCCTCACATTTTGGCGAAATTTTCGCTCGATTATCTTTTTTTTCGTTGCAGCTAAAGATTGAGGACACGCCCTAAAACCGATAAAAAAATCCAGCTGAAACGGTGACTACACACCAACTTAATTCTAAACCGACATTATGATAGGACAAATCATAAACTACTTGCGGAAAGGGCAGCACAGGAGTGTAAGCCGCTAAAGGAATAAAAGTTTTAGTATAACCGGATACCAAACCCAATCGATAACCCAAGCTGTAGTTAAAATTCGGCGTGACGTCGGTGGTAAACCAATAACGTGCAATCCCTGCAGCATAGGCTCGCACACCAAACGAATTTAAAAACGTACCGACAAAAAATCCATCATAAGATGCCGCAATTAAGTTATTGTTCCAATTATCTTTTGTGTCGCTGGCCGGATTAAAATGCGTAGTCACCATGCCTAAGTAAATAGTTGTTGGCATCGCGGTTCCCCAAGCCTTAGACCAAAACCCTTTTTCTTCCATAATAGGTGCTGGAGTTACTGTTGCATTCGTATTGGTTGATGACGATGTATCAATAGTAGCTGGATTGTTGACTACATCGGCTATTGCTGTGGCTGCGGGCGTATTGTTAAAAGAGGCTATATCAGCCCGTAAAATTGAGGGACATAATGCAATAGCTAGCCCCAGCCAGGCCATTTTCTTTAGGGGGTTCATTTTATTATTATTATCTCGAGTGGCTGGTGTGCGTGCGATTATACGGCACGAATCACTTTTGAGCAATTAAAATAACCGTCAGTTATAGAACAGACACAACAATGAGCTGAATTAAATCAGGCCTTCTGCCTTCAGCCAGTCCATAACAATTTGTGTGACGAGTGAGCAACATGCTTTGTCTTCATAACGCACCCAGCGTAGCTCTTCAATTTCAGCAGCGGCTTGTAGAGTTCCAGTAAACTCAGCGACATAGCAGGTGAGCTTGACTAAAGTATCAGTTGGTTTGCTATCAGCTTGTGCTGTGAATGTTCCCATATATTTAATAGTATTAAGTAAAAGGTCAACGGATAATTCTTCTTTAATTTCTCGCACTAAGGCGACATGATCACTTTCATCCGGTTCACGCTTACCACCAGGAATATAATAATTTTCTTTACCTTTTGAGCGCGCAACGAGTAATTGTTTATCGTTGAGATGCAACCAAGCAAGTTTATCTATTTCGTTCATTCTAGCTCCTTTATTTTTCCCTCGTAAAATAATCGACCTGTGCTTCTTTTTTATAAAAGGCCACCAAAGTTTCACTACTATCTTTACCGCCTGGTGCTTTGCCTCCCATCACGCCGATTTTTTCTGAATCAGGATATTCTAATACTTCCGGATGCACCATCGTCGAGATGCATAAGTAAAGTAATTCTTTATCAGAAGAATTAAACATTTGATGCGCATGTGCCAGGCCTTTCGGTAAAGCAATATAATCGCCTTTTTTTACCGGAAAAATTTCATTGTTTAAACGCAGATTACCAGCGCCTTCCAAAATATAAATAGCTTCTTCATTCGCATAATGAAAATGATAAGGAAACGATTTTTTGCCAGGGGACAATTTAAATATACTGGTCCCCAGCATTTCCCCACCGGTTGCGCGACCTAATTGCTTACGGCCACGCGCAAAATCGCCATGTTCTTCATAAGTCCATTCGATATTTTCTATATTGACAATGTTTTTCATTCAACGCCTCGCACTTGGGTTTTAAAATTATACTACAGATCCGTTAATTTTGATTAATAGGTTAAACCACCTATGGTTTTTTTGCTTAAAAAGATTAGCATATCTTTATGCTATTTCGCCCCGCTAAATTAACTGAACTGCATCAACTTAATCAATTGATTCATGAAGCAAAAGGATTTTGGGGCTATTCAGAAATCTTCCTCAATAATTTCGTAGCAAAGTTTGGCTTAACTGAAGAATATATGCAGCTCAACACTGTTATGGTATGGGAAGAAAAGGATGTCTTCAAAGCGCTATTTAGTTTTAGTGAGCAAGAGGATGAACCAGTGCTGGATGAATTTTTTCTGGCTCCTCAATATATTCACCAAGGTTTAGGTAAGCGAATGTGGCAGATAGCGCTACAATACGCACAATCCAAGCAATGGACAAGTTTTAAATTTTTTGCTGATCCAAATTCAGAAGGGTTTTATCAAACAATGGGTGCTGTTAAAATTGGCGAGCATGAATCATTTACCGGTCGCTTTGTGCCCATAATGCGATATAAGAATATTGCGAATGAATTTCACCATTAATTTAATCTTCCTCTGCAAATTGTTTAGCGTCGCTTGGGATGATGATGCCTGCTTGGATTGTAACATCTAGACTTGATGACTGCCTAGCAAAGGAAACCTCTCCCTTCTTTCGGGGCTATAATTTGTAAGGCATGCACCAATTTTCATACATCCTACTGCGGCTCCAAAACATAAAAGAACTAGTAATACAAAAAAAATTACTATACAGATTAACATTAACAAATGAGGGCTTGAGCTAAGACTTGTGGTCTCAAGACCTTTTTGAATAAAGGTAATTAAAACTGCACACCCAAAAAATATCAATGCCATTAATATTACTACACCAACCACGTGGCCTACTTCAACCGAACGTAAAAAAAATGAAGGTTCTTGTGATGAAAATTGAGACTGATGAAGGGTAATAAAAGGGTTTCGAGATGCGGGTGTATGACTATGCTCCTGCTTTTCTTTTAAGATTCGTTCAATATTTTCTGCTATGCAATTAACAGACTGTGTCATCAACGATAATTGTTGTGCAGTGGGAGGAGATTGCATTACCTCTGATTGCACTACGATATTTAAAATTTTGCTCAACCACGGTTGGTGATTTGAAAAAGCTGGTTGTTGTGGAGCGGTATGTAAATGACTTTTCAAGCTATTCCATGCCGCTGCACTAACTCTTCCACTGCTATCAGTTGAAGGTGCTAGAACATCTTTACGTAGTTGACTAATAGCAGATAACATGGTCGTTAATTCCTGGGTTCCAAAATTTGACAAAATATTATTTACTAATTCATTTAAATTTGGGTTAAGAAACTGAGGAGGCGGAGTTTGAGAAATATTTCTTTGAATTTCTCCGAGTAGAGAAGAAACTTGCGTCATTCCATTTGAATTTGGAGAGTCAAGCCAAGTAGCAATAGATTTTGCCACTTGACTAAAGACGTGCCCTAATTGAGTATCTGCTGAATTCATGTAAGCCTCGCGTTTTTTGAAAATTTTTAAACGATTTGCTAACTTTCTTAAAATAAAAAAGTTAAAAAAGATTAGCTGGGAAAAGCAAAAAAAACAATGGGTGAAAATACCCATAAGTTTTATAACAAAGCTCGCTTTTTATGATCAATAAGTCTATCGTAAACTCTATAAAAACGGAGTAAAATGACTATCACCAAAAGATAAAACGAGGTGAAAAGTGAGTGAAATAAAAACCGCACAACACTGGATTAACAAATTAAATTTAATCAAACACCCAACGGCAGGCTATTATGCTGAAATGTATCGTTCCGTCGTGAATGTTATTTTGCCGGACACACAAATTCGTTCTGCGCATACAGCGATTTATTATTTATTAAGCAGCGATGAAATCGGTCACTGGCGACGTTTGAAATCAGATGAAACTTTTCACTTTTATAGTGGAGAAGATTTGCTTATCCATTTGATTAATACTAAAGGTGAATTGTCGTTGCTGCGTTTGGGTCATTCAGAAATCGCCACTTTGCAATTTACTATTCCAGCTGGCACTTGGTTTGCTTTAGAAGTGGCCAAACCACAGGCTTATAGTTTAGTAGCGTGCTGTGTGACGCCTGGCTTTGATTACGCGGATTACGAAATTTTGAGCAAGCGCTTCATGCTTAAAACGTTTCCACAGCATGCCGATATTTTGCAACGTTTAGGATCAGATTATGCAGCTTAATATTGAAAATCGAGTGGCTTTAGTAACCGGCGCAAGCCAAGGGATTGGTCGAGCGATTGCTTTGCAATTAGCGCGAGAAAAAGCCAAAGTCGTTATCACTTCCAACGATGCAGAGCGACTAAACAATGTGGCGGCAGAAATTCAAGATTTAGGTGGTGAAGCGTTTGCCATTGCAGGCGATGCCACACAAAAAACCGATATTGAAAATATTGTCAAACAAGCGGTTGAGCAGTTTGGGACCATAGACATTTTAGTCAATAATGTAGGTTTAACGGGCCGTTTAAAACCTGTTACCGAAGTGCCGGATGAAGAATGGTTATATTTATTTGAATTGAATGTGATGAGCGGCGTGCGTTTTACGCAAGCTGTGTTGCCTTATCTGCAAGCAAAAAAGTGGGGGCGCATTATTTTTATTTCTTCCGAGCGCGGTATTGAACCCCGCACGCATTTTGCGCCTTATGCAATGACCAAATTAGCATTGCTTTCGCTTACTAAAAGTTTTGCTAATGAATTAGGTGCTTGGGGGATTACCGTCAATAGCGTGGTCCCCGGTGTCATTCCCACTCCAGCATTTGATCATGACGCTAAAATAGCTGGCCTATCGCGCGAAGCGCATGCCGCTCAGTTTTGTCAAAGTGTATTGGAGCCCGGTAAAGGTCGCCCTGAAGATGTAGCCAGTATGGTGTGTTATCTTTGCTCTGAAGCAGCGCATTGGATCACCGGCAGCGCGATGCGAGTCGATGGTGGGGCGGTTAGTAATGTTCAGGCTTAGGGCCTGTTTACAATTACAAAATCGTCGCGAAAATGCAGATGATTGAGCTATAACTTAGGCAAATTTGAGGAAATATAGTCATTCTATACAACGAAAATTTGCGTAAATTAGAGCCAATCACGCTGCATTTGCAGCAGGTTTTGTAATTGTAAACAGGCCCTAAGTATTCAAATAATTAATAGCCACTTGCGCCATCACTTGCGCTGCTGCGGGAATAATAGCGTCGTTAAATTCATAAGTAACGCTGTGTGGGCGTAAATGTTCTAAGCCGGTACCGATCCAAAAAAAACAACCTGGTACTTTTTCTAAATAATAGGAAAAATCTTCCGAAGGCATACCGGGATCCGGTAACGGTAACACTTTTTCTGTGCCTAACACTTGTTGCGCCGTTAAGATCGTCAGCTCTGTTTCTGTAGGATGGTTAATCGTCGGTGGGAAAGAATAAGAAAAATCAATGTCAACTGTCGCGCCAAAAGTATGAGCAATGCCGGTGATGATGTCAGCAAAACGTTGTTTAACTTGTTGCCGTATTTCAGGCGTAACGGTTCGAATGGTACCATTTAAAGTGGCGGTGTCGGAAATAGCATTGTGTGTTGTGCCGGCGTGAAATTGCGTGACTGAAACCACCACTGCTTCTGTCGGAGTGGTAAAACGGCTGACAATACTTTGTAAAGCTTGAACAATGCTTGCCCCAATAAAAATAGGATCGATCGTTAATTGAGGTTGTGCACCGTGCCCCCCTTTGCCGTGAATGACGACGGTGAAAACATCCTGCGCGGCATGAATACAACCTACCCGAGTACGAAAAAAGCCCGCTTTAGTTTTCGATGTGTTGTGATAACCAAAGATTGCATCCACACGTGGATTTTCTAAAATGCCGGCTTGGATCAAGCTAGCCGCGCCGGTGCCGGTTTCTTCGGCGGGTTGGAAAATAAATTTTATTTTGCCACGAAATTGATCAGTACAATTTTTCAAAGCGCCTGCTGCAGCAAGAAGCGTTGCAGTGTGACCGTCATGTCCGCAGGCATGCATAATGCCTTGAGTTTGGGAAGCATAATCTAAAGAGGTTTGCTCGGTAATCGGCAAGGCATCAATATCAGCACGCAAGGCAACGGTTTTTCCAGGCTTGCCAGAATCTAATATCGCACAAACACCCGTGCCGGCAATACCTTCAGTTACTTCATAACCATATTGTTTTAAGGTAGCAGCAATCACAGTGGCAGTACGGGTTTCTCGATGCGCTAATTCAGGATGAGCATGAATATCGTGGCGAATTTTAATAATCTCTGGCAAAAGATTTTGTATGGCTAATTTTAAAGCAGACATTTTTCTCCTCTTAAAAATATGTTTTTTACATTATAAAATAAAGTGGAGCCAAAATCTATGGGAAAATATACCTATATGTTTTTTGGTAGGTAGCGATCCGGCAGAGTGGCCACTCAATTCTTAAAAATCGGTGTGTTGCATTTCCTTACTCCTAACTTGTTGCTTATGATAGGACAAAGTTTCTCATTCAGTGCTTATGAAAATGCGTTATCATATCGCGCTATGATAAACAATAAACTCCAAAACTTCTTAGAATACGGGCTGATTAAGCTCCACAAAGAAACTTACTGTAAAGTACTAATCATTCTCGCACCTTTACTCAATTTTTTATCAGGGCTTAATACAGATTTATATACGCCCTCCATGCCTGCTATTGCACATTATTATAGTGCTTCTTTTGCTGCAGTAAAAAATACGGTGACCGCAACTTTACTAGGCTTTGCGATTGGTTGTGTAATTTTTGGAATTTTATTGGATGTGTTGGGTCGACGTCGTACTATTTTATTGGGTTTGTTCCTTTACATGCTGGCAAGTTTTGCTGCCTTGATTTGCCAAGATATTATGCAACTTATTTTAGTGCGGTTTTTACAAGGCATTACCATCGCAACAGTTTCGGTGGGTTGTCGCGCGGTAATTATTGATAGTTTTACCGGCCATCGTTTTACGGTGGCTTTATTGTATACTTCGTTGGCCTATGGCTTAGGGCCAATTATTGCGCCATTTTTTGGCGGTATTTTGCAATATTATATTGGCTGGAAAGCGAATTTTGTAACGTATGGATTAGCAAGTATTATACTCATGTTGATTTTTGCTTTGTTTGTCAATGAAAGCATTCCTAAGCGACATACTTTTTCAGTTAAAAAGATCACTCAAAATTATGTAATGGTATTGAAGCATCCGATTTTTCTAACAGGAACTTTTATATCGGGGTTGAGTCAAATTATAATCATAATGTATTCAACCGTCGGTTCGTTTTTAGTAGAAACCATTTTGCATCATACCCCCATTACCTATGGCAATACCGCTTTACTGATAGGTTGTGGGTATTTAACCGGGACTTTAACTAGTCGCTTCTTGACTAAAAAATTTCATCTGCACCATTTAATCAGTGCGGGTTATGGATTATTAATTCTGGGACTGGTGTTGCAAATTATATTTGCAATAATAGGAGACTTAAATTTAATTACCCTTATTCTACCTATTTTTGTGATGTGCTATAGCCAGGGATTAATTTTTCCCAACGTGATGGCGCGTATTTTACGTTTGTTTTTAAATCATGCTGGCATTGCAATAGCTGTTTTAGTGTCAGTGTGTATGATCATCGCCAGCATTGGCATGTTTTGCATTAGTCATATTGAAATAAATAATTTGACCAGATTAGCAGTAATATTTTTTGTGGTAGTGCTGCTGCAATTTTTTATCTTCTTGAAATTTTTTAAGCCACAAGATCCATTGGCTTAGATTTTTACGCCTTTATGTAGACCTGGATTTCCTTCGCTCGTCAACAATAATTGCGTAATGGCAGAAATTTTCCAATGCGAGGCTTCTTGTTTTAAAGTAAAAATATAGCGTCCATAAGAGTGAAAATAATCACTGCTGATTTCAGGGTGGAATCGATAGATGGCATAATTGCAGCTTACCTCGATAGTGTCTGCCTCGACTTCAACAACAATATTGGAAAGATTGTGTTGCGTTTTTAAGTTTGTTAACGCCGCTTTTCGTTTGGCAACATATTCATCGGCTTTTAGGGAGCCAGGTTTTTCGCCACGAAAACTGGCATAATCACACACAATCGTTTCGCACAAACATTCTCGCATCTGTTTCCAATTTTTGCTGTCAAATGTTTGCATAAAACGAAATAAAGTTTGTTGAATTGCGAAATAAGTGGAGGTGTTGGTAGTCATTGTGCTATTTTAGCTTGATTTTTGCTTTATAAGCAATAAAAAATCCACTGCCGATTCTGGCGAGTCATTTTTCCTCACTGTGATATTATAATTCTCATGATGAATTACGATGCTAAAGAATTTTATCGGGCGCATCTGGCGCGCGATCAGCGCTTTGATGGTAAATTTTTTGTGGCTGTTAAAACCACGAAAATTTATTGTCGCCCCATTTGTCCTGCGCGCAAAGCTAAATTCCAGCATTTAGAATTTTTTCTAACTGCAGCTGAAGCGATTAAAGCCGGTTATCGTCCTTGTTTACGGTGTCATCCGGAAGCGGCACCTGGCTCTTCAGCTTGGTTAGGTACGGCTGCCATTGTGCAGCGCGCGATGCGTTTGATGGAGGCATGTGCGCTGGAGGAGTTGTCTGTTGCGGATTTAGCGGCCAAACTGCAAGTAGGGGAGCGGTGGTTAAGAACTTTATTTCAGCAACAAGTCGGCGCCAGTCCGCAAGCGATTTTATTAACTAAAAAATTAGATCTAGCCCGCAATCTTTTAGCAACTTCAACTTTATCTATTATTGATATTGCGTTCAGTTCAGGCTTTCAATCATTGCGGCGCTTTAACGATGCGTTTAAAAAACAATTTCAACAAAGCCCAAGTGCGTTTCGTCAACAGCCTAAAACGAAAGGCTCATTGCACCTGCAATTAAGCTATCGACCGCCCTATGATTATAAAAAATTATTACACTATTTAAAAAATCGCGCGATTAGCGGTATGGAATATGTGGATGAAATATCGTATCAGCGCTTGTTTACTTATGGTGCAGTGCGGGGATGGTTTAAAGTCACTTTTGGTATGCAACATATTGTTACGGTAGAATGTAAAACCAATCAAACTTTTAATATTTTAGAGTTAGTGGCGCGACTTAAAAATTTATTTGATCTGGATGCCGATCCAATGGCTATTCACAAAGTGCTACGTGAGGATAGTTCATTAGCACCTTATTTGCAGCAGCATGCTGGGTTACGTGTACCTGGTTGTTGGGATGGTTTTGAATTAGCGATTCGTGCGGTGGTGGGACAGCGCATTAGCGTCAAAGCGGCGCATCGTATTTTGGAGCGCATGGTGGCTGCTTATGGAGAGCAGCAACAATTAGATGCTAGGTTACCATTGACGCATTATTTCCCCACTCCAAAACAAATATTAGCAGTCGATTTAAGCAAGCTGGGTTTGCCGGCATCACGCGTACAAACGATTAAAACTTTAGCGCAGCAAATAGTAGATAAGCATTTAGTACTTGATGGCACCGCGGATGAGCAAATAGTGAGGCAGCAGCTTTTAGATATTAAAGGTATTGGGCCTTGGACAGTCGAGTATATCGCCATGCGTGCCTTAAAAAATCCCAATGCTTTTCCTGCCACAGATTTAGAGCTACAAAAACGGATCAAACATTTAGCATGGGATCCACAAAAATGGATGCCGTGGCGAGCCTATGGGGCCATGTTGTTATTGAACGTTGATATGGAGAAGAAACATGAATAAATATTTTCCCGTGACAGCGGTATTTGATGAATTAGAAACTCCGGTGGGCTTATTGAAAATCATTGCCTCAGAACGAGGTGTGCACGCTATTGTTTGGGAACATGAGTCGATACCGCCTATCGCGCGGGATAAAAAACATCCTTTAATTATAAAAGTTAAACAGCAATTAACAGAATATTTTAAGGGCACTCGCCAACAGTTTGATTTACCCCTGGCACCTATGGGCACCGCATTTCAACTGCAAGCCTGGCAAGCATTGCGAAAGATCCCTTACGGCAAAACGATTTCTTATGGTGAACAAGCCAAACGTTTGGGTGACAAAAATAAAGCGCGTGCCGTGGGCATGGCGAATGGTAAAAATCCAATTTCAATCGTGGTGCCATGCCATCGGGTGATTGGCGCAAATGGTCAACTTACTGGCTTTGGCGGTGGACTAGAAAATAAAGCTTGGTTGTTGGGGCATGAACAAAAATATTTTAAAGTTCATGACGAGTAATAGGTGAAAATGCCCATTGTTTATTTTCCTTAAAGCGATTAGTATTAAACCTAGAAAACGCAGTTGAATCGCGATTTATAACGCATCATCTTGATTCGTCTAGGATTATAAAAATTTGCTCTACACCAATAAGGTGGTGTCGCAAATTTTTATTTCCCTATCCAAATCAATCTGATACATTCTAAATTCGCGTTCAACTGCGTTTTCTAGGTTAAAGCAAATTAAACTTGAGGAGTAGCTTTTAAGAGGAGAAATTATGCAAACTATCGTTGATATTAATCCATTAAAATCCGGCAAATTAGCAGCTTATAAAGCCTTTGTTGCTGAAATTATCGGTCCGCGAAAACGAGAATTTTCAGATTTATTAACGCGGTATAGCTTGAAAACGGCCAATGCGTATCATCATCGTATTCAGGATGTGGATTTTATTATTGTAGTTCATCTTGCAGAAGATGATGCGCGCGCGCGTTTGGAAAAATTTATGACGTCCACTCATCCTATGGATCAGTGGTTTGCTGAGCAGCTGAATGACTTGCATGACTTTACCCCTTTGAATGGGGCAGAGCAAGCTTCAAATTTATTATTTAATTTTGATGTGCAAACGCAAGAATTGAAAACATTTCTTTAAAGAGGTTTTATGCGTTATATTTTTTATCGTGAACATAAGTATGTTCTATATGCAGTGACTGAGTTAGAGCGATTGATTGCAAAAACTGATTTTACTGATAATATTGCTGTTACTAAAATCAGTTTTGAGCTGACCGATATTCAGGAAATGCTGCATTTTCATGCACAACATGAAGATAAATTTCACCAATTATTGCGTGCTAAAGGCTCATCTGTACACGTAAGAATTGAAGCAGAGCATCGCGAACATGAAACCATTTTTGCCGAATTACACAAAAAATTAGCTAAGCTCCAAACGTTAGAAAAACATGAGGAACGTATTTTATTAGGACGCGATTTTTATTTAGCGTATCGCGAATTTGAAGCGATAAATTTGCGTCATCTTAATGAAGAAGAGTTTGTGCTAATGCCAGAATTACAACGCTTATACACAGATGATGAATTAAAAAAAATTGAAGCAGCTACTTATAAAATAATGACAGTTGCGCAAATGCGGGAAATGTTAGACGTGTTATTTCCACAAATGAATCGAGATGATCAGCAAACGTTTTTGCAAGATATTAAACAAGCAGCACCGGAAAAGTTTGCTGAGTTGAACAAAACGTTGGTAAATTAAATTACAACACCTCAACTAAACCTTTATGACATTCGGTTACCCTGATCCTAAAATAATTTATGTCGTTGCAGAACACGGTACTGGCAGCAGCGTTTTGCTTGAGTATCTCCGTGCAGAACAACGAAATTTTTCCTATAGTTTTTTAAATCGGTATTTGTTTCACAATAGGGGAAGACTTTTTTCTGACGAAGTATTTGGGAATTTTATTACAAGAAACCAGTCTATAAGATTTCCGAGCCAGTGGCTCGGAAATTAAAAATCAAATTTTACTTTAGAGATCAATATGTCTAAAAGCTTAATACCACGCAATTCTAAAACCCAAGTATCCTTAGAAAATAAACGAGTTGAAAAGCTGTATCAGCGTATTTCCTCATATATCGATGCAGCACGCCAGACTGTACAACGTACGGTTGATACGGAAATGGTAAAAGCTTATTGGTTAATTGGCAAAGATATTGTTGAGGACGAGCAAGAAGGCAAAGCGCGGGCTGAATATGGGAAAGCCATTTTAGAAGGATTATCAGAAAAGCTAAAATTAAAATATAAGCGGGGTTTTAGTGTTGACACTTTAGAACAAGCCAGGCGATTTTATTTAATTTACTCGGGAGGAGCTAATTCTGAGATTTCCGAGCCACTGGCTCGGAATTCAGAATTACCCAATTTTCACCCTAACTTGTCATGGTCAATCTATGTGGAATTAATGCGCGTTGCGCGCCCTGAAGCCAGAAATTTCTACGCAATAGAGGCCGCCAAAAACCACTGGTCTAAGCGAGAGCTAAAACGACAAATTGGAAGCTTATTATATGATCGGCTTATGCATAGTCGCGATAAAGAAACGGTTTTGTCTTTAGCTCAAAAAGGGCAAGAATTTTTAACCCCTTTGGATGCACTAAAAGAACCGTTTGTTTTGGAATTTTTAGGATTGCCGGAATCTCATAAATTAATAGAGTCTAAAGTAGAGCAAGCATTAGTGTCGAACCTGCAGCATTTTATTTTAGAGTTAGGCCGGGGTTTTGCATTTGTTGCTAGACAAAAAAGACTTACCTTACAAGGCGATCATTTCTACGCTGATTTAGTTTTTTATCACGTCATTTTGAAATGTTACATAATATTTGACATTAAGACTCGGCCTATCTCACATGCTGATGTTGGACAGATGTTGCTATATGTTAATTATTTTGATGAAGAAATTAAAATGGAAAATGACAATCCTACGCTTGGTGTCGTGCTCTGTACTGCAAAAAAACGACACTGTTGTTAAATATGCGTTAGGTGACAAAGCGAAACAAATTTTCGCCAATACATATCAATTTCATTTACCTACGGAAGCTGAACTCGAAGCGGAATTAAAGCGGGAAATTAAAGCTATTAAACAAGAGTTTAAAGATAAAGATGAGGACGAATAAAAAAGATATTGAATTGAAAAATAAAACTCTTCGCAGGGCAACAGCGCGAATATTAAAGTAAATAATACTGTTTGATTGATACATTCAAGCGCAGCAATAACTGCAGGTCGTTCCAACATTTTTTCAGCGTGTCTTGTCCAGGCTGGACAGTCGGCTCGCATATCAAGTTTTAAACGTTTTCCCTAGCTGTAGAATACTAACAAATCATGATTTATATGACACTCTTGTGTCGATAACTCAGGGCATATATTCCAAGTTGCTTTTTACGCTTGGCCATTCATTATTTAAAATACTATAAGTGCGAAAATCACAAACAGTGCCATTACGCATGATGCGATGATTTCTTAATATACCATCGAATTTAGCACCCAATCTTTCGATAGCGCGGCAGCTATTGGAATTAAAAAAATTGGCGCTGAATCTGACTACATTGCAATGTAAGGTTTCGAAGGCATGAGTTAATAATAAAAGTTTACACTCAGTATTTACTGCGGTTTTTTGTTTGCTTTTACTATACCAAGTCCAACCAATTTCAAGGCGTTTATTAGATGGTAAGACATCCATATAAGTTGTCATGCCAATGGGAGTTTGAGTTATGTTATCAATAACAGTAAATGGCAACATGCTACCTTGCTGTTGTAAGTTTAAGCGACGTTTAATTTCGTCTTCCATTTCATTGGGTGATGGCACAGTTGCGTACCATAAATTATATAATTCTCCATCTTCGCTTGCTTTAATTAAGTCAGCGCAATGCGCTAATGACAAGGGGACTAGTGTTATATGTTTGCCTTTTAATGTAAGAGGAGCTGTCCAGTTCATAATGAAAGCATAATTATACTACACAATATCATACCAAATTTATAGGTGATTTTACCTATTTTATCAAGCAAGTTAAAAGTGATGAAAAAATTATAAAATCCCGTGTTGAGTTGCAATATAAACTGCTTTAGATAAATGCTCAGCACCTAATTTGCATTTGACATTTTCAATATGGTGTCCTGCTGTTCTATTGCTAATCTCTAAAATAGTACCGATCTCAGCCAGATGATATCCCTTAACAATTAATTGTAAGCACTCTACTTCCCGCTGTGTTAAATAAGTATCGCTATACTCACCGTGCAAATAAAAGCGTTTTAATAGTTGATTCATTTTAATCAAATAATTTTGTGGCAATGTTGCCTTGTTTGTGAATGTGATTATTAGAAGCTTGCGCTGTCGGATAAATGACTAACTCAGCAATATCCACATGCGGAGGACGATTAGCACAAAATAACACGGCTTCTGCAATGTCATTCGCCACTAAGGGTGTGTAACCTTCATAAAAAGCATCGGCTTTTTGTTTGTCTTGCCAACGCACTTCACTGAATTCAGTATGAGTTAAACCGGGATCAATTTCCGTGACGCGGATGCCGGTGCCTAATAAATCAATCCGCAGCGATTTACTGATCGCGCGTACGGCCGTTTTAGTGGCGGAATAAATATTGCCAGTAGGGTAGTAGTCATGTGCAGCGACTGAGCCGATATTGATAATATGGCCCTGCTTACGTTGAATCATGCCCGGTACAATCGCGCGCGTTACATACAATAAACCACGTAAATTCGTATCAATCATAGTGTCCCAATTATCCAAGTTGCCATCTTGAAATTTAACACTGTCTAAGGCTAAACCAGCATTGTTTACTACAATGTCGATAGCCTGCCATTCAGAAGGTAAAGCTTCGATGAGTTGCAATACTTGCTTTTTGTTTTGCACGTCCAAGGCGAGAGTTAAGCTTAATGTTCCATATTGTTTTTTAAGTTCAGCGGTTAGCGCTTCGATTTTATCTAAGCGGCGTGCAGTTAAAATCAATTTAGCACCTACCGCGGCAAATTGTTCAGCACATGCTTTTCCCATGCCGCTTGATGCGCCGGTAATGAATACAATTTTATCGTTTAGTTTGGACATAATGACCTCGGTTAAATGATGAATAAAAAATTATGCAATACTATTTTATAGGGTTTTTACCTGTTTTCTAACGCCATACCAAAAGTATCTTTTACCGGCACACGCAATAAACCCAATCCAATAAGCCCTAAAATAAGATAGAAAATGCCTAATAAAGTTTGTCCCTGCTCAGAAATACCATTGAGACAAAAATTGATTAACATAGTGGTAAAGATTTGCGTAAAACCATAAATCGCACCGGCGATTCCAATATTGACTTCAATTTGTGAAAACGCCAAAGCCACAGCGGTGGGGAAAATCAAGCCACAGCCGAGCGTCACTAAAAAAATGAGCGGGGCTAAAATAAAAATATGCAAGCCAAAAATAAGATTGCTCAGTATCAATAATAAACCACTTGCACTAAAAAGAATTAAGCCGATTTGCATCGGCACTCGCGGCGAGATACGTTTTACCACACGGCTGACAGTAAACGCTCCCACTGTAACGCCGAGCGCACCCAATAATAAAACCACACCATTTATCGCAGCAGAAAAATGCAGTTGCACTTGCACGATAAAAGGCATTACATTGGCATAGAGAATAATGGCTGAAAAAGCTAAACCTGCAATCAGCACATAATGCATGAAGTGGAAGTTGCTTAATAAGTTACGATAACTTTTTACAATATGAGTGACGCTAAGATTTGCTTCTCGGTGTTGAATGGATTCACGAAAACCAAAACATAATAATAAAAATAGCAGTAATCCATAGGCAAATAAAACCGCGAATACTATGCGAAAACCAAAGAAATCTTGCAAAACGCCCCCTATGAGTGGCGCAACAGCGGGCGTTAAAGCAATAAAGATTGCCATTTGTGAAGTCTTAACTGCCAGTAGCACGCCATTGTAACAATCCCGCATGACAACGCGTGCGAGCGATAATCCAGCTCCGGCCGCAAGCCCTTGTAAAATTCTGCTTACGCAAAATAAGCTGAACGATGTTGTTACTACACACAAAAGAGAGCCAAGCATAAATAAAATAGTACCCAATATTAACAGGGGTTTGCGCCCGGCATAATCGGAAATGGGGCCATAAAAAAGTTGTGAAAAGGCAAAGCCCACTAAGAACAAACTCATGGTCAATTCGGTATGATTAATGCTTTGATGGAAAAATAATGCAATAGCGGGCAAAGAGGGCGCATACAGGTCGGTGGCGATTAAACCCGAAACGGCAGCGAGAACGATGATAATAAACATAATATCTCCGGTTAAAAAATATTTACTGCATTGTATGAACCATAGTACAATAAGTAAAATTTATTATTTTAATAGGAGGTATCATTAATAATGATAGAGCTTTATAGAATTAATCTAAACCTATTAGTAGCTTTGGATGTATTGTTGGAGACTCGTAACGTTACACGCGGGGCGGAAAAATTATTTTTAACACAAGCTGCGATGAGTAATAATTTGCAACAGTTACGTGAAATTTTTAAAGATGATTTATTAGTGCGTAAAAAAAATGCCATGACCTTGACGCATTACGCACAAGATCTACAACCCAAATTGCATCAGGTGTTAGAAGAATTAAAAACTGTGGTGTTAGCTGGCCAACGTTTTGTACCTAAATTATCGCAACGGACTTTCAAAATTAAAATGCCCGATTATATGAGCTCACTAGTTTTGCCAAAATTGTTGCCAATATTGGAAGCACAGGCGCCGCAAATAAAATTGACGATTGTACCTTCTGGTTCAGAAGAAGAGGCAGATTTATCGCTTGGGAAATTGGATATGACTGCCTATGAATTTGAGAAAGAGTTATTATTTCAAGATAAAATTATTTGTATCATGAATAAAAAGCATCCTTTGGCTCGCAAAAGGAAAATCTCTTTAAAAGAATATCTCAACTATCAGCACGTCGCAATTCGACATGCTCATGATAGAGATACTTCATTAACGGATGAAACTTTGGCTAGCCTGAATGTGAGTCGGCCCATTAAAGTGCATTTAACCTATATGGGATCGGTATTGCAACTCATTAAAGCTTCAGAGAATTTGCTTGGCAGCATCACTGAAAAAATTGCTAAGATGTATCAAGATCAATTTAATTTTGTGATTAAACCTTTGCCATTTACCATGCCGCTTATCGATTTTTATCTCCTCTGGCATCCGCGCTATCAAAATGATTTAGGTCATCAATGGTTGCGCAAGGAAATTAGTCAATTGGGGTTTGGTAAATAGGTTAAAATGCCTATAGCTTTTAATCTTATTGTGTGTTTTCATATTTCTAGAAAAAATTGAGGAGCTATCATGTCAGAATTTCTTGCTATTTCATTACTCATTATTTTAGCGGCTATTTCACCTGGTCCTGATTTTGCGATGGTGGTAAAAAACTCGCTGATGTATTCGAGACGAGCGGGGACGTTTACGGCTTTAGGTGTTGCAGTTAGTTTATTAATTCACAGCACCTATTGTATTTTAGGTTTGGCAATTATTATTTCTGAATCATTGTTAGCGTTTAGTATTATTAAATATGTCGGTGCAGCCTATCTTATTTACATTGGTATAAAAAGTTTATTAGCTAAGCGCGAAATAAAAAATATTGACTCATCGCATTTGTCGCATGCTGTTTTAAATGATTGGCCTGCCTTTCGGCAAGGTTTATTGTGCAATTTGTTAAATCCCAAAGCAATCATGTTTTTATTAGCCTTTTTCACTTTAGTTGTTAAGCCCGGCAGTTCACTTACAAGCGAGTTAGGTTATGGTTTGGAAATCGCTCTGATTCACGCCATTTGGTTTAGCTTTCTGGCATATATTTTAACGCATCACTATGTGAAAGCGAACATCAGCAAAGTACAATTTTATATTGTCAAAGTGATGGGCGCAGTATTGGTGGCTTTTGGGATCCGTATTGCTATGCTGCAACAGTAATTCTTTTCCACGATATTTTAACTGTTTTATTATGTTTCAAGTTGAAATAATATATAATATAGTATGTTATTGCAACTTGAAACATAAGCTGATTTCTACATTGTTCAAGATATGACATTGGATACAATTCAGCAAGCATTTAAATAGCAGTAGGGTGCTTTGGTGCTTGTCTCATTGTGATGAAAAAAGTAACAATAGTTTGGCATGGGACCTCCGTTATAATTTTTTTATTTCTGCAATGACTTCTGAAATATGTTGAGCAGGATCCACTGCATGAAAAATACGCTGCACCCAACCACCTTTCGCAATAATGAACGTTGTTCTAACAGGGAATTCTTCGCCTGTATTAGATCGCCAATAATCAAGACCAATAGCATGGGCTAATTTTTTATCACAATCGCTGAGTATTGCAAAATTCAAATGCTCCCGCATGACAAATTCTTTTTGACGGCTGCTGGTTTGAAAACTTGCGCCATACACAATCGCGCCTAATTTATTTAATTCTTGTATTGTATCTCTAAAACTGCAAGCTTCCGGCGTGCAGCCCATCAATTCAGGGTAACGCAGTCCCTCTTTATCACCCGGATAAAAAAATAACACCAGATGTTTATTGCTTGCTTCATTGGCAAGATTAACTATGTTATCTTGTGTCGATAATAAAGCAATGGATGGGAAAAGATCGTCTTTCTTAATTGAGTTGGACGCAGTTATTTTGCTTGCCTTCGCTGTGGGTGTTGCATTTTTTTCAGACATATACTTCTCACGGGTTGAAATTCAGGAATTATGACCAACATTTTTTAGGCTAAATTTAATTTTTTTCATGATACTATAGTTATTCATATAGTGAGATGAAAAAAATTATAATTTAGTCAAAAAATGGCAGTGTCAGAATCCTGAATTTTAATTCGTGAGAAGTATACTACCTCATTTATAAAAAAAACTTAAAAATGTATTATGCTTTTCATGAGTGTTTATCTTGTTTCACAGGATTAGTATTGGCGTATCCAATGACTAACCATTTACCCTTGATTTTTTGCAACACGACCATCCGATAGGCTTTCTCTTTAGAAAGAAAATTCATGCCCGTCGAAGATTCATCATTAACCCTATTTTTTTAAGCATTTCCCCACCTTTTTAAATCTGGTACAGCAAATACAGTTGCTGAAAAACCAATTTCAGTTGCTCTACTCTTTATGAGTAGTTGCGTTCACACATTGCTAAACGTTTAATATTTAGCTGGTATTCCAACGAAATTCTACCATTATTACTGCAGAATTTACATAGGAAAAACTACCCATATCATACGGATGCCGATCACGATCATACAAATGGCAAATAAGCGTTGTAAAAAATGAGCAGGTATTCGAGTGGCAAGTTTTACGCCTATCGGCGCTGCTGAAATACCTGCAGCACTGATGGCTAAAAAAACCGGCCAGTCTAAATAACCGATGGTGTGAAAACCCAGTTTAACTTTCGTTAAGCCAATCAAGCTGTAAGTTACTGCGCCCACCACTGCAACAGGGAAAGCAATTAGGGTAGACGTGCCGACCACATAGCGCATTTTTAATTGCAAGGTTTGTAAAAATGGCACCATTAAAATGCCGCCTCCCGATCCGACTATACTTGCAATAAAGCCAATAACAATGCCACCAGCGGTCGCTTTTTGAAATGATAAAGTTGGTTCTGTATCAGGCATCGTTAACAAAGATTTTTTAAACAACATCAGTGCAGCATTGCATAGTAAAAATAGGCCAAATATTATTTGTAAATACATGCCAGGTAGATGACTTGCGGCTACAGCACCTAAACATGAACCAACTATACTTGAGAAAATTAACTTTTTAAATATGGACCATTTAATATTGCCGCGCCGATGGTGACTTATCAAAGCGCTAATTGAATTGCTAGCAATCGCTGCCATCGAAGTAGCTAGCGCAAAATGAATCGCATTATTGGGTGATACACCGTAGTGCGGTAATATGAAGGTAAGTACGGGGACTGTGATAATACCTGTTCCGACGCCAACCATGCCTTGCAACATGGCGCCAACTCCACCCGCTATAAAACAAATAATGAGTAAGCTTAGCATGTTAAAAAATCAATGGATGTTGTTGCACAAGCGCTTTTTCTGCGGGGGTTAGTGTATCATGTAATTGAGCGATGATTTCATCGAAGCTAGCGATGCTGAGTAATTTAATCTGATGTTTGGCTAAATTTTCGATGGCAGTCAAATCACGATAAGCACTGATAATGGCATAGTCGACAGAGCCGCCAGCCATACGAATTTTATCTGCTGCTTCAATCAAAGTGCCGCCAGTTGAAGTCATATCATCAATTAATAAAACCGGATTTTTTACAGCGCCATAAATGTCCGCTTGAGTTCCATGAGTCAGCGGTGCTTTTTTAACAACGACATAATCACGTTGGTAAAGCGTGCTCATCGCGCCAACAATAATGGGGCTCATCACAGAATCTACCACACCTAATACATAATTATTTTCAATTTCGGCAGCGAGCAAATGATAAATATTAGCAATCAAGGTTAAATAAACGTGTTGCGAAAGAAAATCGCGATGGTTGAGATATAAATGACTTTTTTTGCCGGACTGTAAAGTAAAGGCTTGCTCTTTTATTAACAAAGCTTTAGTTTGGTAAATGCCATTAATATAATCAGTTTTAAGTTGCGCTAATTGCATGATAATACTCCATGGTTAAATAGTTAGGAGTATTGTAAGCACTTTAAAATTAACTGATAGTAGTAGCTCGGTAAACAAACGTTTCCAGAAAGCGAACGTTCAATTGGCAAAGAAAAAATCCAGGAATTTGCGCAAGGCTGGTCGAATATAACGGTACTTTGGATAGTAATAAAAAATTTCTGTACCCGTTTGGTAATATTTTTTCAAGACAGGCACGAGGGTTTTGTTTTTTAAAGCTTTCTCTAATTTAAAATCCGACAATTGAATAATCCCTAAACCTTGTTCCGCGCATTCCAGCATGTCTTGCGAAGAAGAAAGTAACAAGGAAGGTTGGATAGTCAATTTATAGCCGGGTTTAAGGCGTAAGATATGTGATTCAGGGCGGCTTAATAAACTGATATAACGATGTTGTTTTAAATCTTCCAAAGTTTTGGGTGTGCCATATTTAGCGAGGTAAGAGGGTGATGCACACAACATAAAATCTGTGCTTAACATTTTACGTCGCACAATATCGCTGGCAACCGGATAAGATAGGCCAATGGCTAAGTCTACTTTGTCGCGCGCAAAATCAGGAATACGTTCGGTAGTGTTGATCACTAAATTGATTTTAGGATAACGCTCAGAAAATTCTGCCAAACGTGGAAAAAGATATTTGCTAGCATAATAATTGCCAAAGGTAGTGATGCTGAGTGTGCCAGCTGGTTCAGCATGAAATTTCTGACAAAAAGCACGCGTGTTATCTAACTCTTTCATTAGGCTTAAGCAATGTTCTAACAAGGCTTTGCCATGCGAAGTGAGTTGTAAATGATGAGCATCGCGAGAAAATAAATCCACTTTAAGCTCTGCTTCTAAGTTCTTAATTTGTTTGCTTAGAGATGATTTCGCAATGCGTAAAAAATTAGCCGCTTCCGTTAAATTTTCCGCGGTGGCAACATGAACAAATAATTCAAAGCGGTCTAATTCAGACATAAATTTCTTCCTGATAACATTGTTAATCTTCCTCGGCAAACTGCTTGGCGCCGTATTGTGTTGGCGCATAAAACATGGGAAAAGGCTTAATAGTGGATTTGATCATGGTTGCTTTCCGTAAGTTTTTTCAATTATACCGTATAACAATATGTAAACCTTATAGGCGATTTTACCTATTTAATAAATTATATTAAAATACCTATAATCTCTCTATTTCTCAAGGCTATGAACACAAACTTCCTCGCCATCAAAAAAATTATCAATTTATCTGTGCCGATGTCGATCACACAAGTGATCAACGTGGCGAGTAGCTTTTTCTGCATGGCGATGTTAGCGCGCTTAGGACACGAAGTTTTAGCTGCGAGCGCTTTAATTTTTTCTTCGCAATCCACTTTTCGGGTGATGGGGATGAGTGTGTTGTTTCCCATTAGCTTGCTAATTGGCCATGATTGGGGCGCTAAAAATTATGCGCGGATTGGCAGCATCATGCGGCAAGGGTGGCTCATTGCCTTGGTGGTGAGCATTATTTTAATCATTTTATTTTTATATATGAAGCCTATTTTACTAGGCCTGGGGCAACAAGCACCGCTTGTTGCTATTGTGCAGCAATTTTTTAATGTCTATGTGTGGGCGATTATTCCGTTTATGTTGCTGATTGTGAATCAACAATTATTTTTTGCGATGCAGAAACAACACTTGGCTCTCATCATGAGTTTGATAAGCATGGTGGCTTTGTTAGTGGTGGCGTATGTGTTTATTTTTGGCAAATGGGGTATGCCAGCTTTGGGCGTTACCGGTTTAGGTATTGCGATGATTGCACAAGGCGTAGTGGGGTTTTTATTTAGTACATTATGTTTATTGATGATGCGCGATTTTAAAGTACTCGCTTTATTTAGAAAAGGACAAGAGCCGAGCCTTACTACTTTAAAACATATGTTTAAAATAGGTTGGCCGATTAGTTTGCAAATCAGTGGTGAAATGCCTATTTTCTTTTTGAATAGCGTCATGATAGGTTGCTTAGGTGCACACGCACTGGCCGCTTCGCAAGTGGTGACACAATATTTATTTTTGTGCGTGGTCCCGATTTTTGCTTTTTCACAAGCCTTAGGCATTTTGGTGAGCCAAGCTGCGGGGCGCAACGATAAACAAGAAATAAAGCAAGTGGGTAATATGGGTATTTTAATTGGCTTTATTACTGCCGCTATTTTCGCTTTAATTTTTTTAACGCTGCCTAAGCTATTGGCAAGTTTTTATTTTGATGTGCATAATCCAAGCAATGCAGTCACTTTGCATTTAACGGTCATACTGTTTGCGATGGTTGCCATTTCGCAGTTGTTTGATAGTACACGCAACGTGACGACTGGCGCTTTGCGGGGGATATTTGATACGCGCTTTCCAATGTTTACCGGTATTATTTTGCTGTGGTTGGTGGGATTACCGCTAAGCTATAGTTTGGCTTTGCTGTTGCATTTAGGTATTGTTGGTGTTGCTTTAGGTTCTGCAATGGCTGCCTTTATCGGCGCAAGTATTTTGCTGTGGCGATGGAATAAATTGACTAACAAAACGTGAAAGCTTTTCCAAAATAAAATTTTCAAATCCTCGATCTAAAAAAGAAGAGTCGGCCATAGAAAGATCTGCAAAATTATTTCCGTTAGCGTGTTGAATGTAAGCAATCGAAATTTGATTGATGATCACCAGGCCACTTGAGATTGTAAGCTTCAAGGTGAATAATATCTTTAAACATTGAAAATCTCGTCTACGTATGTGTTTGTGCAGCGAGATTGCCACACAAGAGTAAAATGTAAGGACTTTTGAAATTGTATCATATGCTAAGTAAGAGAACTTATAGGCAATTTCACCTATGGATTTTAACCTACAAAACTATTATAATAAACCGCATAGTAAATAGAACTATTACGAGAAATTTGATGAATTATCGAAGTATCCAAGGTAGTCATATCTTCAAAGCGGCTAAAGCTATGCAAGCTATTGTGCGCCCTTTAAATGACAAATTGGCGATTCCACATTTTAAATACGCTAAAATTTTTAAAGATGGTTCGCGTATTACCTTAACCAATCATCCTGAACGAGTTGAGTTTATTTTGACAGAATGGTTAGAACAAACTTGGACCTACAATAAAAAGCCAGATTTTGTTACCAAGCAGCAACAAAAATTATGGGCTGTTGAGCGTTTATCTAATACTCCCGCACAAGATTGTTGCGAAACAGAGGTGCATAGATTATTTGGTTTTAAGGACGGAATTACTTTCATTTATAATAGTACTAATCATTGCGAGCTCTTTGACTTTGGTGCAGCAGATGCGCATATCTATCAAATTGATCCAGCCCAATTGCAATACTTCATGCTGTACTTCAAATCTGAGGCTGGCAAATTAATGCAGCGTTGTTTAGCTGAAAAAATAAAATTTCCTTTTGATGATGAACCTATTAAACCAAAACTTACTTTACCTGAATTGCCCATTAAACGTTTTTATTTATATGGCGATTATAGTGATATTTATTTAACGCCCCGAGAGGTGGAATGTTTAAAATTAATTGTGCAAGGACGCAGCCTGACGGATGTGGCTATTATCTTAGGCATTAGCAGCAGAACAGCCGGGCATCATATTGAAAACATTAAACGAAAATTGCGTGTTGACAATCTTTATC
>Ga0206831_1064_pt1 | contig 33087 bp, 35 predicted proteins | sample Alteio_BWOrgCont_73_FD_152876 | JGI IMG/M metagenome (GOLD analysis project Ga0206831, IMG submission 152876) | Enriched cells from forest soil in Barre Woods Harvard Forest LTER site, Petersham, Massachusetts, United States -... | ecosystem: Environmental > Terrestrial > Soil > Temperate forest >...
TATAAATTTGCGTTGGCGCTGGTCTTGTTAGGCTTATCATTTATTCTGTTGAAAGTCGGCATTGTGTGTTCACCCGATGAAAAAGTTAATCTGCTATGGGTGGTGTTATTTTATTTTGTGTTTAGTATTGGTGAGCTTGCGCTATCGCCGATTGGCTTATCAATGATCACCATGCTCGCGCCGAAAAATTTAGTGGGCATGTTGATGGGCGTATGGTTTTTATCGTTATCGATGGGCTTTGCATTGAGTGCGAAACTGGCTAATCTTTCCGACATTCCGCGTGACGCGACGAATGCGTTATTAGGTGATTCTCATACCTATGCGCATACGTTTACGATTTTTGGTATTGGTGGAATTATTGTCGGCGCGCTTGTTTTATGTTGCGCACCGTTCTTAACCCGTTTAATGGATGAACATGCACATCGTGCAGCGGTGAAAGCGGCGGGTGCAAAAGGATGAATCTCGCCCTTAAAAAGTAAGCGCCAACCCCATCACCACCGCATTCATTGCAGGCAAAGCACTCAAGTTACCATTAGTAACCGTTGGTGTGCTGCCATAAGCATGAAAATATTCGGTAAAGACTGATAAATACGGAATGCCCATGTATTCCAAACCGATGCTGCTGACCGGCAGATCGCGAGTTAAGGTGTTGCCGCCACTCACCGTCCCACTGGTTCGCATCACGCCGCCTTTGGCAAAAATATCGCCAATGTAAGGAATGCGCACCCGCGCGCCGCCCATTACATCATAGGCATTGCCGACACTTACGGCATTGGAATCATTAGTGGTGAAATTACCGAGATTACGCATACCCACTTCAGCCATCACTGAGAAAGGACTTTGCTTCGGTAAAAGATCGTAACCCAGTGCAAACGCATAACTGCTGCTCATGCTGCTGCTCGCTACGTTACTTAAACTTTGTTGGCTCCAGCCGCCGCTGATATAAATGCCGGCCAGGCTTGCGCTACTCACGGCACTTAAGCTTGCCACGAAAAAAATTTTACATAAATGTTTGTACATTATTATTTTTGCTCCGTTGTGAAAGATGAGCTGAATAATACCATGCTAGCCAATATTTGTCAGGCTATGAGTTATTATTCTCAAAGTTCATCATTCGAAGAAGTTCAACATATGAACGACTATGCTATCGCTTTTTCTCAATCGTAAAGTCCAAATCTGCATGACATCTGCGCGCCATTTGCGGGATTCATTTCGTGCACGTTTCTAAGAAAGTGCTTGTAAAATTTAACAGTTGCTGTTATATTTTATAACACTAACTGTTAAATTTTACAGAGAAACAAAGTGTCGGATCTTAAACGCAGAGCAGAAACCATTATTGCCAACTTGTTGGAGTATTCGCCGGCAGTTTATTTGAATGGCCCACGGCAATCCGGCAAAAGTACCGTTGCCGAAAATTTGGCGAACACAGTGCTCAACGCTGATTATCTTACCTTCGATGAACCCAGTTTATTATCTGCCGCGCAACATGATGCAGAAAATTTTCTGGCAGGCTTTCCTGGCAATGTTGTCATTGATGAAGCGCAAATGGCGCCCGCTATTTTTCGCTTATTGAAAAAAGCTATCGATCAAAATCGCCGTCAAGCGGGTAAAAAAAATCGCAAATATCTCTTAACTGGCTCAGCTGATGTAATGGCTTTACCCGAATTGGCCGATGCCTTGGTGGGTAGGGTGCTGATTCAAACGTTGTATCCCTTTTCAATGGGTGAATTATTAGGTAAAAAAGAAAACTTCATCGCTCAGATTTTTAGCAACCAAAAATTTTCTTTCCAACGAAATGCATTTACCAAATTAAGCCATGACTTTTTAACTCAAGCGACCTTCCCTGAAATTGCCGTGCAGAAAAAAATCGATCGGCATAAATGGTTTGAAAGTTATTTGGCGACTATTTTACAGCGTGACATGTTAAATCTGGCGGATATCAGCAACCTTAGCGCGGTGCCGCGAATGCTAAAATTGTTGGCGGCACAAGTCGGTGGCTTATTAAATGATGCTTCACTGGCACGCGATGCAGGTTTGAACCTCATGACGTACCGGCGTTATCGTTTATTGTTGGAAGCCCTATTTTTAGTGCAGCCTGTACGACCATGGTTTCGTAATATCAGTAAACGTTTAGTAAAAGCGCCGAAAATTTATTTAGTTGATACGGCACTGTTATGCCATTTGCTCGGGTTGAATGCGACTGATTTAAAAACCACTCAACCCGAATTATTTGGCAAAGTGTTAGAAAATTTTATTGCTACGGAATTATTAAAACAATTGTCGTTTGGTGAAACAGGCGAGCTGTATCATTTCAGAACCCAAGATGGCAAAGAAATTGATTTTGTGTTGCAGCGACCTGATGGCAAGCTGGTCGTCATCGAAGTAAAATCACGCAGCACTGTCAACGAAGACGATTTCAAAACCATCCATTATTTACGCGATCAAATCCCTGGCGATTTTGTGCGTGGCATCGTGTTTTACACCGGGAAAGATATCATTCCGTTTGGTAAAGATTGTTATGCCTTACCGATTCAAGCCTTGTGGGAAATGTAGCTCTTATTTAGTTGCTTGTCGATATGCGTTATAAATCGCGATTCAACTGCGTTTTTTGGGTTCAATATCAAATTTCTTTTTGGGCATGGTGTTTCCTCCGTGTATTTAATCAACCCACGCTGACACTCTTTATCCCATACTGATAAGGTCGCGTTGCAAAATGCGGCGTGACCAGCAACCAATTTTCACCGCCATTGTGACTGACTGCCAAGATATTTTCAGACCCACTAAAGCCACTCATCGCACACTCATTTGCAACACAACTGATGCTTTGTAAACCCGCTCCTTTGGGTAAAACATTTTGCAGATCGATAGATCGCCAGGGCTGCATATTGGTTTGTAAGAACAGCGCCGGAGTGAAGCTTTGTTGATCGGAGCTGGTCGTTGTACCTGCGCTGGCGCAATAAGCCATGTTAGTGCAACTCACTGCTGTCAGCGACGTGTGATTAGGTGCCGCAATTTTTTCTTGCGTCCAATTCTGGCCGCCATCATCGCTGTATAAAGCCACGCTGTGCGACTCGCCATTCCAATTGGACTTTTGTATTTTCCCCACCGCGACGCAATGTTGAGTGCCAGGCTTGCAGGAGACAGAATACAAGGTATTATTTACATAGCCAGGAGTTGGGGAGGGAGCGGATTGTAGCGTCCAGCTTTGGCCCGCATCCTGGCTGGCCAGAATCAGAAACTGCCGTGCGCCATTGTTAGCCGGATCATCGTAGGAGCCCACCGTCACACATTGTGAATCGGTGCAACTTAAGCTCACCAAGTTCGCAATATCAGCCGGCAGCACGGGTAGGTTCGTGATTGTATGCCAGGAATCACCGGCATCGGTGCTGCGTAATATCAAAGGCTTCAGTTGCCCTTCAAGCGCTTCTGCCCCCACCAGCAAACAAGTGTTATGAGTACATGTTACGGTGTTGAAATAACTGTCGACGGGTACGCTGGGAGTGACAAGGTTCCACTTCATCCCGCTATTATGGCTGACATAAATTAAAGGTCGGCCAGCAGATTCAAAGGATTGCTCCGATAGCCATCCAATCGCAACACAGCTGTTATTGGCGCAACTTGCCGCATTAAGTTTAACGTCTCGGTTGGTTTCAGGTGGATTGGGTGAATCGACAGCCTGCCATTGTTCGGTGCCTGCCTTGCGGATCAGAATCAGGCTTTTGGTGTAAGACTGCGTGTTTAGCCTTTGCCATCCGACCGCAATGGCGGCGGATGGATTCACTTCTTCTGCCGCGCCATAGCCGGCCGACAGTAATAAAACCCCAGCGAGGACAACATAAAATACCGCATGTTTGCTTCGTTTCAACATAAAATGCTCCCAAATTTGAAAAGAGCAAGCATTATCTAATCAAAAAAATCATTTGTCAATACTATTTGAATTTATTGCGTTCTTCGCATCTTCAATAGCATCGATCAATCATTGCTATTATAAATTAGCCGGGTTAAAATATAGGCTACTATATATTAGCCGGGCTAATTTATAGTTATATAGAAATTAACCGGGTTAATATAAGAATGTACGCGGATTTGCTGACCATCATCGATCGCTTAAATCCCTGGCTGAAAGATCCCAGCCAGCCGATTGTGCCTGAGAGCTACATTCCACGTGAGCAAGCTGAACAATTATTGAGTCCGGAATGGGATAACTTGTGGCTGATTTTAACCGGCCCCCGTCAAGCCGGCAAAACTACCCTGGGTTTATATTTAAGCCATACCTTGATTCAGCAAGGTCGCTTCGATCAATTACTGTATTTAAATTGCGATTATTTAGAAATTCGGCAGTGGTTACGTAGCGCAGTATTTATTGACGAGGCGAAAGAATTTTTGCAATTAAAAAACCCGATTATTTTTATCGACGAAGTGCAGCGTTTAGAGAATCCAGGTTTGGTGTTAAAACAAATCGCCGATTTAAAATTGCCGATTAAGATGTTGGCTTCCGGTTCTTCACAATTGGAAATAAAGAGCAAAGTGCAGGAATTTTTAACGGGCCGGCAGCTAGAATCTTTAGTGTTGCCATTAAGTTATGTCGAATTGCCACAAGTGAATACCGATAATTTATTGTATGGCTGTTATCCCGCTATCGTGAAAAGCAATAATAAAGCTATTTTATTGCAACAGCTCTATCAAGATTACATCAACAAAGATATTATCGAAATTTTAAAAGTGCGCAACGCCGATATTTTGCAAAAATTATTAGGTCTGGTGGCGCATAGTTCAGGGCAGCTCGTTAACTATCAACAATTAGCCAGTGACAGCCAAGTGACTATTGCCACGGTGCAACATTATTTAGGCATTTTAGAAGCGACTTACGTGATCTATAAAATCAAACCGTTTGTCGGTAATAAGCGCAAAGAAATTACTTCTAACCCGATTTATTATTTTATTGATAATGGTTTTCGCAACCAAACTTTGCGCAATTTCGCCCCGTTGGAGCAACGTACGGATGTGGGGTTTTTAGCAGAAAATGCGGTATTCCAAGAACTATTAAAATTTAAAACACAAAATTTTTATGATTTTGATCTGCATTATTGGCGTACTAATTCAGGCGCAGAAGTTGATTTTATTTTATATAAAAATACTGATTACTTTATACCGATTGAAGTAAAATATCAACATATGAAAAAACCTCAAGTGACGCGCGCATTTCGCTCATTTGTCGAAGCCTATCAACCCAAGTTTGGTATTTTCGTTACCAAAGACTTTTTTGGGAAATCACAAGTTGAAAATTGTGAAATACACTTTGTACCTTTGGCGCAATTAACAAAAGTATTTTCAGTATTAAAACAAGCGCTGGGATTTTCTTAAGCTGCTTTCGCCTTATCCACTAATCTGCCAGCCGCAAATTTATGAATTACACTTGCTAGCAAAGTTTGGTATGGTAAGCCTTCTTCCGCCGCGATGCGCCGTACTTTATTTAAGTCGCTGGTCGAAATACGAACATTCACCTTGCTGTCACGCTTCATAAAGTTGTGTGCGGCTATTTCAGCGGTTTCCATTTCTTCAACTACATTTTCGACTGAAATAAATTCGCCGTTTTCTAAATCAGCAAGAATTTCTTTTTCATGCTCTTCAATATCAAATTTCTTTTTTGGCATGGTGTTTCCTCCGTGTATTTAATTCTGCTAAATATTTTTTAGTATGTTTTCTACTTGGAAAAATAGTTTTTAAAAAAATTTTACTAGCTTGTTTTACAAAAGGGACTAAATAAATATAACCTTCCACATCAACCACGTAAAATTCTTGGCTATCATATTTAGCTTTATTATGATGTTTGATGGTATCAATTAAACAACCGTTATTAATATAGAATATAATCTCTTCAAAGCTAATACCGCGTTGCTCTTTAAGCAAAATATTTTTTTCGTTTGAATATTCGTATTCTATATCCATAGGAACAGCATAGCCTATCAGGGTATTTATGTCAATATTTTAGCGCCTATAAGGCGCTTTAGGGATGCAAAAAATCGTTTTTTTAGAAATTAACCGGGTTAAAATATATCTTTCTAAATCGGATTTGCTTATTTATGACTACTGCCACCCACACTCCCATGATGCAACAATATCTGTCGATTAAGGCGGAGCATCCCGACATGTTACTGTTTTATCGCATGGGGGATTTTTATGAAATGTTTTTTGACGATGCCAGGCGTGGCGCGGAATTGTTGGGCATCACGCTGACCTATCGCGGCGAATCGGCGGGCAAAAAAATCCCCATGGCCGGTGTGCCCTATCACGCGGTGGAAAATTATTTAGCCAAGCTCATTAAGCAAGGCGAATCAGTAGCAATTTGCGAACAAATTGGTGATCCAAATTTATCCAAAGGTCCGGTGGAACGCAAAGTGATGCGTATTATCACGCCAGGCACCGTGACCGATGAAGCTTTATTAGAAGAACACAGCGATAATTTACTAGTCGCCATCGGGGCACAAAAAAATGTGTACGGCCTCGCGATTTTAGATTTAGGCAGTGGCGCGTTTAGTGTATTAGAAGTTTTAGATAATGCCGCCCTACAAGCCGAATTAGCACGCTTAAAACCCGCCGAAATTTTAGCGCCGGAAAATTTATTATTGCCTTTGTTCGGTAAAACCGCGATCAAAAAACGCCCGCTGTGGGAATTTGAATTGAGCAGTGCCGAGCGTTTATTGTGTAAACAATTCGGCACGCAAGATTTAAGCAGCTTTGAATGTGCACATTTAAAAGTAGCTTTATGTGCCGCCGGTTGCGTGTTGCAGTATTTGCAACACACGCAGCGCGCCGCATTGCCGCATATTCGCAGCATCAAAGTTGAACAACCGGATGACAGTATTTGTTTAGATGCCAGCACGCGGCGCAATTTAGAATTGATCCATAATTTATCCGGCGGTAAAGACAATACGCTCGCCAGCGTGATCGATAAATGTAAAACCGCGATGGGCAGTCGCTTATTGCGGCGTTGGATCCAGCGGCCGTTGCGGGATAAAACCATTTTGCAAGCGCGGCAAAAAAGTATTGCTGAATTATTGTCGCATTATGAAACTGTGCAAAGCATTTTAAAACCGATCGCCGATGTTGAACGTGTGTTAGCGCGCGTGGCTTTGCGTTCGGCGCGGCCGCGCGATTTAGTTGCACTGCGTCATGCGCTGCAACAATTGCCGGCCTTGCAAAATGAACTGGATTCCCGCGGAGTTTATCCCCGCGCAGGCGGGGACGGGAATGACGGTACCGGTCACGTCATTCCCGCGAACGCGGGAATCCAGGCCTTACTAAAAAATTTAACTGCGCAACCAGAATTAACTAACTTATTACAGCGCGCGATTCTCGAACAACCGGCAGTCTTAATTCGCGATGGCGGCGTGATCGCAACGGGTTATGATTCCGAGTTGGATGAATTGCGCAATTTGCAAAACGATGCCGATACTTTTTTAATTAAATTTGAACAGGAAGAAAAACAACGCACCGGCATTGCCAATTTGAAAGTCGGTTTTAATCAAGTACACGGTTATTACATTGAATTGAGCCGCGGACAAGCCAACAATGCGCCAGCCAATTATTTACGCCGGCAAACTTTAAAAAATGCCGAGCGTTACATCACGCCGGAATTAAAACGCTTTGAAGAAAAAATTTTAAGCGCGCAGGATAGAGCCTTAGCGCGGGAAAAATTTTTGTATGAACAATTGTTGGATATTTTGTTAGAACATTTAAATGCGCTGCAAACGATTGCAGCGAGTCTAGCAGAATTAGATGTGCTGACGAATTTAAGTGAGCGCGCCGAAAGTTTACAACTTGTCGTGCCGCAATTAGTTGACACAGCGATGATCGATATTAAACAAGGCCGCCATTTAGTGGTCGAACAGATGCAGCGCGAACCATTCATTCCCAATGATTTAAACTTATCCGATCAAACCCGCATGTTGTTGATCACTGGCCCCAACATGGGCGGCAAATCGACGTACATGCGGCAAACTGCGTTAATCGTTTTATTAGCTTACATCGGTAGTTTCGTACCCGCGCAACGCGCCGTGATCGGTCCCATCGATCGCATCTTCACCCGTATTGGTGCGAGCGATGACATCGCCAGTGGTCGCTCAACGTTTATGGTCGAAATGACAGAAACCGCAACCATTTTGCACTACGCGACGGAAAAAAGTTTAGTGCTGATCGATGAAATCGGCCGCGGCACCTCCACCTTCGATGGCCTCGCCATCGCCTGGGCAACGGCACAACAGCTGGCGAAAAAAATTCACAGCTTTACTTTGTTTGCCACCCATTATTTTGAAATGACGCAATTAGCTGATAGCATTCCCGTCGTAAATAATGTCCATTTTTCTGCAACCGAAAATGCACAAGGCAAAATTATTTTTCTCCATAAAGTAGAACCGGGTCCCGCTAGCAAAAGTTACGGCATTCATGTGGCGGAACTTGCCGGCCTCCCACAAGAAGTGCTGCAAGCAGCACGATTAAAATTAAGTGAGCTGGAAAAAATGTAGGTCGGCTTCCCGAATTTCACGTTAAAATGTAGGTCGGCTTCCCGAGTTTCGCCGTAGGCGAAATGAGCAAGCCGACAACTCGAGAAAAATATATCTATGTCAGATTACAGAAGACTTTATCAAGATGGCGCGACATATTTTTTTACCGTAGTGACACATAAGAGACGCCCGATTTTTAAAGAAGAAAAAAATATACAAATTTTTAAACAATCCATTTCGGCCATCAAAAAATCTTATCCTTTTGAAATTAAAGCCTTAGTAATATTGCCCGATCATATCCACACTCTTTGGGAAATGCCCACTGACGAGCAGAATTTTTCATTACGTTGGCAATTGATAAAACTCTATTGTTCTAAAAGAATTCCAGTTAAACCTTTATGGCAAAATCGTTTTTGGGAACATTTAGTTCGTGATGAAAAAGATATGAATAGGCATTATGATTATATTTATTACAACCCTGTAAAACATGGCCTTGTTACTAAAGCAATTGATTGGCCCTATAGTACTTTTAAAAGAGATGTTGAGTTGGGGATATATGATAAAAATTGGGGACTAAGTGGCATGAGTCATTTGGATGATTTAGATTTTGAATGAGGCATGTCGGCTTGCTCATTTCGCCTACGGCGAAACTCGGGAAGCCGACCTACGTTAGATGGACAAAAATACAAATTTTTATTAGCTTAGAAGAAATCGCAAGCCAGATAAAATATTTAGCGTTGGGATTGGAAAGTTGCTTTTTTAATAGCTCGTTTCGATCCAGTAAATAAATTTTTTCTAACAGCATTCTTTGCTGGCCGTAAGCCGACCTACGATAGCAGTGGAATGTTTGTCAGAGGAAGTAGATCGGTTTACGCGAAATCGCGCATGAGCGCGATGCAGCAAGCCGACAATAAAAAATTATTATTTTATCGGTTCACGGCTTTGTGGTAAGCTTTTGGTGGACAAGAAAATGTTAAGTATTAAAAACGTTGAAGCGACCTTATTACAACTACCTTTGGCACAACCTCTGTATTTAAAGCAGCAACAACGCACGCAATTAATTTATCTGGCCATCACAGTGCATACTCACCAAGGGATTGATGGCTTCGGTTTTTGTCACGGCTTTCTCTCGCCTGATTTCAAAGTAGAACACCTCAAAGTTTTATTAGAGTTAACGCAGCAACAATTAATTCCCGCCATTATTGATAAAAATATTGATGCTGTTCCAGCGATTTTATTACGGCAAGCTTGCGCAAACGTAAGTACGCAGGCGACTTTTGCGATTTCCGCGATCGATATTGCTTGTTGGGATATTAAAGCGAAACACCAAAATAAATCTTTGTCGGCCTTGCTAGGTAAGCAAACGGAAGTGCAACTGTATGGTAGCGGTGGTTGGGTCGATTTTAGCGATCAACAATTGCTTACCGAATGTGAAAGCTATTATGCACAAGGTGTGAAAGCCTATAAGTTTAAAGTGGGTGGTCAGCGCGATCACGAACGCATTCAACTCTTGCGCCAACATATGCCGGATGATTTTACTCTAATGGTTGATGCCAATGAAAAATTATCTCCCGCACAAGCCTTGGAATTATCCGCCGTGTTAAAGGCGCAGCATATTTTATGGTTAGAAGAACCTTTACCGCGCGATCAAATCACTGCGAGCGCTGCGCTGGCTAAGCAAAGCGAAGTCGCGCTTGCCGGTGGTGAAAATTTATTTTATTTAAATCAGTTTGCAGAATTTTGTCAGCAACACGCGGGAACTTATTTACAACCCGATGTGGGCCGCTGCTGTGGCATCACAGGATTTTTAAACATTGCAAAATTAACCGAGCAATATCATTTAACGCTCTGCACACACTTAATGACAGAAATTTCCGCCAATGTATTGCCGGCTTGCAAAACCGGCAAATGGTTAGAATATATGCTTTTATTACCCGCGGATTTATTTGTGCATCCCTTCAGTATTCAACAGGGCCGCTATATTTCCAGCGCGCCTGATGCGATTGGAACCGGCGTTTATTTCAAACCCGAAGTGTTTGAAAAATATAAACTTGTGTAGCACAGTTTACGGTTTTGTCACTCGCCAAATTCGAAAATCTCAAGCGGAAAGATGTATCCTGCTTTTGTAGGTCGGTTTACGGCTTTGCGCTGTCTGTCTTATTAATTTATTTCTACTCTTCACGCAAAGCCAAGCCGACATAGGCAATTAACAATCTAATAACTTTTTTAACTCGTTGCCAATAGGTAAGAATCGAAACATGACCTGTTCACGTACTACATATTTATCTTGTATTTGTACTTCTTCAAATAACTTATGATTCATATATCGATCATCAGAACTTCCAGTAACCAGAAACTCTGTTCTATTTTCTTCATAGACAAAAATTGTTTTATTATCTTGCAGTCTTGATATAGCAATCATAATTTCATTTTCACCTAGCTCAAATTTATCCCAAGGAAATTTGTTCGCCGGATTGTTTTCTAAGAATAATGTCTGCAAAATCTTTGCATCATTTGCAGTAAGATTTTTCACTATCTCAACATAAGGTGCTTTATCTGATTCTTTATTATTGGCTGCATTTACCATCCCAATAATTAATTTTGCCCACAGGGCTTGCAGATCGCTGTCTCTCTCATTAGGTGCTTCTGCGAATAATTTTATTCCAGCTTTATTTAACCAGTCAGGCGTTGTGATTCGTAGTTTAACGCCATTTTTTTCAGCTAATGTCTTTACTTCTTGCAATATAGAAAGCCAATTGTTTAAACGCCAAGAAAGCATTGTGTCACTTAGATAACCTAATGGTAAGCCTACAATTTTAGAAAAGTTGCTAATAGCACCACCAAATAAATTTTTTTCGGTAGCCTCAATCGCTTTAAGTGCTTCTGGGAGATATTCTAAAAATTTACCGTCGACATTAATGATGTTAATCATAAAAGATGCCTTAAATAATGAAGTGAAAATAGTATACCATTTATTGTATTAACTCGCTCACCAACCTCTCAGTCTCCCCATGCGGCAACCGCATAAACGGATCACTTTTCATATTGTGCAAAGTATCCATAATGATGGAAGCATCGTTTACCAAAACTTTCACAATACATTACTCCACTGGCCCTGCCATAATGCATTGCACTTCGCTGGTTTTCTTTTGTAAGAGTTCAGCGGCTTTGGGTAAGGAAATAATATCTTCTGCTAAGGCGCGCGAGACTAAGCGCTCGAAACGTTTTGGTTGCTCATTATGATTTAACGGCGCGGGTTCAGCTTTACGCCAAGCTTTGCCGATACCGCGGTAAATTTTTTGTGACGTTCCTTTGGTAATAATATTTAAATCGCTTAAGCGTTTAATTAATGCTGCAGCACTGACGCCAAATAATCTTTTTATTTCGATAATTTCGATATAACCAAAATTATGCCGGCGTTCGCCTATGGCGCGCAAGAGTGCTTCTCTCGGCATTAGGAAAGCGCTGGCAAAACGGTGACAAGCTTGTTCTTCATCCAGACCTTTGCTAACTTCTAAGATCATATGTCCCAATTCATGGGCGAGCGTAAAGCGGCGACGTTCAGCGGATTTTTTATCAGTGCCGACGATGACGGGCGTTTTTTCTTTATTATTGCGTATCACGTGGCAGTTGAGGCCATCGACAGATAATGGAAAATCTAATTTCATGACTTTAATGCCATGCTCTTCTAACAATTCAGTGATGTTGCGAATCGGATCGCCACCTAAATTCCATAGTTTACGAAGTTTAATGGCAACTTCTTCAGCCTCTTCCAATGATGTAGCAATAAAAGGTAAGCCTTTGGGCTTGTCCCATTCGTGACTGCTGATTCCAAGCAATTCTTCAACTGATAAATAACGATCGACATGATCCAGCACTAACGCTTCAACGAGAGATTTTTCTTTAGCTTTAGCTGCAGATATTTTACGAAATTCAACCTCTGCTAGTTGCGCGCCCGAAACACTAAATAAATAGCTTAAAGAAACCCGCAGTGCTTTGGCTAATTTTATAGCAATAGCGGAACCGGGCAACATTTCCCCCCGTTCATATTTGCCAATTGCTTGGGCGCTGACATCGTATTGTATAACTTCGGATAAATCGCGCAAAGATAGGCCGGCTCGTTTGCGAGCTAGTTTTAATCTTTCACCGAACATAAAATTGTTATTCATGGTGGTTTACAGTTTACACTATTTTGTAATTTTTGTAAACCCCATAGCAGAAGTGGAGTTTTATTTTGTCGGCTTGGCCAGCCGTGCCAAAATCAAATTCAATCAGAACTTCTAACAAATCAAATTTTTCTAACAGCATTCTATGCTGGCCGTAAACCGACCTACAAGGGTTCGTGCACAGCTTTGCCTTCTGCATAGAGGGATAAGATTTGCCATGAAAACCACTTGAGATCAGCAAAAAATAATTTGACAAGCCCTTTTGCTTTCAGATACGATGCTCACACGTGTTTAAAAGCACAACTCGAAGCGGGAAAAATCCGCTTCAAAACTTTTTGTTTTAGCGGATTTTTTTCTGCCTGGTGTTTTTCGCCAGGTGGGAAATGTTCGTAAGACATTTCACCCGACTTCGAGCGGGCTTTTAACCACCTGGCTCCTTTTATACCTTAGCTCGTCACAATTTGCGCATTCTAACACTGCGTCTTTTGAGCCATATTAGAATTTTTTTTGTTCACCATATGAATAACTATGCTGTCACAAAAAAAATTTAATCTGACTCAAAATACTTGGTTATAAAGGCTCAAATTGTGACGAGCTAAGGTATATTTTAATAAAGGAAATACTTATCTATACGGAACTCCAGGCCATGAAAAAAACGTATCCCTGCCACGCTGGCAAAAAAACTCAAACTCAACTTTCCGATCAGTATGAAATGTTGCTCAGTAAAATTGATAGCCTGCGCGCCATTGCTGAATTAGGCAGCATCGCCGATTTTGAACTCACGCTGGATGCCAGCACCTACACACAAATTTTTATTAACTTAGAAGAAATCGCAAGCCAGATAAAATATTTAGCGTTGGAATTGGAAAGTTGCTTTTTTAATAGTTCGTTGCGAGCCAGTAAATAAATTTTTTTGAACAGCATTCTTTGCTGGCCGTAAGCCGACCTACGATAGCAGTGGAATGTTTGTCAGAGGAAGTAGGTCGGTTTACGCGAAATCGCGCATGAGCGCGATGCAGCAAGCCGACAATTTTCTGGCTAAATGAAAAATTTGTTCTATACTCTGTAATTCCATAATTTTAAAAAGGTGTGAGATGTTGCAAGATCAGGATAATAACAATAGAGAAAATTTAGTTTGCACATTGCCTGTGGAGCTCATGGTCTGTATTTTGAGTTTTTTAAATCCGCAAGAGCTTGTGAGGGCGCGACAAGTCTGTGCCCAGTTTCGTTTGGCGAGTCATAGTGTTATGACATCGGTGTCTTACTTAAACAAATTTATCCATGTATTAAATTTGCTGAATGTTATAAAAGCGAAAATTAACTTTCCTCTGATTGATAGCATTAATCCCCCAGTGCTACCTACTGCATTAGAAATAAATCTTGTTCAAAGAGTTGTTTCAACTCAACCACCAACAGAAAATCCTAACTCTCTTGGCATATTGTTACTTGCTAAAGCCGTGTGTGGGCAGGGCCAAATGCGTGTGACGAACCACTACATTCTTCCCTTATTAAATGAAATAAACACAACAACTCCAGTATATGATCCTTTTTACCGTTCTCCTCTGGCGGATGTGCGTGCTTTGGATGAGCTTTTATCCCATACAATAGTGATGATCTTGTTAAAGCAATATTATGAATTGCCTGAACAAATTAAAACCACGCTTAATTTGCCACAGGCACGCCAGAATGGTTATGCTGGCTGTTTACAAGTTATTGAATTATTGAATACTTATTTTCGATGTATTGAACCACCCGGGCCGATGATATCCAAGGACATTAAAACTGTTTTAGAAACAGTAAGCATAGAAAAACTGAGCGATACTGTTGGATTTTCAAACCGAATAGAAGAAATTTCTAGAGCAACAAAGAACCCTCATCGTGGTGGCACTTGTTACTATCGATAAATAGTTAGCTTTGAAGCCTCGGGTATAAAGCGGCTTTTTTAGTTTATTATATCAGCTTAGCCCACATGTTATAATTCTAAAAACCCACATTTTGGATTCAAAATATGTCTGAAAAAAATTGTATCGCTGAACAAACTTTTTCCATCCGCTGGACGGACATGGATACTTATGGCCATGTGACTAACAGCGCGTATTTTAAATATCTTACTAATCTGCGGCATGATATTTTATTGAAACCTTTTTTACCGCATTCCAAAGTACAGTTTTTAGTGGTGCACACGCAATGTGATTTTAAATTGCCGGTGCAATATCCCGCCGCGTTAACGGCGAAACACTATTTAGAAAAAATGGGTAACAGTAGTTTTGTGTTGTCGTGTGATTTTTTCAATGCGCAAGGTCAATTGTGTACCAGTGCGCAAACGACGCTCGCCACTGTGGACAATAAAAATTTTAAACCGACGGCGATTCCTGCTGAAATCAAAACCATTTTGGGTGAGGGCGTGATTGAAAAGCCACCCCGCCATCAATTAGAGTTGAGTGGGGCGCGTTTGTTAAATACGATAAAAATCCCTTTGCGCTGGGTCGATATGAATGCCGGTGAACATGTTGATAACGCGATTTATTTTGAATTTATGATCGAGGCACGTTGTGCTTTGTTTCCTAATTCCGATTTGCGTAATGATTTGTGTTTGTTTTTTTTAATTGCTACTGATTGTACGTTTCATAAGCCTCTCATTTATCCTGATGCAGTGATCGTAAAGCAGTATTTGTTGCATGTTGGTAGCAGCAGCCTTAATTTTGCGTATCAATTTTTTGCTGCCTCAGCACCCGACACACTTTATGCAGAAGGAAAGGGTGTCATGGTCTGCGTTGATCCCAAAACGCATAAGCCGATTCCGGTGGCGAAACAATTGATGGAAAGACTATTAAATAACCCTATAGGGAACGGGCTTGACCGTCCCGCGGGCGGTTCGCGAACCGCCCCTACATCATAAGCAGAATTTGCAATTGAACCTCGAAACCTGCCACAACCTTTGCCGCGACCTGGCCACGCCACCCGGTTCAGCGCGCTATTACAGTTTGTGTTTCTTGCCTAAACCGCAGCGCCAGGCGTTAACCGCATTGTATGCCTGGCAGGAAAAATTACTCGCAATTAAACGAGAGTGTTCCGACAAAAATGTGGCGCTAGCAAAATTAAATTGGTGGCGAGAAGAAACACGCAAGCTGTTTGCCGGTGAAGCGCAACATCCTATCAGTAAAGCATTGCAAGAAAAGCTTGGATTCCCAGATTCGCAAGCTCATCTGAGAATGACAAGCAAAGTAGATGCTACACAAATTCACGCGCAGCATTTTTACAACATCCTCAACGCGGTTGAAAGCGATTTAACGATTGAGCTTTATCAAACCGATACCGAATTACAGAACTTTTTTTTACAAACCAGTGGTGTAATAGAGCAATTGAGTGCTCGCTTATTGGGCGGGCAAGATGCCACGCTATTGGAGCAAGTTCGTCAGTTTGGCGCTGCAACGCAAGCGCTCGAACATTTTATCCATTTGCGGCGTGATTTAAATTCGCACGCTTTGTATTTAAGTGCTGAACAATTAGCGCAGCATGAAGTAAGTTTAGACATGTTGTATCAAAAGCCTATGCCGCCATACGTTAAAAATTTATTGCAAGCACAGCTAGGTTCTTTGCAAAAAAAAATTTCCACATCGGACTGCGCCAAACTTTTACCACACTGCATCATGCTCGCGATTCAACAAAAGCTCTGCACCGCGATCGTTAGCGAAAATTATAATGTGTTAACGCAACACATCCGCTTAACGCCTCTAACTATGTGGTGGTGCGCCGCAAAACACTTCTTAACATAAATAGCCTTGCTTTTTAAGCCAGCTAAGCTAGTCTTATTAGGTCATTACATAAGCTATTTAATAAAAAAGAGTGGAGCATCAAATTGTACCAGCAACTAACCATAAGAAAAGCTGATCCAACTGAGCAAGAATCATGTCGACTACTTCTGCCTGATGAAATACTACAGTACGTTTTAAGTTTTTTGGATTGGAGGAGCTTGATTAGATCCGCACGCGTTGCCAGGCAGTATTATCAAATTAGCAGAGAGCTTGCTATGCAGCGAGCTACAGCTTATTTTGAAACTCAAAGTATATTCAGCCCTTATGCCAGATTAGAACAATGGATCCATAGTTGTGATCCGAGAGATCAAGTTCTCGATGGTTTTCCTGTTCTTTCAGAAAACCAGGAAGAACAGGTGAGAAGATTACAATTATTATGGCCTGGACGAACTTGTCGGCTGGGCTTGTTATTGTTGGTTAAAGCGCTTGCTATAACATGGCAATCTTATAAACCTGAGCAAAGAGAGCTTTTAAAGCATTTGCAAGCTACTGATGGGGCGTTAGCGATATATCGGCGTCCTTCTGCTACCTGTCCATTTCGGGACATGACGCTTGCGCAAATAACGGAACTGTTATCGCACCTGATAAATATCCTGTTATTTGAAGAATATCTAAATCTCCTTCAAACCAAGCCGCCGCTTTGCAGGGCACAGCAAGCGCATCAGACGGCTCAACAGCAATGCGAGATAATCATTCAATTACTTACCGCTTGTTTACAAAATAAAGAAATGAATATACTTGCAGGGCCACCTTCATCTAATCAAGCAGTAGAACTATTGGGACGCTTGCAATTTGTTTTAAGTGCGGTTAGTTTGGAGAAAATAATATACGATCCAAAATTTTGTAAACAGATAACTAAACTTCATCAGGAAATAATAAGCCCATCTGCCGCGCCCAGAGCATGGCCCGCTATAGCCCAGAGTTTTGCCGCGATGTATGGTGGAGTTATGGTGCCCCATACGATGTGGAATCCGTAATAATGTGCCACATAAAAATATTTATTTGCTTATAGCCTGTACCTTTTTGAAAAAAGATCCTATACCTTAATAAGATAAGCCAAGAAAAGGAGTTTCTCATGGGCCAAATTTTTTCTTTTCCTAAACCAACGATTGTCTTCACGCTAGATATATCAAGTTTAAATTATCGTATAAAAATCAAGCTTGATGAGTATGGTTATACTTACTCCAGAGATCCCGATAGCACACTTCGCTTACCTGAGGAGCAAATGGCGGTAGGAAGGCTGCTGGCAATTTGGCCAGAGGGCAGAGGGTTGAATATTCTGTTGTTAATGAAGGCTACTTGTGAGAGTCCCTTGCTGGCACGCGTAAGGCAGAAATATCTTTTTTCAGTTATAAAAGATCTCAGCTCTTATAAAGGTCCTGATGCATCTGTAATGTTTGCAGCGCTAACCGAAAAATTAGCTGAGCTAATTAAGGCTACGGTACCTAGTCAAGTATCCGATTTGTCAGTGTTACCTGGAGTAAGCAAATGTTCGCAGATGGTAGATTTTCTTAAAGCTTATATTGAATGTGACGCAATAAAAATTTCTTTGCTCTCACCACCTCTACCTCCAATCGAACACACTAATCTTATTAATGAACTCAAAGAGCTTTTGAAGCGTATTACGCTATCAGACTTATGTATGTCTCTTACTTTCGATAGGATGCATGAGCGGTTAATTATCTTCCAGCGTAACCCATCAACTAATATAGCGAGTGTACAAGAACTTTCATTAAAAGTGAGAACACTTCGATCGGTTTAAAATAAGTCAATCTGCTCTTGGCTACCACCATCGATATGAGTCCTGTGGATGAAGATGGCACTTGCGTTCTCCGGAAGAAAGAAATGCGGTTGGAAAGCTGTACAGCAATGCGTATGCCTGAATTTTAAAAGGTTATCTAGTTTATAGTGTCTTAAATAGACGATAATTTCGTTATTGCTTGAATGGTTAAATATTTATATTCCCCGCGTTTCAAATAGTTTGGTAACTGAATATCTCCAAACCGAATCCGCACTAAGCGCGACACAGTAAGCCCTTGCGTTTCCCACAAGCGACGCACTTCACGATTGCGGCCTTCTTTCAATACCACCCGAAACCATTGATTAGCGCTTTCTTTTGGGTCGATCGCCTCAATGTGAGAAAATTTTGCCGGGCCATCTTCGAGCTGTACGCCGTCCAATAAGTTTTGTAATTGTTGCACTGTCACTTTGCCTAACACGCGCACGGCGTATTCACGTTCGATTTCACTGGAGGGGTGCATCAAGCGATTGGCTAATTCGCCATCGGTGGTAAACAATAATAAACCGGACGTATTTAAATCCAGGCGTCCGACCATGATCCAACGTTGCTTGTGTAGTTTGGGTAAGCGATCGAAAACGGTAGCACGACCTTCTGGATCGGTGCGCGTGCACATTTCCCCTTCCGGTTTGTTGTAAATTAAGTATTGATGTTGTTCCGTTGCTTGAGGATTAATCAAGCGCCCATCGACACGAATCTTCGCCTCGCGCGTGCTGCGATCGCCGAGCGTTGCGAGGCGATCATCGATCGTCACGCGACCCGCTGCGATCCATTTTTCCATTTCACGGCGTGAACCGAGCCCGCTGTCGGCAAGAATTTTTTGGAGTTTTTCGGTAGGTTGTGACATGGTATAAAAATTTGAAAGCGTTGTTTGACAAACAATTTATTTGTTGTTACAATTAAATATATGAAAATCGAGTTCGATCCAGCTAAATCCAAGAAAAATGAACTGGAACGCGACTTGCCTTTTGAAAGTGTAGCAGAATTTGATAAGCTTAGAATACCACGCGTTTACGCGTGGTATCTTTTCGCGATGGGGGTTCCAGGGGGAGAAACGCGATTCTCCCCCTGGTCGCGAGCGCGAATTTACTTCGCGCGTAGCGAAATCAAACAAGGAAATAAAATACCACGGGTTTACCCGTGGTGATTTTATTGGGAAACTGCACTTTATGCGGAAGATACTCGCAATGATTATGCCGAGCAACGCATTGTAGCAATGGGTTATTTAGAAGCACGTTTACATGTGTTGTGTTTTACTCCTATTGAAGAGGGGATTCGGGTTATCAGTTTTCGCAAAGCAAACAAACGAGAGATAAATCGCTATGAACAAGAAAAGTTTAACCAATAAAGAGGGTGAAGTACGAGAGTTAACCAAGAAAGATATTCGAACTATGCGTTCGGCGAGTGATGTGTTGCCGGAAAATATGTTAGCTATGTTGGCAACACGCAAAAGAGGGCAACGTGGCCCACAAAAAAAGCCACCTAAAATTTCTGTGACTGCGCGTTATAGTCCTGAAGTCGTTAAATATTTCAAAGTGGAGGGTAGAGGTTGGCAAGTACGCATGGATGAGGCATTAAAGCAATGGATTAAAAAACATCCGCGAGCCGCGTAGATTCAGCAAGATAGCGGGAACCGCTGGCATAAGTTTAATTCTTCGCAATCGTCGTTTCCCCCGCCGAAAACGCTTGTATTTTGCCGGTATCATCGCGCTTCAATAACAAATGTCCTTGCGCATTGATGCCACATCCCACGCCTTTGATACTTTGTTCACCCACCAGCAGCGTTATTTTTTTATCCCGTAATGCATCGTATTTTTGCCATTCGCTGACAAACGTTGTTAAGCCCGATTCCGCAAAACGCGCTAAATAAATAATTAAATTATTGAGTAAAGACGCTGCAAGAGTTGTGCGATCAAAATGTTGCCCGGTGATATTTCTCAGCGAGGTCCACGCTTGCAAAATATGTTGCGCCGGTGCTTTGCTCATATTGACATTGATGCCAATGCCGAGGATCACTTGGCACAAATCATGCGTTTCAGCTTGTACTTCGACTAAATTGCCGGCTAATTTTTTATGATCGTAAATAATGTCATTGGGCCACTTTAATAATATAGTGTCAGGCAAAATTTTTAATTCGTTTAGCGTGTGCGCAATGGCAAGGCTCGCCACTAAACTCACGCCGCCTAATTCGCTAATATCTGTATTAAACGCATAGCGTACTGAAAAATATAAATTCTGTGCAAACGGCGAATGCCAGGCGCGATGAAAACGGCCGCGGCCCTTGGTTTGTTGTTCAGCCAAACAAACCTGAATTTTTTGCGAAGTTTTATTTGCTAATAAATAATCGTTAGTGGAGGGAAGGCTTTCAAAAATTTCTAACTTGATGGCTTTGTGTGGCAATAAACGTTTTAATTTAGTTTTATCGAGCAGCGATAAAGGTTCCCTCAAGGCATAGCCAATTTTCTTTTGGCTTTGCAAAGGCACATCATACGCTTCTAGTTTTTTGATCATCTTCCACACGGCGGTGCGGGAAATACCGAGCTTAAGGCCTAATGCGGTACCATCGTGAAATGCGCCATCGCTCAATAAAGTGATTAATTTGTGTAAACTGGGGTTGAGGGTTTTGGCCATGAGAAATTCCTAATCTAGTATATAATAATAGCAGTAAAAATTTTACTCATTATCATTTTAAAAAGAGAATTTAATCAATGGGACAAAACAATTCCAGCCTTGCGCACTCTGCTGAATTGCAATCTATGGCTCAGTTGAATATGCTAGACCTAAGGGCAGAACTAACAAAGTGGCTTAACCGCTATTGTTACGAGCTAGCTCATGGTAGTGATGGTCGTCTTCGTTCTGAGTCAGAAAGAAGTGCGGTTGGTAGACTAGTGGGTATTTTCCTTGTGGACCAGAATGCAGCTACTTTGCCTCCTAACTCTTTGGGTATTTTATTAGTAATCAAAGCGCTAGGTGCAAGCCGTGTATTTGTACCCTTATGTGGAGATATTATCTCATCATTATTTGCGACAGAGCCCTCGTTGGCAAGTTATTATAACTCCCAGCCAGGCCGTCAAATAAATTTTCAAGAGCTAAATGACTTATTGGATAACGCAATGCACTTTATTTTACAAGGAGATTATCGAGGACCAGCAGACCGCCGCATATTTGAAGGGTTAAAAAGAAAATGTTTACAATTGGTTGAAGTGATTAGTGCTTACCTTGATTGTGAGGGAATAAGTGTAACGCAAGGCCATACTATGACATTTGGGATGTATAATTTCATGCGAGCGCTTAATTCTATTTTGGCTAATGTTACCTGTCAGAATTTAATGCGACCAGATTTTTTCAAAGCAATTATTGAGGAAACAAGAGGGATAGGGCCTGGCACAATGGGAATTAGTTTACTTATACCTAAGGTGGTAGTGCTTAATGGGCCAATCTGATAAACGATTTTTTGAAATTTAAGTTTTCAGCTTGTCTCTATGTTTAAGTTTAGAATTTAGTATAATTGGCTGTTATTGAATAGCAAATCAGGATTCACCATGCCGCACGCAAAAAAATCATCAAATTCTCTCCTCAGCATCGATGACTTAAGCAATAAAGACATTCAACACATTTTAGATCTCGCGCAGCAAATCGAAAAAAAGCCGCACAAGTTTGCCGACTACGCCAAGGGCAAAATTTTATCGCTGTTATTTTTTGAACCCTCGACACGAACTTATTTTTCATTTGCCAGCGCTATACAGCGTTTGGGTGGCAGTGTGATTGGTTTCCCGAATGCGGAAACCACCTCGATCGCAAAAGGCGAAAGTTTGGAAGACACCGCTCGCATGATGAGCAGCTATTCCGATATTATGGCGGTGCGTAGCGGCGTGATGGGTTCGATGCAGCGCATGAGCCAAGCCATTCACATTCCGCTGATTAATGCCGGTGAAGGTCAGGGTGAGCATCCTACCCAAGCGTTAACGGATTTATACACGATTCGACAATCTTGCAAAAAACTGAATGTGACGATTGCCTTTTACGGTGATTTAAAATTTGGTCGCACCAATCATTCCTTAATCAAAGCGATTGCGCGCTTTGGCGCAAAAATTATTTGCATCGCGCCGCCTGAATTGCAAATGCCGAAAGACTATGTTGCCCTGGCGCGCAAAGCAGGCGCAGAAGTCATCTTGGATAAAGATATCAAAAAATATGTGAAAGACATTGATGTGCTCTATGTGTCGCGTTTGCAAAAAGAGCGCTTGCCGGCACGCTTAAATTACGCGGTGCTGAAAAAAGCGATGAACGTGGATTTAAAATTAGTGACCGCGTTAAAGTCCTCCGCCATTGTCATGCATCCTTTGCCGCGCGTTGATGAAATTGCTGTGAGCGTCGATACCGATAAACGCGCCAAATATTTTCAGCAAGCCGCCAATGCGGTGCCGGTGCGGATGGCGATTCTTTTGTTAAAAATGGGCTACGCTTTTCCCATTTAGTAAAATTTCGCACTTGCATTCCTCATAAACAAGAGTCTAGATTTAAGTGTGGAATATCTGAAATTCTAATTCTTCAACGTAACACGAGACTTGAAATAAAATGCACCACACTCCTCCCGATCACAAGAAACTGTTGGTGCTTGATTTTGATGAAACCATTGCGAGTTGCAACATCATCAGTGTATTTCATATACCGCAGCCGATACCAGGCTTGTTGCAACAGGATGTGTATAAGAGAAGGCTTTATTGTGGTAGATTAAAAATTTCTACAAACTCCCCAGAAAAACAATGGAAAGACTACTATATTGCCAGCCCTATAATGTTATTTACTATATTGTTGATGGTTTGGCAAGATTCAAACGGTTTGTGGGGGATTGTTTCCAATGGAGATTATGAAAAAATAGCAGTGAAAGACTTTCTTAAACAGTTTTTAGCAAACTTTGCTAGCCTTATGTTACAAAACCAATATCAAGATTCTACCTTGCAAGGGCAGACACTTATTCGGGCATTGCAAGGTTTGTTAATTCGCCAAAACCTTAGTCTTCAAAGGCTTACAGCAGAGCCCCAAATATTTGATAGCTTGTTCGCTGAGGGTAAATTTTTTTTTCAAGCGCGTCAGGAGCATTATGCCATGGTGCGGTCGCAACCTCTTGCTTTGCAAGCGCGTCAGGAGCATTCTGGCATAGTGCGGTTGAAATCTTCTGTTTCGGAGGAAGAAGTTGAACGTGCAATGGCGCTTGAGGATCCAAATAAGGCTCCTCGGGTGCAAAAGATATTAGCTTCCATTCATGCTGTGATAGGCCCGACAGCTCCTCTCGAAGTCATTTATTTTGATGATGATCCAGCCCGTTTAGCGGAGGTAGAAGCCCAAATAAGCTTTGCAGCTACGAGCATAAGATGCATACAGGCAAAGCATTTCTCTGATTTTGCGAAGCACTGTCGTATACCAGAGTTGGGGTCTGTTGAGCGCACTCAATTTTTTAAGGATTTGCCTGCAAATGGAGATAAGGCTTGGTGTGACTTAATTGCTGCTTATGGACGGCTTTATCTTATTGATTCCAATTTAGTCCTTGATCCCAATTTAGTCCTTGCTCCCCACTTACTTGCTGTTTTGCCGAGCAGCCAAAAATCCAAACGCTGTTATATACTATAGCAGCTATAAATCATGTTTTACTGAGAATGCGCTATAATGTTTGACAATATTTCAGTGGAGAAACAATACCATGAGTGAAACCAAAAAAGCCCAAGTCGTCGTCTTAGGCAGTGGTCCTGGCGGCTACAGCGCCGCTTTTCGCGCAGCGGATTTAGGCTTGCAAGTGATTTTAATTGAACGCTATGAAAACATTGGTGGCGTGTGTTTGAATGTGGGTTGCATTCCCTCCAAAGCTTTATTGCATGTCGCAAAAGTGATTGAAGAAGTCAAAGCCCTCGGTGAGCATGGCGTCGAATTTGGTGCACCGAAAATCAATATCGATAAAATCCGCACCCATAAAAATGACATCATCGGTAAATTAACCGGTGGTTTGAAAGCGATGGCCAAGCAACGCAAAGTGGAAATTGTTACCGGTGTCGGTAAATTTACTGGCGCCAACGAAATTACGGTTGATGGCAAGGTAGTCATTCAATTTGAACACGCCATTATCGCTGCCGGTTCTGAACCGGTGAAATTGCCTTTTTTACCGGAAGATCCGCGCATTGTCGATTCAACCGGCGCGCTGGAATTGAAGGTGACCAAAGGCCGCATGTTGGTGTTGGGCGGCGGCATTATCGGTTTAGAAATGGCGACGGTCTACAAAAGCCTCGGCATGCAGATTAACATCGTCGAAATGATGGATTCATTGATGGCGGGTTTTGATGCCGACGTCGTGAAGGTGTATCAAAACTATGTGAAGAAAAGTTATGAAAATATTTGGCTCAGCACTAAAGTCACTAAAGTCGAAGCGAAAAAAGACGGCATTTATGTAACCATGACCGGTGATAACGCGCCCAAACAACCGGAACGCTTTGATTTAGTCTTATCCGCGGTCGGCCGCACGCCGAATGGCAAATTGATCGACGCTGAAAAAGCCGGCGTGAATGTTGATGCCCGAGGTTTTATCGCCGTCGATAAGCAACAGCGCACCAACGTGCCGCATATTTTTGCGATTGGCGATATTGTCGGGCAACCGATGCTCGCGCACAAAGCGGTGCCGGAAGGTCGCACGGCTGCGGAAGTGATTGCTGGTAAAAAACATTTCTTTGATCCACGCACGATTCCGGCCGTGGCTTACACCGATCCGGAAGTCGCTTGGACCGGCATGATGGAAAAAGAAGCCAAAGAGAAAGGCATCAATTACGAAATCGCGAAATTCCCCTGGGCCGCCAGTGGTCGCGCACTCGCCAATGACAGAGCGGAAGGCGTCACGAAAGTGATTTACGATAAAGATTCGCATCGCTTATTAGGCTGCGCGATTATCGGCACTGGCGCCGGCGATTTAATTTCCGAAGCCACGCTGGCGATCGAAATGGGTTGTGATGCCGAAGATATTGCACTCACCATTCACCCCCATCCAACTTTATCGGAAACCATCATGATGGCCACCGAAATGTTTGAAGGCACAATTACCGATTTGTATCTGCCCAAAAAAAAGTAGGTCGGCTTCGAAGCCCCGCACTTAAATTGCCACAAGAAGAAGATAAGTATCTAGAACCTTTTGTTTTTTTCTTAGATTAATTTAAATGCGGGGCGCACAAGCCGACGTTAAATGTCGGCTTAGTCCTTTTGCTTCGCAAAACTCGGGAAGCCGACCTACGGCGATGTTTTCTGTGTTAGCAGGACATTTATAGAGCCGCTATAAGTGTCCCACTAACACAGAAAACTTGTGTTAGTGGGACACTTATGATAGACTTATAAGTGTCCCACTAACACAAAGGTTGAGATCCCCATGAGCGACATTATTGGCAGAGCAAAGGAACAGGCTGAACTCGAAGCCATTTATAATGCTAACGAATCAGCCTTTGTAGCGGTTTACGGTCGCCGGCGCATTGGGAAAACCTACCTTATTAAAAATTTTTTCCAGGGAAAAAATTGTGTCTATTTCCAAATGACGGGAATTTATAAGGGCGCATTGAAAAAACAATTAGAGCGCTTTGCCAAAGAATTGGGAACTGTATTTTATCAAGATGCGTCTATTAAGACCCCCGCCAATTGGCTTGAGGCGTTTGAAGAATTAAATAAGGCTTTAAGTACCATCGCAAAAAACAAAAAAATTGTTTTGTTTTTTGATGAATTACCCTGGATGCATACGCGTAAATCGGGAATTATTTCCGCCTTGGAATATTTTTGGAACCGGCATTGGGTAGATGATAAACGGATTAAATTAATTACCTGCGGATCGGCGGCTTCCTGGATCATAAAATATCTGATTAAAAATCGTGGCGGCTTACATAACCGCGTTACACATCGGATGCGTTTGTTACCCTTCAATTTATATGAAACGGCTTTATATTTAAAACATCTGGGTTACCGTTGCGACTATCCGCAAACGATTAAAATCTACATGGCCCTTGGCGGCGTGCCGTTTTATTTGAAAAATTTAAAGAAAAACCTTTCTATCGATCAAAACATAGAAAATTTATTATTCGCTGCAAGCAGTCCTTTCTTCGATGAATTTGATGAAGTCTTTTCTTCTTTGTTTGAAAATGCGAAACATTATAAAGAAATCGTCACTCTCATCGCCAAACACAAAGATGGCATTGAACGCAGCGTGCTGGATGAAAAAACCAAGTCGGCAGGTAGCCAGGGCGGCCGTTTAACTCAACGTCTGGAAGATTTAGAAAATGCGGGTTTTATTTCCAGTTACATTCCCTTTGAGCATAAAAAATTAGGTTTGTTTTATCGTCTGAGCGATGAATATTGTTATTTTTATCTGCAATGGATAGAGCCGCTAAAACTTCGCCTCAAACAAAATAAAATTTCCAACTATTGGCGAAGCGTTATCAATACACCGGCTTATTTTAATTGGTGCGGTTATGTGTTTGAAAATATTTGTTATAAACATTTACCCCAAATCAGAACCGCGTTGCAATTAGATGCCGCCAGTTTAGCATCACCCTGGCGCTATACGCCCCGCAAGAATTCCAAAGAGCCAGGCACACAAATTGATTTATTATTTGACAGGTCCGATAACGCTATAACGATATGTGAAATAAAATATACTGCCGAACCTTTCAGCGTTGACAAAGCTTATGCTGAAAAGTTACGCCAACGTTTGAGCATCTTCAAAGAAAAAACCCGCACTAAAAAACAACTGTTTTTTGCGCTGGTGTCAGCCGCAGGCATTAAACCGACTTTATATTCCGAGGATATGGTGACTAGCGTGGTTACTGTGGAAGATTTATTTCAGTAAGTTAGTAGGGTCTGTTTACAATCACAAACCCTAATTTACGGCGAGGTTTAAAACACCCGATGAACTGTTTATACAGCAGTATAAAAATGCTTGTCGCACTTGGAACTAGACTCCGCTCAGATAAAAATGGTGTGCTATCCTAATCGGATGTTGGCAAATAGGACATAATTTTTGCCCACTCTTATTTGGCTTCAGCCGATCAGCACAGTTTCTGCAACAAGACGCGTGCCCACAATCAAAGAAGACAGTTCCTACCCGCTCATCCATACATACTACACAAGTATTGCCGTCCATCGCTCTTCTTTGCCCAGGCGTATCCGGTCCTCTTTGCTCAGACAAAGCTTGCCGGGGCGGCGATGACGTCCTTACCGCAGCGGACGCAGAAGCCGGTGCCGGCGCTGAATAGGGAAACGATGGTGGGAACGCAGGAGCTGCTGCTGCCGGCGCTGAAAGGGGAAACGATGGCGGGAACGCAGGAGCTGCTGCTGCCGGCGCTGAATAGGGAAACGATGGTGGGAACGCAGGAGCTGCTGCTGCCGGCGCTGAATAGGGAAATGGCGGCACGACAGCGTGAGAGGCCTGCTCTTGTCTTGCTATTGCGATAAAATCGTTCATTGCGGCACTGTGAGATTGTCGTATTTTTATCCATAAACTCCATACAAAGTCAGTGCAGCTATCGGTAATAAATTCGAAATACATCTTAAGCAGCTTATATTTTTTAGAATCCCTATCGAGGCAGTTCATTTTTAAGGTTAGGGTAGCTGTAAAGAAATTTTTTAATTGCTCCCGATTTAGTGACGACTGAGCTATTATGAATTTAATCAAGTTTGCTGGGTCGAATAGTAGGGATACCTCTGGCACGGTAATCTTTTGAAAATCGTTACGATTAGCCACAAATTTAATATAGTTACAAACATGCGGAGCAACAGAAGCACATGTCAGTATGTGTCTTAAGCTAGTTGTAAAAGCGTTCCAACGCCGTTGGGGGAGGAAGGGGTAGCGCGAGTGATGCTCAATCATCCCATAATGTTCCACCCACTGCTTGTATGCATTCTGGATAATGCTTTCTAGGTTCGCTAATACTAGCGGAGCCGCCGCTGCTGATGCCGCAGCATCGGGAGAAGAGGAAAATCCCGGTTGTTTTGCAGCAGAATCACCAAGCGGCGAGATTGAAAATGGATGTGCAGGGCTTGATATTGCCGCTGGGGCTGCAGCAACAGGATATGAAGAACCTGGCATTGCGGGCGTAGGGGACATTATAGTTATTGTTCGAAGCCATGCTATAAAATCAGTTTCCGGTACGAATGCTGGACCGTTAAAATCACGCTGAATCAGTCTCGACCCAGGCCTAAACGGTACCACAAGCTGTATTAAATTACTTTCTAAAATAAACTCAATGTACTTTATATTGCTGCCAACAGGCCAGTCGGCAGGACCTATGTGCAAAAGATTTCTTATCTCTTGGAGAGTTAAGTCAACAGTAAAATCATACCTTGGAGGAGAATAAGCAGCCCCCCCGAGCAAGAATACGCGCAATTGCATCAGCATACCTCGTTATTTTTAGTTGGCAAACTCAATTTACCCACTCGTCCAATTAATTTCTTGCGCCGTCTGTGGCCCAATCACGCATTGATCTAAACTCGCTGGCATCACCGCTTTGCCATCTTCGATGGTCATTCTGCCAGCCATAATTTCGGCGCTGGTTTGCGGCAACAGCGGTTGTTGGTTGGGATCGCCATAACCTTGTGGATAAAGGGGTAGCAAGGTGCTGAGATCATATTTATCAGTCGCGCCCAGGGTGTGTAAAAATTCATGGGTGATCACAATGTTATTTTCTGCCGCTTGTGCATCGCTGGCAAATACATTGGCGACCGCAATTAAATCTTTGGCGGATGCTAATGAAGAATCTAAAATGGGAGTTTGTTGCGGCGCGTAATAGACTAAATAAATGCGGATCCCCGGCGCGCTAAAGTCGGGGGAATGGCGGAAAGCCCAGTAGCGCAATTCTAAGCTCCAGAGAATTGCACCAAACATGGAAGCATCTGCATCCGGCATGGGTGGCGCCTCGCTAATTTGTGGGCCTAAATTAATTTGTACTACCGGATCGATCAAAATATTATAACGCGTTGCCTGCGCTTGTAAAAAATCAGCGATGGGCTGAAAAGTTGCGGGATCAAGATGGCTGATATAATCTTGTGTAGCGGGATCATTATCACCGGCAACCGGATAAAGCGTGATTTGCAAGGGCGCATCCCAGGCGCGCACGGCTTCATGTTGATGCTTGACATAGAGATAAGCGCCGCCCAGTACGATGAGCAGGATAAGGATACGGATGTATTTGAAAGTGCGCATGATTCTGATTAATTATTATTGCTTACAGTGTAGCATAGGTTTACAAGAATTGAGGATTGAGAACCAGCGAGAGCAAATGACAGAAATTTTATTAAGCAAAAATGTAGCACAACTTGAGGCCCTATTCTCGCCGGAGGATGCATCGAGCTGGACGCTGGAAAAATGGCACGAATGCGCTATGCATCCGGATTATCGGGTTTGGGTTTTGCAAGAAAATGAAATCGTCAAAGCGGCTGTTTTAGTCAATGTGGCCGATGATGTCGCACAATTGATGTATATCGTGGTGCATCCTGAGGCGCGTGCGCAAGGCTACGCAACTAAGCTCTTATCCGCTATACAAAATGAATTGTCAAACTTGAGCAAAACCGACTTGCTCTTAGAAGTCCGCGTGGACAATCACGCTGCCATTGCGCTTTATAAAAAATGTGGCTTTGCGGAAATCGGTCGACGCAAAAATTATTATCATTGCGATAACAAAAAATATGCTGCTATTGTCATGAAAAAAGTTGTGGAATAGCCTATAAATTAGTATACTTCGCGCGGTCATAAATTGCGGGAATTTGACCAACGATTTTACGCTAGATTAAATTTTTTTTGTGATAGCATAGTTATTCATATGGTGAGCAAAAAAAATTCTAATATGGCGTAAAAGCGGCCGTGTCAAAAACCGCAATTTATGGCCGTGCGAAGTATGTACTTCGCGCGCGAATAAAACCTGAAACCTCACATGCGCGACATCACTCTCAAACACGCTTACTCCACTATTTTGCTGCAAGTTGCAATAACGCTTGTGCTCGCGGTGTTGTGGGGCATTTTTTCATCTCCCCGTGGCGCTTATTCAGCCGTGTTAGGTGGCTTACCCACCATCATTCCCGCCTTGATTTTTGTGCGTCTCGCCTTAACGCGCGCTAAGGCGGAAAAAACCTTGCAAAAATTTTTTCTCGGCGAGCTGGCAAAATTTCTAAGCATGGCTATCCTTTTCGTTTTCATTTTATTATTTATTCGCGTCGAAGGGGCGCCCTTTATGCTGAGCTTTGTGTTGACTCAAATTGCAACTTTATTTACGGCACGCTTGCTTAATTGGCGTTTGGTGAGCGCGTTATGAAAGAAAAATTAACCACTGACGCTTATGTGCAACATCACCTGCAATTTTTGCAGCTTGATTTGCACACCATGAAATTAGGTGATGGTGGCGGTTTTTGGACTTTGAATCTTGACTCCATGTTTATGGCGATTTTGTTGGGCGCCATTTTTTTAATTTTGTTTCGTTGTGTCGCAACGCGTTTGAGCGTCGATAAACCCAGCGGCTTACAAAATTTTGTCGAATTTATTATTGAGTTTATCGATAACTTAAGTCGCGAAGCGTTTAAAGCGGAAAGCAAATTGATAGCTCCCTTAGCGCTCACCATTTTTGTGTGGGTATTTTTAATGAATCTCATCGATTTATTGCCGGTGGATTTGTTGCCCCGGTTGGCGCAGTTGATGGGCTTGCCCTATTTCCGCGCCGTAGGAACCGCCGATCCGAATATTACCTTCGGTTTATCGCTCACGATTTTTGGCTTGTTGATTTTTTATAATTTTAAAGGCAAAGGCTTTAAAGGCTTGGGTAAAGAAATTTTAACTAAACCGTTTGGTCCGTGGTTATTTCCGATCAATATTATTTTTCGCGTGTTAGAAGATATCGTAAAACCGTTTTCACTCTCACTGCGATTGTTCGGAAATTTATTTGCCGGTGAATTAATTTTTATTATTATTGCCTTGCTACCATGGTGGATCCAATTTATTTTAGGCGTGCCATGGACAATCTTTCACGTGTTGATTATTTTGATTCAAGCATTTATTTTTATGATGCTGAGTGTGGTATATTTGAGCATGGCATATGAAAAGCATTAGTTGTGCGTTGTGAGTTGTCAGTTGTGAGCATACGAGTTGTCAGTTGTGAGTTGTCAGTTATGAGAAAAAACAAAAAATATTTTCTCTGCCAGCATTTCCACAATATGAAATTCAAAGATCTCACAACCCACAACTCACTCCTCACAACCAGAAACAATACTCTAACCTAAGAAGTATTAAGTTATGAGTGGTAAGCAATTAACTTAGAGGAATAATTATGGAATTAGCAACTATTTTAGCAAACATTCAAGGCTTAACTGCATTAGCGGCGGCATTGTTGATTGGTTTAGCAGGGCTGGGTACTGCAATCGGCTTTGGTTTGTTGGGTGGTAAATATTTAGAGGGTGTCGCACGGCAACCTGAATTAACCGGCCAATTACGCGCGCAATTCTTTTTAATGGCAGGGTTTGTGGATGCATTCGCTGCGATTTCCATCGGTATTGGTTTATTCTTAATTTTCGCCAGCAACCCATTTGCAGCGCCGATTATTGCGATGGCAAAAGCCGGTGCGGCAGCAGTGGGTGTTGCACATTAATGAGTTGTGGGTTGTGAGTTGTGGGTTGTGAGATCTTTGAATTTCATATTGTGGGAATGCTGGCTGAGAAAATATTTTTTGTTTTTCCTCATAACTGACAACTCACAACTGACAACTCGTATGCCCACAACCAACAACCAAATTTACGAGATACGAGTAAATGAATATAAACGCCACCTTAATCGGTCAAATCATCACCTTCGTGATTTTCATGGTTATCGCCATGAAATGGATTTGGCCTTTATTTAAAAAAATATTAGATGAGCGCGCCAAAAAAATCGCCGATGGCTTAGCTGCGTCGAGGCAAGGGCATCGTGATTTAGAAATTGCGGAACACAAAGTGCAAGAAATGATTGATGCGGCCAAACAACGCGCCGTAAAAATTGTTGAAGATGCGAGCGCTCGTGCGCATGCGATGATTGACGCAGCACAAAATCAAGCGCGGCTGGAAGCAGAACACATTTTGCAGCACGCGCGCAATGATGTGCAGCAAGAAATTCACACCGCACGGGAAAATTTACGCCGTGATGTGGCGCGCTTAGCAGTGCTTGGCGCGGAAAAAATTTTGCAACGCGAAATTAATGTTAAAGATTCGGAAAAATTATTAGCCGATGTAGGAGTGCAACTCTAAATGTCAGCTGCTCGCCCTTATGCCAAAGCGGCTGTTGCCTTTGCTGAAGAAAAAAAATCTTTGAGCGAGTGGTTGCACAGTTTGCGTTTGTTGGCTTTAGTCGCCGCCGATCGACGGGTAAAAAAATTAGTCTTGAATCCGCAGTTAAGTCTTGAGCAAACCGTGGATATTTTCAAGAGCATTGTGCAGCCTTTGGCGCCAGGTGTCGAAAATTTTTTGCGTTTGTTGAGTGAGCGCAAACGTTTGTCGTTGCTCCCCGCCATCGCTGAATTATTTGCGGAATACTACGCACGACAAGCTAAAATTTTAGTGGTTGATGTTAGCACTGCAAGCAATTTAAGTGCAACGCAAAGCGCGCAATTAAATCAAGTTTTATCACAACATTTTGCTAAAACCATCGATATGCGTCAACATGTGGATGCTAAATTATTAGGAGGTGCGTTAATTCGCGCCGATGATTTAGTGATCGATGTTTCCGTGCGCGGGCAGTTGGAAAAATTGGCGAAAGAATTGGTATAACGATATTT
>Ga0206831_1065_pt1 | contig 32750 bp, 29 predicted proteins | sample Alteio_BWOrgCont_73_FD_152876 | JGI IMG/M metagenome (GOLD analysis project Ga0206831, IMG submission 152876) | Enriched cells from forest soil in Barre Woods Harvard Forest LTER site, Petersham, Massachusetts, United States -... | ecosystem: Environmental > Terrestrial > Soil > Temperate forest >...
GGTGGCAACGGCGTTCGCAACAGGTCCGGCGGCAACGGCACCAACGGTGGCAACGGCACGGTCGGTCGTGTCGGTCCCAATGGAGCAAACGGGGCCAACGGATAACCCAGTGCCGATTCATTCAGACGTGAGACGCGCCGAGAACCGCGCTTGGCGCCGGGCTTTACTGCCCGGCGTCAAGCCCGTTCTGGCGGCGTTGCTGTGCGCTCTGGTGCTCGCAGGATGTGGAGCGAGCGCCGCCGTCTACCCAGCCTTCCTGCCGAAGAAGACTCTCAACCCCGACATCGACCAAGCCTTGGTGGGCACGATGGCCAAGCCCGCCCTGCAAATCGAAGGGCTGCCCGTGAAGGTCGATACCACACGGTTCCGCGTGCGCGTGACGGTGAGTGGCCCGATCGTGCCCGGCGAAGGACTACCCGAACAGCCCGCCGCGACCACCTGCACGTGGACGGTCACGATGAAGGACGCCACCGCGAACGTGCCCGTCTCCGTTGCCGATTTTCACTCGGTCGATCATCTCGGTTCGGTCTTCTTGATGGGTCTCGTCCCCGGCGAGACGCCTCCCCCGAAGGTGCTCCGTCCCGGCCAGACCTTGACCTTTAAGCTCCGCGCCTATGAACTCACTGGTGAGGGAATGATGCAGTGGGCCCCCGATCACAAACACGTGGTGGCCGACTGGGACTACACGGTTGAGAACGATTAGGACAATGTCACCAGGTGGGCCGGTGGGCGGGGAGGGGTCCCGGCGGCCCGTCAGGCTGGGGGAGCCCCGGCCGCGAACCGAGGGCCACCAGCAACGTGTTGAAGTTGAGTCCGTACGCCGTTGAGTTCTCGCCGTTGAACTCGAGGTGCGCCGCTGCGTGCTGAATCGGGCCGGGCGGATCAGCCCAGCCCGTTTCGAGGCACGTGGCCGCGTCGTGCAGCTGACCAACGATGGTCGTCGGCGTCACACGCTCGCCGAGGGAGACCGTCGGGGTCACATCTTCCGCGTCATAGACATAGAGGCCCTTCGCGGGACCGTTCGTCAGGCGGTACGAGATGAACACGCCGCTCGGCCAGCCCGTGGAGTAGACGTTCGTGACTACGCCGTCGCCGATGGCGTAGATCGGCCCCGAGGCGCAGTAGTCGACGCCTTGATCGACTTCCTGGGGCCAGAGCGACGTCAGCGCGCGAAGCGGGTTGTAGTACCCATCGAGCGGGGTGTCGTCCACCGCCTCGTAGTACCCACCGGTCGCGGGGTCGATCGCCAAAGCACTCGCGAAACCACCCTCGGGCATGGCGCCCGAGGCGGCGATCGAGCCGTGCGAGGTGGCGTCAAAGTCGTCGACGGCGCCGTTCGCGTGCGCCAGGTAGTACCCCGATCCGTCAGGTAACGCCGCGATCGCAGTGACCGGGTTGCCGTTGTTCTGGGCCGCGGGGGGGTGCCGGCACGCCATCGCCCGCGGCGTCAAAGGCCGCGACGCCGCCGGTCGACGTCGCCACCCAATACCCTCCCGTCGCTGAGTCAACGGCGATGCCCACCGCGAGCACGGGCGCGGTCGTTCCGTAGTGAAGGGTGCCCGCGAGTGAGCCGTGGGACTTCACCCCGTATCCATACACCGCGCCATTCGCGCGAAGGACGTAGTAGCCCACGCCACTTGGTGCCGCTGCGATGGCGACGGCCGCGGGGTGCTGGCCCCAACCGCCCGACGGAACAAGCGTCTCACCATACGAGGGAGCATTAAAGGCCCTCACGGAGCCGTTGGACGTCAGGATCCAGTAGCCGCCCGTCGTTGCATCGAGCGCGATGCCGGTTGCGGTGATGCCCACGGGAAGACTGTTGGCGGCAAGTGAGCCGTAGCTGGTGACACCGTAGCCATCGACCTCGCCGTTTGCCCGCAGCACGTAGTAGCCGTCACCGCTCGGCGTCGCAGCGATTCCGACGACGGCGGAGCCTGTTGTTGCGGGCGCGCCGTAGTAGGGGGCGTCGAACGCGGACACGGTTGCCGGCTGCACCGCGGATACAGGGGACGCCTCAATTGTCAATAGCGTGGCCAGGCAGGTGAGCGCGAGCACGGTCGAGATGACGACGATGCGTCGAAATAATTTCACGAAACTCCGATGGGCAAGGCCAACCGTTCACTGGTGCTTTTGGCTGGTGGGACTTCTCAAGTCTTGTTCAGTTTCGCACCACGTTTCTTCCATTAATTTCGCGCACGAGTTTCCGTACATCAGACCTGATTCGTAAATGCCGGGTCAGGCGCGATGATTGATGTCGAGCAACAGACCTGTGAGTCGGATTCGTCCAACTACCTCGACGCTTGTTGCAGGGTCGGGTAATCGAGATATCCGCGTTCATCTCCGCCATAAAAGGTCGCGCGATCGGCCTCATTTAGAGGCGCGCCAGAGCGAAGACGCGCGACCAGGTCGGGATTGGCGAGCGCGTGCGTGCCCACTGTAATTGCGTCGGCCAGACCCGTCTCCACGTCGAGGAGGCGGATCTCGAGGTCGGCGTTGCCGCGATTAAGCAGCAGCACGCCGGGCCAGTGCAATCGAATGTACTCGACAAGATCGCCGTCGCCCTTGTAGTTGAGGTGGAGGTAGGCGAGTCGCAGAGACGACAGTGCGCGCGTCAACACGCCATAGAGGACTTCGACTTCCTCCTCCACGATGTCGTTCAGAGTGTTGGTGGGAGAGATGACGACTCCAGTGCGATCGCGGCCGATCTCCTCAGCCACGGCGTCCGCGAGTTCGACGGTGAAGCGGATGCGACGCTGCACGGAGCCGCCATAATCGTCGTCGCGAAGGTTGGCGTTGCTTGAGAGAAACTGGTGAGCGAGATAGCCGTTCCCCGCGTGCACTTCCACGCCATCGGCGCCCGCTTCCATCGCGGCGGCGGCCGCGCGTCGATGTTCGTCGACAATGACGGCGATATCTTTCGCAGACAGCTCGCGAGGTTCGGGCATCTCGAACATGCCACCTTCGGTAAACATCTTTCCCGCGGGGCGCACGGGCGACGGCGCGACTGGTTGTCGGCCGTGTGGTGTATTTGACGGATGGGAGATTCGACCAACGTGCATGAGCTGGATGACGATGAGCCCGCCGTTCTCATGTACCGCGCCAGTGACACGACGCCATCCGGCGATGTGGTCGTCGCGGTAAATGCCCGGAGTGAGCGGATAGCCCTGTCCGTCGTCGGAAGGTTGGGTACCCTCAGTGATGATGAGTGCCATCGACGCGCGCTGTGCGTAGTACTCGGCGTTCATCGGCGTCGGTACACCGTCGGAGCCCGAGCGTGCCCGCGTCATCGGCGCCATGACGAGTCGGTGGGGCAGACGCAGAGCGCCGACGTCGAGTGGCTTCCACACATTTGATGTCACGAAACTCTCCGTTCCCAAGGCTTTTGGAGATATCCTAGTGATCCTATTGACAAGATAGGAATACTCACCTATCGTCTAACGAAGTGACTGACACCCCCAGTTGCTCGCCGAGTGAGCCGATGTTACGTGACGCGCGAATTGGCACACTCGGCGCATGGCTTTCGCGCCGGTCAACCGGCCAATCGAGTCCGTGGGTGGGTACCGAGACGTCGTGGCCCCGGACCCACCCACGTTGCACCCATCGCGGTTGCAGCACGAAAGTTGAGCGCGCGCCTTGCAGGGCGAGGTGAACCGGCTCAGTTGATCCGAGAGACGAGCGCGTCGGGATCTGCGACGAGGCGTCGAACGTGCGACGACAGATGATTCTTCGCGACGTCGTCAATAGAAGTGGTCTCGAGTACCTTGCGTAGCGCAACGCGCGCTGCCAGCCAGACGTCACGCAACGGAGCCGCGGGCCCCGAGTAGCTCGTTGACTCGGGTCGTACACCGCGTACCTCGGCGAGGGGTCCATCGAGCACGCGGATGATGTCAGCGAGCGAGATCGACTTGGCGGGCCGCGCGAGCACGTAGCCACCCTCGGGGCCTCGAATACTCCGGATGAAGCCAGAGCGTCGAAGTTCACTCAAAATGAGGTCAAGGAACTTGGGTGGTATGTCCTCGACTTGAGCGATTGCGCGGCCGGTCAACGGCCCCCCGTCAGCTGCCGCTAGAGCCACTAGGGCTCGAATGGCGTAGTCCGCCTTCGCAGGAATATGCATAAGCGCCCCCTTTTGCCAGCCGCAATCGTAAGTTCCAGATGCTCTGGCGATACTGGGCAAGTATATCAACCCGATGTACTTGATCGAGTACTAGAGAACAGTCACCAATGACCGTCTCAGCGCTGGACCAGACCAATTTTAGTCGCGAAGATATGCACATTTGGCTGGGGAGCGCCGCATCAGAGAGAGGTGCTCGTTCGCAAAAAATCGCTATTTTAGTTAATCACTCGCATCACTAGGATATGGGACAGAGACAATATTACCTATATGAATAAAGGATTTTAGAGCCGAGTAGGTGACTTAAGCCATTAAAGATATATAGTTGATGGAATTACTTGACAATTGACGCTGGCTCACTTAAAGTCTCGGCCCATGACTGAGATCGATTCGGGGTTCCGTACTGTCGGCCAATCGGGGCTCGTGGTCTCTGAGCTCGGCATTGGTGCGAGCACCTTTGGGCGTTCGGGAATGATTGCGACAAGTCAGCGTGCTGTCGATGAAATTGTGGCGCGTGCACTGGACTTGGGAATCACCTATTTCGACATCGCTGACGTCTACGGCGACGAGCCCGGACTCAGTGAGACTTTGCTCGGCAACTCCCTGGGTTCGCGGCGAGATGATGTGATCATCGGGTCGAAGTTCGGCGGCTCATTACGAGGGCTCGCTGGTCAGGACTGGGGTGCGCGGGGCTCGCGGCGCTACATACGAAAGGCGGTCGAGGGATCCCTGAAGCGACTGAAGACGGACTGGATTGACCTTTACCAAATCCATTCGCCCGATCCCTCCACTCCCATCGAAGAGACGATTTCCGTTCTCGATGACTTGGTGCGAGAAGGAAAGGTTCGTTACATAGGTAGTTCTAACTTCGCGGCCTGGCAGGTTGTCGAGGCGGAGTTCGTTGCCCGGAACGGCGGCCTCACGAGATTCATCTCGGCCACGAACGAGTACAACCTTCTATGGCGCGAGGCAGAGCGTGAACTCCTCCCCGCTCTTGAGACCTACGGCGTTGGTTTTATTCCCTATTTCCCGTTGCAGAATGGTCTCTTGACGGGCAAGTACCGCCGTGACTTCGCTCCGGCGGACGCCAAAATAACGAATCTCAAGGCGCATCTTCTTCAGCAGGCGCCGTGGGACGCGCTGGAGCAATATTCCGCTTTTGCCCGGGAACGAGGCGTCAGCGAGACCGCGCTTGCCTTGGGGTGGCTGCTCGCCCAGCCGACCGTCGCGACGGTTATCGCGGGGATTACGCGGCCCGAGCAGTTGGACGAGAACTTGGCGGCCACGCGTTGGCGCCCGAGCGCTGAGGAAGTTATTGAACTCGGGAACATCTTGCCGAGAGATTTAAGTGGTGCGCCAGGACGGGTGACCGGTTCGCAAACGTCGGCGCTCTCCTCGACCACTCCGCGATCGGCGAACGAGCGAGTTGCCCAGGGTGCCCGATGACCGTGTCAAAAAAGGAGACCAATATCAGCGACGCAAAGAAAAATAGCTCCGGGGAGTCACCACGACGAGCCCTGCACCTCGGATACATGTACTGGTCAAATGGCACGCACCCGGCGGGCTGGCGTTATCCCGGGGCCGAGCACTCGCGCGCCTTTGACGTCGACCATTTTGTTGGACTCGCGCAGAGAGCCGAGGCAGCAAAGTTTGATTTCTTTTTCTTTGGTGACCGGCTCGCGACAGGCGCCGAGTACGGGTACACCAACACGTCAGTTATCGCACGGCTCGAGCCTTTTACGACTGCGGCCTATCTGGCGACGTTGACGAAAACGATCGGGATCGTCGTCACCGCGAATCCCACTTACTACGAGCCCTTCAACCTGGCGCGTCTTACCGCATCGTTGGACCACGTCACCAAGGGCCGCGCATCCTGGAACGTCGTCACTGGCGCGGACCCGAGAGCGGCGCAGAACTACTCGCGTCTTGAGCATGGGGATGCCAACTTCCGCTACGACCGGGCCGAGGAGTTCATCGATCTGGTGCGCTCTCTCTGGGACAGCTGGGAAGACGACGCCTTTATCCGGAACAAGGAAACGGGGGAGTTCGTCGATGGATCGAAGATCCACGCCGTTAACCACGATGGAAAAACCTTTCAGGTGAAAGGCCCGCTGAACGTTGCGCGATCTCCTCAGGGTCACCCCGTGATCTTGCATGCGGGATCCTCGGAGCGCTCGCGTCAGTTTGCCGCTCGAGAAGCGGACGTGGCTTTCGCGGGAGTCGCGACACTCACGCAGGGTCGACAGTACGCCACTGAAATTAGGTGCCGGGCGACTGAGAGTGGCCGCGATCCGGACGAGATTTCGATCCTGCCGGGCCTCACACCATTGGTCGGCGCGACGCTCGCCGAGGCGCGCGAGATCTACGACGAACTGAACTCACTCACCATCCTCGATGAAGATGTGCGTTTTGGCGGTCGTGAACCAAGTGCCTGGACGCGCGGGGCCGAGGGGCTTCACGGTTCGAGTGAGGGCGTGCCGCTTGGGTACCGCAACCTTGGGTCGCTGTCGCAGCGGCTTGGTCTTGACGTCACCGAGGAGTCCATCGACGCGGTGGTCCCGCTCGAGATCGAAGGAAGGCTGGCGCCGGCAGGGAGCCAACTCGTAATCACCGCTACGCAGCGAACGGGGAGAACCGTTGGGTTGAATCTCACGTGGCGTGACGTCCTGTACACCTATGTTGTCGGCGGTCACGTCGTCGTTGGCGGTCCAACGGAGATCGCTGACTACATCGAGAGTTGGCACGCGGCCGGTGCGGCGGACGGATTCATCATTCAGTCCGCGTTCCTCGACGAACAGTTTGATGCCTTCATCGATCTTGTGGTGCCGGAACTTCGTCGGCGAGGTCTCTTTCGCTCAGAGTATGAAGGTTCGACCTTTCGTGAGCATCTGGGCCTTACCCGCCCACAGAGCAGGTTCACGCTCGATCAAGGGATTGAGGTCTCCTCGTGACGAGATTCTCCGATGACGACCCGAACCGGCAATTGCACTTCGGTTTGATGTTTTGGGCCACGGGAACGCATTCCGCGGGATGGCGCTACCCGGGATCACGGGCGGACGGCGCCTACGACATCGAGTTCATCCAGAACATGACCAAGGTGGTGGAGCGGGCAAAATTCGATTTTCTCTTTCTCGGTGATCGCCTCGCGACTGACCCGGCCATGGCGACGACCAACCCCGCGCAGATGTCGCGGCTCGAGCCGTTCATCGCCGGTTCGGCTATCGCAGCAGCAACAACCCACATCGGGATCTCCGTCACTGCGAACCCGACGTACTATGACCCCTTCACGCTCGCCCGACTGCTGGCCTCACTGGATCACTTGAGTAAGGGGCGAGCTTCGTGGAATCTGGTCACCGGCGCCGACGCTATTGCGGCGGCGAACTTCAGCCGTGATGAGCACTGGGAGACGGAAAAACGATACGACTGGGCCGATGAGTTCGTCGACAGCGTGCGCGACCTCTGGGATAGCTGGGAAGACGGCGCCCTTCTTCGCGACAAGGAGTCGGGACGATTCATTGACGAGTCCAAGGTTCATGCGATCGACCATCACGGACGTTATTTCGACATCGCCGGGCCGCTCACCGTCGCTCGCCCTCCCCAGGGCCAGGTAATACTTCTACACGCGGGAACCTCCGATCGTTCTCGCGAACTCGGCGCCAGAGAAGCCGATGTCATCTTCGCCGCGGGACCCAACTTTGACGCCGCGAAGGAGTACTACTCCGATATCAAGACTCGGGCGGCGTCCTATGGACGCCACGCAAGCGAGATACAGATCCTTCCCGCGCTGCAAGTGACCGTGGCGGAGAGCACCGCGGAGGCGAATCGTATCTTCGATCGATTGGAGGAACTCCGTCCCCAAGTCGTCGCTCCCGTGGCGGGTCAGAAGTCCCGTGAGGGTGCACTTGGTCAGAGCGAGCGGGCAAGCTCGCCGAGGGGGCTCATCGGCAATCCGATCGAGGTCGCTGACTACATCGAAGAGTGGTTCGTCGGGGAAGCCTGCGACGGATTCAACGTCTTTCCCAACTATGTCCCGGGCGCGGTTGAGGCATTCGCCGAACTGGTGATTCCCGAGCTTCAGCGTCGCGGACTGTTTCGCCGCGAGTACACGGGCACCACTTTCCGGGACCATCTCAACCTCGCCACTCCGCCTAATCGCTTCGCGGGCCGGGATCGATCCACGACACTCCCGATCGCAGCGTCTCGATGAGCGGCGCCGTAGTGCTCGAGCGACCGGTTGTGTTGGTGGACGAACCCGTGTCGTTCATCGTGCGCGGATGTGAGCCCGGAGAGATCGTCTCGATCAGCGCGACGTGGGACATCGGCGACGAGACGGTGCGAACCGAGGGGCGCTTCGTTACGCCAGCTGACGGCGTCGTCGATCCGGCGCACCACGAGAGCATCGCGGGCACCTACGTCGGGGTCGAACCCCACGGGCTGTGGTGGTCGATCGATCGACAGCACCCCTTTGAGGAACTCGACGTTCTCGCGCCCTGGACGGTCCTGATCGCCGCGACTGGGCGCGAGTGGGAGAGCTCGACGCAGCTGACTCGTGTCAAGCTTGACCCCACCGTCCGTCAGGTGCCGTTGCACGCCGGCCGCCTGCGGGGCGTCGCCTTTCTCCCCGACGTAGTGGGTCCGATTCCCTCAGTTGTCGTCTTGTCCGGCTCCGGCGGTGGTCTCGGAGGATTGGGAGGGGTCCGCTCGATCGCTGCTCTTCTGGCGAGTCACGGGTTCGCGGCACTCGCGCTGGCGTATTTCAGGTACGAGGACTTGCCCAGTGAGTTGGTCGAGATACCGCTCGAGTACTTCGCCGAGGGCATCGCGTGGCTGAAGCGGCAAACGTCAATCTCGGGAGATCGAGTCGCCGTGGTGGGCACATCACGTGGTGGCGAACTTGCCCTCTTGCTCGGGTCGGTGTATCCCGACGACATCGCGGCTGTTGTCGCCAAGGTGCCGAGCGCGATTGTCTGGGGGGCGATTGGTACCCAGCCGAGACCCCACGCGTCCGCGTGGACGTTGGACGGCCGTCCGGTTGCACCCCTTTCGGGCGAAGGGTTGGATCGCCATGATTTACCACTTCGTGACGGTGCGATCGTGCTCACCCCTTCCTTCGAAGCGCGTCTGGCCGCCGCATCCGCCGACGATTTGGCGCAGGCAACCATCCCCGTCGAGCGTTCTGGCGGGCCAATCCTGCTGCTGTCGGGTGAGGATGACGCGATGTGGCCGTCGGTCGCTTTGGCCGAGATCGCCGTAGAGCGCGCTGCTGCCCAGGGAGCCGTACAGCCCATCCGTCATCTTCGCTACCGCGACGCCGGGCATAACTTCACGACCGCCGCGGGCTTTCCCGTCGCTCGCGCGTCGGTTCACCCTCTCTCGGGTGAGTACTACTCCTACGGCGGCTCTCTATTAGGGAATGCCCACGCGAGCGTTTCCTCCTGGGGAGAGATTCTCGAGTTCTTACAAAACAGTTTGTCAACGGCCTGATGTTGACAGCTCAAACCACAGCAAAAACAAGGAGAAGAGAAATGCAACAACGCAAGGGAAATCGAGGGACTGCGCCACGCGGGCGCGCGCTGAGGCGCGCAGCATTCGCGTTGTCGGCGTTGGCGCTGGCGGCGGGGCTGCTTCCGTCTGTCTCTGCTGCGACCAGCAAGGTATCGTCCGCAACGACGGTTACCCAGGGGATCGTGGGCGTCGCGCCCGGCTACGTCTTCCCAGTGCCTCCGCTAGGAGCTCCGACATCAGGCACGAATACGGAGCGCTTCAACTGGCTGATGTATCTCCCGCTCTACCAGCTCAGCAACACGGGGATCGACGCCGCTGACAGCCTCGCTGACGCGCCTGTATACAGCGATGGCGACAAGACGATCACGATCCACCTCAAGAGCTTTAAGTGGTCTGACGGCACGCCAGTGACGAGTCGCGATGTTCAGTTCTTCTACAACCTCGTCGTGGCGAACAAAGCAAAGTGGGCGAACTACACGGTCGGTGAGTTCCCTGACAACGTTGCGAGTCTCACGGCGCCGAACGCGACCACCCTGGTCGTGAAACTCACCAAGGCCTATAACCCCATCTGGTACACCGATGACCAACTGGCCACGTGGATGGCGCTGCCACAACAGACCTGGGACGAAACGTCCGCGAGCGGGCCGATCGGCGACTACGACCAGACAACGTCCGGGGCCCAGGCGGTTTTCACATTCTTGACATCGCAGGCGTCCAACACGGCAACGTACGCAACGAACCCTCTGTGGAAGGTAGTTGACGGACCATGGGAGATCGAGTCGTTCCAGCCCACGACCGGTCCTGACGTGTTCACCCCGAATCCGGACTATCCGACCGCGCCGAAGATTAGCGAATTCGTCGAGACCATTTTTGCGACGGACTCAGCAGAGTTCAATGCGCTGTTGTCCAATGAGATCAATATCGGGACAATCCCGCCGGAGGATCTGCCCCAGCTGTCACGGCTCGAGGCCAACTACACGTTGACCACGTCGCCGTTCTGGCACATTGGTTTTGACAATCTCAACTTCAAGAACCCTAAGACCGGCCCCATCGTGAGCCAGCTCTACATCCGACAGGCGCTGCAACACCTGGAGGATGAGACCGGGCAGGCCGACGCGTATCTTGACAATGAGAAGGCCGGCTACCCGGTGTACGGACCGATCCCGCCCAAGCCGACACCGCTGTATGTGTCTTCGGCGCAAGCGACGGATCCGTACCCCTTTAATGTGAAAACGGCGCGATCGCTCCTCACTTCGCACGGCTGGACCATCCCGAAGAGTGGTGCAGCAACGTGCACGCGGCCCGGAACGGCGGCGACCGAGTGTGGTGCTGATATCGCCAAGGGCACCAAGCTTGAGTTCAATTTCGAGTACGACACCGGCCAATCATTCCTCCAGAGTGAGGTGGCGAACTTCAAGAGCGACGCGGCGGAGGCCGGGGTCATCTTCAACGTGTCCTCTGCGCCTTTCCAATCAGTCATTGGCACCTTCTTCGGACCGGTCACCGGTTGGGAGATGGGTACCTGGGACGCCGAAGGGTACTCCGGAGGCGACGAGTCCCCGTATCCCGCTACCGACGGGTTAAGTACATCTATCAACTTCCAATCGGCAGAACTCACCAAGCTTGCCAACGCGACGCAGACCTCGGCCAACGGGGCCGCCGCTGTCGCGGCTTGGGACAGTTACGTGACGAAGAACCTGCCGGTGCTGTGGACGTTGACCACCTATGGACTCAACGTCGTCAGTAACGACCTGAAGGGAGTGAAGTTCCCCGCCAGTGGGTTCGAGAACACTGTCGATTGGTCCTTCTCGAAGTGATCGACGCACTGTATCGGCCTCACGGCGACCTATACGGCTGGACGATCTCCAGCCGTATAGGTCGCATCGGCGAATGTCAGCGTGGCCATTTGGCGTCACTGCCAGATCGATATCGCGCAGAGGTGAAGCCGTGATTGGATTCACCGTCCGACGCGTTATTCAGTCGATTGTCGTTGTGTTCGGCGTTACGTTAATCGTGTTCCTCTTGATCCACATGTTGCCCGGAGGGCCTGCACGAGCGCTGCTCGGGGACAACGCGAAGCCGAGACAAATCAGGTACTTCAACATCGAGAACGGCTACAACAAACCGGTCTTTGTCCAATACTGGCGCTACCTCGACGGGCTCTTTCACGGGAATCTCGGGTTCTCCTATACCTATAACCAGAGCGTGGTCTCGCTGCTCGAGCAGAACATCCCAAAGACGGCCTATTTGGTTGGTCTCTCGTATGTGTTCACCGTGTTGATCGCCGTTCCCGTGGGAATCGTGCAAGCGGTGCGCGCAAATACGGCCGTGGACCACGCCCTGACGGGCGCGGGGTTCGTGGCCTACTCCATGCCCACCTTCTGGCTCTCTACGTTGCTCATCCTCTGGTTCTCCGTGTCGCTGAAGATCTTTCCCTCCGAGGGCCCCCAAGGCGCTTCCGTCAGCGCCGCTCTCCACGACCCGCGCGCGATGGTCTTGCCGGTGTTGAGCTTGACCGTGGTATCGGTGGCGATGTTTAGCCGGTTCGTTCGCTCATCGGCCACGACCGCCTTGACCCAGGACTACATACGCAGTGCCCGGGGAAAGGGCATCTCTCCGTACCGGTTAATCCGCAAGCATCTGCTTCGTAACACGCTCAGCCCCATGGTGACCCTGTTCGGCGTCAGCCTTCCATTCGTAATCGGTGGAGCAATCGTGGTCGAAGAAGTCTTCAACTATCCCGGAATGGGTCTGGTGCTGTGGAGGGCCGCCACGAGTCATGACTATCCCCTCTTGATGGGGTTCACATTGGTCGTGGGAGTTGCGACCGTTCTGGGCAACTTGATCGCCGACCTCTTGTATACGGTTGTGGACCCCCGAGTGCGACATGCTTAACCTCACCTCGGCAGCCAAGCAGCCCGACGTCCTTGATGCACTTCTTGTGGTCGAGGGGCCAGCCTCGGGTCCGATTGCGGCGGTTGAGCGCGAGAAATGGCTGAGCCTCAAGTCGTACCTACATAACCCGGTGGGACTGATCGGCGCCGGCATTCTTTTGTTCATGGCGCTGTTCAGCTTCGTCGGTCCGCTGATTTACCACACCAATCAAGTAGCGACGAATCTCACCGCGGTCGCCTTGGCTCCGAGCGCCAAACATCTGCTCGGGACCGACGAGTCGGGCTATGACGTGGTGGGGCGGCTTATGTTAGGAGGCCGATCCACGCTTGAGGTGGGATTTGCCGCCGCACTCATTGCGAGCACACTCGGCACCGCGTGGGGCGCCATCGCTGGTTTTAGCGGCGGCTGGGTCGACACGGTCATGATGCGGGTGGTCGACGCGATCCTCGCCATTCCACCGCTCCTACTTATTCTTGTGGCGGCCTCGATTTTCGTCCCCACGGTTCCCGTCATTATTGCCATCATCGCCGTGGTCTCGTGGCTGATCACGGCTCGCTTGGTGCGGGGGGAGTGTCTGTCACTTCGAGAGCGCGAATACATGGCGGCGGCCACGGTGGGCGGCGCGACCAAGCGGCGCGTGATCGTGCGTCACGGATTGCCGAACCTCATCGACATCATCGTGGTGCAGACCACCATCGAAATGGCCAACGCGGTGCTGTTGCTGGCGGCGCTCAGTTTTTTGGGGCTCGGTCCGCCCCTGCCGTCGACGAACTGGGGCGACATGTTGAGCCAGGGCCTCACCTTTATATACGACGGCTATTGGTGGCTCATCTATCCCGCTGGCATCGCGATCGTGCTCACCGTGGTCGGCTTGAACCTCGTAGGTGACGCAATTCGCGACGCACTGGACATTCGGTTGCGTGGTCGATGACCTACACGAGCACGCGAAAAGACGCAGAGGTAGTCACATGAGTGAGTTACTCGAGGTCATAGGGCTTCATACCGAGATTCGCACTCGCCGCTCCATCGTCAAGGCCGTTGAAGGGGTCTCCTTCAGTATCCGGGCCGGCGAAGCGGTTGGCCTGGTGGGCGAGTCTGGTTCGGGAAAATCGATGACGGGGATGTCGCTCATGCGACTGTTGCCCCATGGCGGGTCAATCACGGGAGGGAGCGTCAAACTCAACGGGCGAGAGTTGACCACACTCAGCGACAAGGAGATGCGCGAGGTTCGGGGCCACAAGATCGGGATGGTCTATCAGGACCCCATGACGGCGCTCAACCCCACGATGACCATCGGCGAACAAGTAGCGGAGCCGATTCGAGTGCACCTCGGTCTCGGCAAGCGAGCCTCCCTGGAGCGGGCCGCCGAGTTACTCGATCTGGTGGGGATGCCGACCCCGTCGCAGCGATTGAAGGACTATCCCCATCAGCTCTCGGGTGGACTTCGTCAACGAGCGGTGATCGCCATGGCGCTCGCATGCGAACCGGACCTCCTGATCGCCGACGAACCGACGACGGCGTTGGATGTAAGCATTCAGGCGCAGATTCTCGGGTTGCTCGGCGACCTCATTGAACGGCTCAATATGGGCCTGCTACTCATTACTCACGACATGGGAGTCGTCGCCGACCGGACCGACCGCGTCATGGTGATGTACGCCGGTCAGATTGTCGAGTCGAGCGACACGTGGACCCTGTTCAACCATCTCAAGCACCCCTACGCCGAGGCCCTGCTCGAGTCCATTCCTCACATGGACATGGATCACGGCGACGCGCTGTACAGCATTCCGGGCATGCCGCCAGACCTCTCGAACCCCCCGACGGGGTGTCGCTTCGCTCCGCGCTGTCGCTACGCCAAGGCGCAGTGTCGCGAGGACGAACCCACACTCGAGGATGACGGGGACGCGCACTCCTACGCCTGCTTCTTTCCGGTCAATCGAGTGGTGGGGGCGCCAAGACGGATGGCGAGTGAGAGGGCAGCAAGAGTGGCGCCACCGACCTGGCGAACACCCGAATCGGACGCTGCGCCCCAGAGCCCTCTCTTGGTCGTTGATCACGTGGTCAAGGAGTTTCCCATCCGACGCGGGGTGTTTCGTCGCAAGGTGGGGGCGATCCAGGCGGTCTCGGACGTCAGTCTCGAGGTGTCACGCGGTGAAACCTTCGGTCTTGTTGGCGAGTCGGGTTCAGGAAAGACCACCCTGGGTCGGCTAATCATGGCGCTGGAAACACCAGATGCGGGAAGTGTCACCTTCGATGGTGTGCGGCTGTCGAACCTGAAGGTCCGCGCCTTACGCCGCAAGCGTCGAGAGTTTCAATTGATGTTCCAGGACCCCTACGCCTCACTCGACCCACGCATGCGCGTGCATTCGATTCTCCGCGAACCCCTCGCCTCACAGGGGGTGGGAACAAAGAAGGAGCAAAACGAACGAATCGCCCAGCTGCTCCACGAAGTGGGGCTCTCCGCCGCCGTGGTTGATCTGTACCCACATCAGTTCTCTGGCGGTCAGCGCCAGCGGATCGGCCTGGCGCGGGCGCTCATGATCGAGCCGCGCCTCATCGTGGCCGACGAACCAGTCTCGGCGCTGGACGTGTCGATTCGCTCACAAGTGTTGAACATGATGAAGCGAATTCAGTCCGAACATGGGCTCACCTACATCGTCATTTCCCACGATCTCTCGGTGGTCCGATATCTGGCCGATCGAATCGGGGTCTTGTATCTCGGCAAGCTGGTGGAGGTGGGGCCCGGTGATGATGTGTACCAGGCACCGGCCCACCCCTATACGGCGGGTCTGCTGGCGTCGATACCCGCACCCGCCCCGACCAAGCCGCGGGTTCGCCGTCCGGCGGCTCTCTCGGGAGAGTTGCCTTCGGCGAGCGCTCCACCTTCAGGGTGTCGTTTTCGCACGCGATGCCCGCGGGCGCAGGAGATCTGTGCAGAAGAAGAGCCACAGATGCGGCCTTTCAACGAGAGCGGACACTTGGCCGCGTGTCACTTTCCCCTCGAGACGCCACTAGAGATCCGCTCGCCAGTGTTTATGGAAAGAACGGCGCGATGAGCGCGAACTCGCAGCGCGCCAAGTATTTCGTCGAAGCTTCGGACCTAGCCGAGCTACTTCAGGGGCCACTGCCCCCGATCGTCCTAGACGTGCGCAACGAGAACGGCGTGGCTGACGGTCGTCCGCGCTACGCGGCTGGCCACATACCGACTGCGGTGTACGTCGACTTGCCAAGCGAACTCGTTGGTCCGCGTGACCATCGCAGTGGCGCGGGACCACTGCCGGATATCACGGACCTTCAGGCTCAGGCGCGCGCCTGGGGCATCTCGAATGGCGACGCGGTGGTCGTGTACGATAACGTCTTTGGAACAAAAGCCGGCCGGGCCTGGCTGGTGCTGCGGTGGGCTGGCATCGACGATGTTCGGATCCTCAATGGAGGCTACGCGGCCTGGCTAGAGGGTGGCTACGAAGTGTCCGCGAAAGAGCCGCGCGTTGCGCCCGGTGACGTCAGTCTCAGTCCGAATCATCTTCCCGTGATCGATGCCGATGGAGCCGCGGCGCTTGCGCGCGACGGGGTCCTGCTGGACGCACGCGGAGGCGAACAGTTTCGAGGCTCGAGCGCGGATGGACGACACTTAGGAGGCCACATTCCCGGAGCGGTGTCGGCTCCGACGAGCGACAACCTCGATGAGCGCGGTCTCTTGCTGGATGAAGGGGAATTACGACGACGGTTCGAGGCTCTTGGCGTGAATGGCTCTCGGCGGACCGGCGTGTACTGCGGGAGCGGGGTGGCGGCGGCGCACGAAGTAGCGGTTCTGGCCAGCCTCGGCGTGATGGCGAGTATCTACGTCGGATCGTTCACGGCGTGGAGCTCGGACCCGGCGCGGCCGGTATCGATCGGTCCGTAGCCTCGCGCGACGAGAGAGAGCGGCTTCCTATATATATTTGAATAGACTTAATTAACTCGATAGAATTAGTAGAGATTCCATCAAGAAAGACAGAGGGCTCCCCATGGCGCACACAACGAAAAGACAACTCAAGATCGGCTTGGCTGCCTATGGCACGGGGTGGGACCTCGATGCGTGGCGCCTGCCGGACGCAACAAACTCGGGGCTACTTGATCCCAGCGTCATCACTGACGTCGCTCTCGCCGCCGAGCGCGGCAAACTCGACTACATCTTCGCGGGCAGTTCTCTCGCGAGCGAGCCGCTCGTGCTCAGTCGCATCTTCCGCTGGGACAGCGCAGTCTTTGGTGGATTCGCTGCGGCCAAGACTGAGCACGTCGGATTTCTGATGACGTACAACTCGTCTTTCGAGCACCCGTTCTTCGTCGCCCGACAACTCGCGACGCTGGATCGCTTCAGCCACGGGCGAGCCGCGATCAACACGGTGTCGGGCATCGACCGCGAAGGGGGGCCGACGGAGAACATCAAGGTTCTCAATCCTCCCAGCGAAGAGTCGAAGTACCGGCGCGCCGCGGAGTTCACTGAAGTCCTGTACCGCCTGCTCTACGAGAGTTGGGATGACGATCTTCTCCTCGACGACAAAGAGGCGGGCGCACTGACGAGGCCCGGCTCATGGCACGAGATCAACGCGAAGGGGGAGTTCTTTGAGGTTCGTGGCCCCCTGAACGTTCCCCCGCCCATCCAAAAGCACATCCCCAATGTGCACGTGGGCGAGTCAGAGGAGTCAATGATCTACGGGGCACGGTGGGCCCAGGCGCGCTTCTCGCCGTACTACGGGATTCAAGAAGGAAAGGTACGTTACGCCGAGCAGAAGCGGCGCGTCGCCGAGGCGGGCGGTGACCCCGAAAAGTTTCTCATTCTTCCCGGCGTGACACCCTACGTTGCGGCGACCAGGAAGGAAGCGCGCGCGAAGTACCGCCAGGTCCTAGCCTTCCAGCAGGTCGTTGAGCTCCCGGCGGCCTTTGCCGCAGCCTTTAACCTGGATGCGGAGAATATCCGGCCCGTAGACAGAGTGGTGGATGTACTGGGCTCGGCTGGCCTGGATCCCGAGATCGTGCAGCGCGCACTGATTGCCGAGGCGGACGCGGGGCCTGCGGCCTTTGGCCAGCAGTTGGGGGGCAGAGTACGCGATTACTCAGTTATCGCGCGCGATGTCATCGATATCGTCAGCGACGACGAGCAGGTCACATTCGGCGATCTCTTTCGCGTCGTCCAGAGGCATCGGCACGGTCAGGACAAGTTCGTCGGTGACACGAACGATTTCGCGGACTGGTTTGAGGAGAACCTGGAGGAATCGGTCTTCGACGGGGCGCAGGTATTTCCGCCGTATCATCGCGGTCCGGCAGACTTCTTTGTCGATCACGTCGTCCCCGAGTTACAGCGCCGCGGCATCTTCCGCAAGGAATACGAGTCCTCTCGTCTCGAAGAGAATCTAGGAACCATCTGAGGCGCTGGCATCTGTAACCACTACGCCGCGGCGAGTCGCGAGGTCGGTGTTGGGAGCCGGCAACCAAGTCCAGAGCGAGTCCTCGGTCGTCGGGAAGTAAAGAACGGGAGATCAAATGGCAGTGCAGCTTCGGCGCTATCAACTTCGTGAGGGCACTCTGGCGGAGTGGGCAGCGCACTGGCGAGAGGACGTGGTGTGGCTACGCGAAGAGTATGGGTTTCGTGTGCTCTTCGCCTACGCGGACTACGTCAACAATCAGTTTGTCTGGGCGGTGAGCTACGACGGCACTGGCGAGGAACTGGCGGCGCGAGACCGCGAATACCACGCCTCACCGGAATGGGAGAAGGCTAACGCCGGAAAGAATGCACCGATCCTGCGAACGACGATCTCCATCGTTGAGGAAGTCTGGGCGCCGGTAGCGTGAGAATGACAGGAAACCTCGTGGGCGCAGGCGTGATATCGCCACGTTGTGCGCCAAGGAGTACCGCGTGACGTCACTGGAGAGACGACCTTTGGGGCGCACCGGTGCCAACGTCACAGTCCTTGGCTTCGGGGCCATGGAACTACGAGGAATGCCCCACCGTAACCCGCGTCCACTCGCGGAAGGGCAGGCGGAGAGGGTGCTCAACGCTGTCCTTGACGCGGGCATCAACTTCATAGACACCTCAATCGACTACGGGGCAAGTGAGTCTCATATCGGTAACGCCATCTCCCATCGGCGTGACGAGTACCTCCTGGCCTCGAAGGCAGGGTGTCCCCTGGACGCCGAAAGGTTTATCGACGTCCCGCCCGGTCCCCTTCCTCACGACTTCACTCGCGAGAACATTCGAAAGGGCGTCGAACAGAGTCTGGGTCGGCTCAACACCGAGTACCTCGACTTGTTGCAACTTCACATCAGCCCACCCGTGAGCACGATTCAGAGTGATGACGTCGTCGAGACGCTTCTCGGACTGAAGGAAGAGGGGAAGATCAGATTTATCGGCTCCTCGTCGACCATACCCAACATCGTCGAGCACATTGAGCTCAAGACCTTCGACGCATTCCAGATCCCTACTCTCTCTTGGAGCGTGAGCACGAAGACGCCATCAATTGGGCCCATGAACAGGGGGCCGGGGTCATTGTCCGCGGTGGCGTGGCGAGGGGCGGACCCGCACAGGATCAGCCGTCGCGAAAGAACGTCTGGGAAGTGTGGGACGCTGAGCACTTCGACGAACTCCTCGACCCAGGTGAGACGCGGGTAGAGTTCACTTTGCGTTTCACGCTCAGCCATCCCGGGCTCAGCACCACCATCGTGGGAACCTCGAGCGAGACTCACGTCTTGGAGAACGTTGCCGCTGCGCTCAAGGGCCCTCTGCACGGCGACGTGTATGCGGAGGCGAAACGCCGATTGGACGCAGCCGGGCAAGTTCCTACTCGGCTCGCTCGCCCCGGACCGTACTGATCGTCCGCACCGGCGTCGAGCCCGAGAGCGTCAACGGCGCTGACGCTCGCTCGCGACCTAGGCGATGGCGCAACGATTCGGACCGAGTTCGATCTCGGTCGCGTCATTAGTAACCGGCGAGCGTCCTTCATTGATCGAGACGATCTTCTGGTAGTTCGGCGGGCGGTCTTTGACATTGGCGACTGCCCACGCGACAAAGTCCTGTTCGCTGAGCGTGAACGCGGGGAGGGTCTGACGAAGTTCGCCGAGAGGCTTGGCGACGAATGAACCGGCGCGTATCTCCACCGAAACTCCGTAGTGTGCGGGAAATACTAGGACGTCGTCACCGAGCGGCAACACGCGCTCGTGAAGGCTGCGATAGAGGTTGTGGGCGAACGACGTGGCTTGATCGGCAAGATCGGGTCGACCCACGCTCTCGAGAAAGAGAGTGTCGCCCGTGAAGATGGCTTCGCCGGCCAACTGAAAAAGTATCGAACCTTCGGTATGTCCAGGGACACTGACTGCTTCAACGCTAAGTCCGCTGCCATTCGCGAGCTCGATTGTCGTGCCGTCGACGAGAGGCTCAAAGTCGTAGAGAAAGTGCTCTGAAGGGCTCAGATGCAACGTCGCGCTGGTCGCCGAGGCGAGAGAACGCGCTCCACTCACGTGATCGGCGTGAAGGTGCGTGTCGAGAACGTCACTGATGTGCCAGCCGTGCGCGGCGGCGACACGAACGTACTGCGTAACGTCTAAGGACGGGTCGATGACCAGAGCTCGGTTTCCCGCGCCGACAACGTATGAGAGGCACCCTTTTCCTCGTCGGCGAAGCTGGATGACCGTCGCATCTCCAAAGTTCGCCTCCACTGTGTCATACGTCGATGCCCAGGCTCCCATGCCCCCCTCGAGTACGTGCGACGTGATGCCGTGGGCGCGCAAGATCGCGGCCCCTTTTCCGGCACGGATTCCTTTGGCGCAAATCAACACGATGAACTGCTGGTCGTCGAACTCATTCATCTGACGTTCGAGATCGCCCAGAGGAATGTTTACCGATCCCGGTATCTGCCAATCCGCGAACTCGTCGGGCTCGCGCACGTCGATCATCAACAGAGTGGGGTCGGAGTCGAGGAGCTGCACGAGTTCGTCGCCCGTTAACGAAGTTGTCGTTGCGCCGATGCTCATGCCTGCACCGTGACGGTTCGGCTCGAAGGGGTGGGCATGGTGAGACCCTCTTTCTTGGTCGACGCGAATCGCGATCGTTATTCCTATTGATTCTAGTGGTTTAATAGATTCGAGCGATTAAGTGGAGGACATATCGCAAGTCTTCCGTCACCAGGAGAAACTCCGTGAAATTTCTGTCGAAGAAGGGGTTTCGAGAGATACCCCTTGGTGGGATTCGCGCCGGTTCTCGATAATGAGTCGTCGACCCGCCTAGGTTCGTTTAGAAACACGCAGGCCGTCGAGCACCAAGGCGAGCAGGCGCTCACCTTGTTCTTTGACGAGTGTGGGACCCGTGCACATGCCGCCAACCAAGAGCAGAAGGTCTGAACCGTCGATGTCAGCTCGCGCCGCGCCCGAGCGTTGGGCGTTCTCTAGTACAAGGGTGAAACTCTGTTCAACACTCTCGCGCGAACTCAGCCTCAGTTCGGGATTCTTCTCGAAGGACTCACGCAACTCCGTCAGGAACACGCGCTTGCCAAGGGAGTAGAGCAAGAATGAATCAAGCCAGTTGACTAACGCCTCCCATGGCCCAAAGTTGGCTACCGCCTTTTCGGCGGCCAGATGAAGTTCTTCGACGTCGTTTCGATAGACCGCCTGGACCAGATCGATCCGCCGTGGAAAGTGCCGATACAGAGTTCCTGCGCCGACCCCGGCCTGAAGGGCGATTGCTTCCATGGAGGCATCGCTCCCCTGCTGGGCGAACACCTCGCGAGCCGCGGCCACCAGTTTGATGTGATTTCTCTGCGCGTCCGAGCGCACGGCGCGATGGGGGCCCTCGCCGCTCGTCGGGTCGTCAGTGGGCTCCAAGGGTGTGGTCACTGGGCGAAGCCTACGGGCAGGACCTGTGATTTCATCGACAAGTGACACGATCCGGAGACACTCTCCGTATAGTAATGGGAGAAGTTCCGCTGCCCTCTTTGACGGAAAGGCGTTCGGCAATGTCCTCCCAAACGAAACGCATAGAGCACACTTGTATGGACGTTCGTGTCTCATGCACGCTCGCGTCGTGCGTCGGCGTGGCGCGGCGATGATTCAAGGACCACTCGCCGGGAGATACTCCGCCGTCGCCACGATGGTGATGTTTGCGTTGATTCCGTACCTAGCACTGTCAGCAGCGCTCGGGCCTTTGACGCCGATCATCAGCAAGCAACTCCACATGTCGGCGCAAACGTTCAGCCTCGGAGCGGGGCTCGCCAATGCCGCCTACGCCCTCGGCACGGTGCTGGCGGTCCAGTTCGCCCAACACTTTCCGCAGCGTCGGATGTTAGTTCTCTACGCGATCCTGCTCGTCATCGGATCGATACTCACCGCGTCGGCCACAGATGCTGGCATGTTCATCACAGGCCACATCATCCAGGGGCTCTGCACCAGCCTGCTCTTAATTTCTGCGGTCCCGCCCTTGGCCATTGGCTACCCTGCGGACAAACTTCGCGACACCGCGGTGATCATGAACATGTGCATCTTCGGCGCGGTCGCGCTCGGGCCCCTCGTGGGAGGGGTGCAGGCCGAGTCGCTCGCCTGGCGTCCCCTCTTCTGGATCGTGGTCGGTATTGCCGTCGTCGCGCTCATCCTTGTGCTGTTGACCTTTGAGGACTCCCCGCCAGCCAACCCCGATGCGCCGCGCGATCCCCTCGCGATTAGCCTTGCCGCGACGGGCTGTGTGGCCGCTTTCTTTGGAGCGTCCGAACTCACGAGTCACGCCTTACTCAACGTCGAAACGATTCTCCCGCTGCTCGGGGGACTTGGGCTCATCGTCGCCCTCGTTGTGTACCAGTTCCGGGCGAAGCGGCCGCTTCTGACGGTGAAAACAATGCTGACCAGCTCGATTCCGGTCGCCGGGATCGTCGTCGCGCTCTTCGCCGCGGCCGCCTCAGTGTCAGCGACCGCTCTGACCGTTGGGGTGCTCGAGGCACGCTACAGCCCATTGCACATTGGACTTCTGTACTTGCCTGAAGTCGCCGGGGCCGTGATCTCGGCAATCGCGCTCGGACTCGTCATACGTAAGCGGGCGATGCACTACCTTCCCCTCGTGGGCATGATCGTGTTGGCCGCCGGGATTCTCGTCTTTCGAATTTCGGTCCCGTCCAGTCAGGCAATGACGCTTCTCGGTTCGGGTCTCACGGGAATTGGACTCGGCGCGACCGTGGCACCTGCGTTGTTCGTCGCTGGCTTCTCGTTGCCCGCGGCCAATCTTCAGCGAGTATTCGCCATCGTCGAGCTCTTCCGAGCGGTCGCGGCTTTCATGGTCGCCCCGATCTTCATCCATTTCGCTGCCGCGACCGGTGGGGGCCTCGACGCCGGGACAGCCATCGCCTTGTGGATCGGACTGGGTCTCGCCCTCGGCGGCGCGATCATCGGAGTTGTCATTTATATGGTGAGTGGCGCGCGTCCTCAGGCTCCAGACCTTGATCTCTTCCTCTCTCAGTCAGACGCTGCATGGGAGTCGCCGCCACTGTTTGCGAAACTTCGCCGGACTCCGCCAGAGACGAAGGTCCTGGCGATGTCGAGCACCACAGCGGAGAGCGGTGACTGACGTGTCGACACCTGATAGTGACGGAACGACGCCAAAGGGACCGGTCCTCTTTGTCTACGACGGCTCGGCGCTCGCGGCGCTCGCCATTGAGCACGCCGGGAGAGAACTCGCGAGCGATCGCGACGCGCTGGTGCTGTGCGTATGGCAGCCCGCTGATGTCGGCTTCGAGCCAGTTAACAAGCGCCGCTTCGACGCCGACGCTGCGAGCGAAGTGCGTCAGGCGGCCGAAGAGACTGCTGCGTACGGTGCGTCGCTGGCCCGGAGTGCGGGATTTCGAGCGGAGGGTCTCGCGGTAGAAGCGGCGCCCACGTGGAAAGGCATTATCCACACAGCTGAAGAACACCACGTCAGTCTGATCGTTCTCGGTGCTCATCGGCACACCGGTCTCGTTGGACACCTACTCGGCAGTGTCGCCGCCGCCGTCGTTTCACACGCGGTTTGCTGCGTGCTCGTTGTGCACGCAGATTCATAATAAAAAAAGGGTCGTTGGCGACCGCCGGCAATGCCAGCAAACGCGGGATTACAAGGTCTTCTGGTGGCCGTTGGGATCGAACGGTTCGGGCTCGGGGAGTTCCTTACCCTGAAGCGATCAGAGTCCTCGCGTGCCCAATAGGGCAAGATCAAACTTCGGGAATCATCCTTTCTCGAAGCTCTCGTCGACGTATCTTGCCGCTCAGTGTTTTGGGTAATTCATCAACTAATTCGATACGGCGGGGGTATTTGTATGCTGCGAGGTGCCCCTTGCAGTGATCGATTAGTTGTGTTGCGGTCACAGTCCGCCCTGGGCGAAGAGACACATAGGCAATGACGGCCTCGCCGCTGTATTCGTGCGGGACTCCGACCACCGCCGCTTCGAATACTGCGGGGTGTAGATAAAGAATGTCTTCAACTTCGCGTGGCCAAACTTTGTAGCCCGAGACATTTATCTGATCTTTCAATCGATCGACAAGGTAGATCCAGCCGTCCCAATCCATGAACGCGACATCTCCGGTGTGTAGGTAGCCATCTCGGATTGCGAGCTCGGATTCCTCTGGGTTATTCCAGTAGCCCCGGAATCACCTGGGGTCCGGAGATCGTAAGTTCGCCTTCTTCGCCAAGATCGACGGGGTCGCCGTTAGGACGGACGATCTGAATGGAGACTCCGGGAAGTGCTTTGCCGATCGAAAGTGTTCCGCTAGCTAGATCAATCGGTGCCCGGTGCCCTGCGGGGACAGCCACGACGCCCGAGGTTGTTTCGGTGAGTCCATAAGCGTTATGAACATATAGTCCATATTCGTGCTCAAAGCGCTCGACGGTGGCGGGGGCGATTGGTGCGCCACCTGAATAGAGGAACTTGGCGGATGACAGCCACTGTGCACTTCTATCGTTTACCGTCATCAGAGAATTGAACACGGTGATCGAACAGATGGTGTAGGTGACCCTGTTCTCAGCGAATGCAGTGAGAGTGACTTCTGGATTGAATCGCCCCGCGAGTACCAAGGTGGTGTCGTGAACCAGGCCCAAGACAGCATTTATCACCGCCCCAGTGATGTGGAACAGTGGCGCAAGGGCAAATACCACATCGCCGCTCTCCACATTCGACCACAGCGCAAAAGTCGTCGCTACGGCCATCACGTTCCCGTGAGTGTTCGTAGCTCCCTTTGGGGGTCCAGTGGTGCCTGACGTATATGAAAATAACGCGATATCATTCGGTCCAAGTTCGACATGTCTCGGAACGCGACCAGAATTTCTCGCAATCAATTCGCGTAGATCTCCGTCAACTGCTGGCGCATGACGATGAAAGTTCGCAAAGACGCGCCGGTCGAAGCGGGACTGATAGTCCCCCGCTGAGGCGCTCACGATCCAAGAGACTGAACTATCAGTCGAAGCCGTCTGGACATGGGAGGTCAGATCATCGCCACATATGACGCCAACAGGTGCCGAATTCTCCAAGAGTTCTCTGAGTTCTCGGCCGTGATACATGGGGTTCAGTAGAACTACGGACCCACCTGCCTTCCATACGGCGAGGAGAGCCATAACAAATGCGGGGATGTTTTGCATTTGGACGCCGACGCGATCACCAAGTCCTACAGCTCGGTCTTGGAGCCAGGAGGCGAGCGCGTCGCTCATTTCGTCGAGTCCCGCCACACTGATGGTCTGGTCGAAATAGCGTACGGCCGGGGCCATCCGATCATGCGCCACACGTGCGCGCCAGGCGTCGATTGCGGTAAGCAACTCCGCTTCGGGCAAGTTCGGTTGAGATGTCATTGCGGGCAACACCAATCATCGGAGAGTTCGAGACGCCAGTGCTCTATCAGTGGAGTAGGCATATACCCAGTTCGAAGTCGTGTACCGCCGCTCGCCCCAGATTTTGTCGCATGCCATTTCTAGAGGGACCTGAAGCCAACCTTAAGTCTTGAGTAAACCGCTATCAACTCTGGTCAAGTGGCTACCAGGGAAGGGGCGGCCGCTACATCGACCTCGCCGCTACTTTCGAGTGGCGCTTTTGCTAGCAATTAATCTGATTCGCCACGATTTTTATGGGATGAGATTAAAGTCAGTTGCACTGTGTAAGCAGCGAAACGGAGAGCAACCATGGCCAATCCAGCCTTAGCGGATCGTCGGATACAAGGCTTTACTCGAGTGGACTCGACCGGTCAGCGCATGACGCGCCTCGGAGTCGTTCGAGCACTCGGGGTCTTCGCTCTCTTTGGCCTCGTGGGCGCCGGATTCGGATGGCACGAGGGGGTCGGCGCTCAGATCTCGAGCCGCACCGAGACTCTCATGTTTGTGGGAATCATCGCGGCCCTCGTCTTGTCCTTCATCATCATGTCGCATCCGACCTGGGCTCGCTCGCTCGGGGTGGTGTACGCACTCCTCGAAGGATTCGCCGTCGGCGTCATCTCCGCCGCCTATAACGCGCAGTACCACGGCATCGTTGAAGAGGCCGTCGGCGCCACATTCGGGGTCGCTCTCGTGGTCTGGTTTTTGTACGGCACCGGCATCATCAAAGTGACAGCGCGACTCACACGAATTATCACGATGGCCGTCCTCGGTGCAATTGTCTTCTATGCCGTGACGCTCCTGGTGATGGCCTTGGGTGGTCCCGATCTGGACGGCGGGGGAGGAATCCTCGGCATTGGTATCTCCTTGGTCCTCGCCGCGGTCGCGGCATCAACCTTCCTGCTTGACTTCGATCGCATCGACAAACTCATCGCCGCGGGGGCCAGCCATGAGTACGACTGGTACGGCGCGTTCGGTTTGCTAATCAGCTTCATCTGGCTTTACCTAGAGATTTTGAACATCCTCGGTCGACTTCGCGGCGGTGGAGGATCCATTCGCCGCTAGAGCGCTCTATCGCGGTTGGGCGCAATGGTGGAAGTCGTCTCTCGCAAGTAGGCGCTGCGGAATCAGCGACGGTATTTCGGCGAAGCGGGAATACACAAATATCCCTGTGAGAATTAGGAGTGCTGAACTCCGCTGAGGTGCTGGGCGAGCAGCAGCCCAGCGTGTTGGATGTGGCCGACCATCGCTGTGCGAGCGGCGGGAGCGTCAGAGTCTTGAAACGCTATGAGAATTGCGCGGTGATCACGTGTGGACGCCTCGGGCCATCCGCCGATCGTCGGATAGAACCTTCGGGGCGCGTATCGCAATGTGGTTTCCAAGAGCCACTGGATCTTTGGCGAATCCGCGAGGTGATAGATGAATCGATGAAATTCAAAATTCAGTTCTTCTACTTCTGACAAGTCATTCCGGCTTGCAGCGTCCTCCAAGGAAACCTGAATCTCGTCAAGCGATTTTAATTCGGCTACTGTCAATAGCGTTGCGGTGCGTGCACAGAGTTCTCCGGCTAGCAGCGCCTGCGCCTCAAACGCATCGCTTACGTCCTTGGGCGAAAGAGGCGAGACGACAAATCCACGGCGCGGTACCACCCTCAGGAATCCCTCACTTTGCAGCGTCAACATCCCTTCGCGAACTGGCGTGGCGCTGATGCCAAGATCAGCGGCGATAGCTTCGGGTCGAATGTACTCTCCGGCGGAGAGTTGCCCCGAAATTATGAGCTCGCGCACGTGCGTGCCCGCCTCGTCGCTCAGTCGAGGCGGCGACCGACGGTAGTGATCACTGCGAGTATTGGAACTCATAGGTTCGAGGGTAGTTGATCGAACTCCACTGGCAGTGCTTCATTGTTTTCCTCAAATGATGAGGCCACCGCGCTCCACCAACTGCCTCACAATGATGTTCCTCTGAATCTCGTTGGTGCCTTCTCCTACGATCATTAGTGGTGCATCGCGGAAGTACCGCTCGACGTCGAATTCGGTGGAGTACCCGTACCCCCCGTGGACGCGTATCGCCGAAAGCGTTATTTCCATGGCGACCTCCGAGCAGTGAAGCTTGGCCATGCCGGCTTCAAGATCACTCCGATTTCCGGAGTCTAACTGTTCCGCGGCGTGCAACAGAAGCAGTCGAGCAGCGGTGAGCTTGGTCGCCATATCTGCGAGGAGGTTACCTACTGCTTGGTGACGCCAGATCGGTTTTCCGAAGGACATTCGCTCTTGGGCATACGCCAGTGAGTCGTCAAGTGCCGCGCGAGCCACACCCGTGGCGCGCGCGGCGACTTGAATGCGGCCGAACTCAAGGCCCTTCATCATTTGGCTGAAGCCCTCGCCTTCGACACCTCCAAGAAGCGCGGTTGCTGGAACTCGAGCGTTCTCAAAGTTCAACTCACAGCTTTCGACTCCCTTGTACCCAAGTTTTGGTAAGTCTCGCGATACGGTAAATCCTGGGACTCGTTCGACGAGCAAGACCGAAATTCCCGTGTGCCGAGGAGAAGTATTCGGATCCGTCTTGCACAGGAGTGCGGTGAGCTCCGAGTGGCGAGCGTTGCTTATCCAGGTCTTGCTTCCGTTCACCACGTATTCGTCACCTTCCGATATTGCGGTGGTTCGAATTGCTTGGAGATCGGAACCCCCGTCTGGTTCGGTTAGAGCCATAGTGGCGCGTATCTCTCCCGTTGCCATGCGAGGAAGATATTTTTCCTTCTGCTCGTCTGTTCCATACGTCCAGATCAGTTTTGAGATCACCGAGTGTCCGCCCATGGCCCCAGCGAGACTCATCCAACCCCGGGCGAGCTCTTCTGTGACCATGGCGTAACACTCAGTGGATACCTTCACGTCTCCGTACGGTTCTGGAATTACGAGGCCAAATACCCCAAGCTCCTTCATCTTTTCGATCAATTTCTCAGGGTATTCACCCGACTGCTCGAGATCACGAACAACTGGTCGAACGTCTCGGTCGACAAAATCTCGTACTACCGCAACTATCTCTTGTTCCTCAGTTGAAAGTTTCATCACGACGTTTTCCATTCTGTTTCTATGGGCGATCCGGTACTCATATGACGTTTCGTTCTCGCATTTTGGCGATATCGGCGGGGGAGCGACCCAGTTCGGTGAGGACTTGCTCGGTGTGCGCTCCTAGGCCCGGCACGGGGTCCATTCGGGCTTCGTCATCGCCAAACTGAATCGGTGGCAAGAGCGCTCGGGTTTCTCCTAAAGACGTGGCGACGGTGCGCCATCGGTCCCTTCCCGCGAGGATCGGGTGTTCAGAAAACTCAGCCATGGTGCTCATGCTGGCGAAGGCTGTCTTTGATCCTTCGAGGAGTTCTACTATCGACGGAGTATCCAGTTCCAGGAAGCGCTTCGAAATAAGTGAGTTGAGAGTTGTCCGACTAGCGACGCGAAGCGCATTGGTTTCGAAGCGCGGGTCGCTTGCAAGCGTTGCATCTGCCATGAAGATGTCGCAGAAAGTGTCCCACTCCGCTCTGCTTTGAATTGCGATCACGATGGTATTTCCGTCGCTAGCGGTGAATGGCCCGTAGGGAGCAATTGTGGCGTGATGCGCGCCGACCCGTGAAGGGGATGCGCCGGAACCTTTGGCATAATGCATCGGTTGACCCATCCATTCGGCTAGCGCTTCAAAGAGGGACACCTCAACTGAAGCCCCCTTGCCACTCACCTCTCGTTGATAGAGCGCCGCTAGCACGCCACTGAATCCGTACACTCCTGCGGCGATATCCGCGATCGAGATCCCAACTCGCGCCGGATCTTTCAGTGAACCGGTGAGCGATACAAGACCAACCTCGTTTTGAACGAGCAGGTCGTAAGCCTTTTTTTGCGACCATGGACCGTCGCTTCCCCATCCTGTGATATTCAAGACAATCTTGCGAGGATCACGCGCAAGGACATCCTTTGCTCCCAATCCAATTCGATTTGCCGCGCCTGGCCCAAGATTTTGCACAACGACATCCGCTTGATCCACAAGTTCGTGAAGAATTTTGTGGCCCTCATCAGTTTTTATATTGAGTGTGACCGACTCCTTCGAGCGATTAAGCCACACGAAGTATGATGATTCGCCGCCGACCGATTCGTCGTAGTGTCGGGCAAAGTCACCGATGACCGGTCGCTCTATCTTGATGACGCGGGCTCCAAAATCTGCAAGTTGTCTGGTGGCAAATGGTGCCGCCACCGCTTGCTCAAGACTGACGATCGTGACGCCCGACAACGGTCTCACCATCGGTCCCCCCTAATACATCGAAATTTGCTACAGTCATTCTAGAGACTACTGAATATAGTAATCTACGTTCAGGGCTGAGGCTCGAAAACCTTCTCCGCATCGAGCGATTGGCTCCGGTCAAGTAATCGCGGTCGACGTGTGGGGTGCCGCAACAGGGGTTTTAAAGTGAAATCGTACGAGAAGGCTGTGAGACAGCAATGAACATCGCTTCGATACTCGATCTGGTGGCAGACGCATTAGGTGACCGTCGCGCCGTCGGAGATCTAACGTACGAGCAACTTCGCGAGGCTGCGATGAATACTTCTTCTCGAATTGAAGGTCTGGATCCGGCGGCGAAGGCGATGGCAACCATTCTTCCAAACGGTGTGGAATTCCCGATCGCACTGTTCGGTTCAGCTTGGGCCGGCGTTTCTTTCGCCCCACTCAACTTTCGGCTCCCCGAGTTCTCGCGCCAAGAGCTGCTCGAAAGAATTCAACCTGCGATCATGTTTGATAAATCGTGGATTAACGATCCGAGGGATGACGCCCTTGAGTCCTACCCGGACGACCCTGTAAACCCGGCGGTGCTCCTCTTTACGTCGGGAACATCTTCGAAGCCCAAGATTGCAGTACTGCAGCACCAAAACCTGATGGCGTACATCTTCAACACCCTGGAATTCGCGTCGGCAAGCGAAGACGAGGCAGTTCTATTGGCTGTTCCTCCATTTCACGTTGCTGGTGTGGCGGCAGTGTTGTCCGCGACTTTCGTTGGAAGGCGCATCGTTCCGCTGGCGCACTTTGATGCAAGCAGTTGGCTGGACCTTGCTTGCGCAGAGAGGGTGACTCACGCCATGGTGGTCCCGACCATGCTTGCTCGCGTCGTGGCAGAACTCCAGACTCATCCAGAAAAGCAGCCGACCGCGCTACGTTCATTGGCATATGGCGGTGCAAGGATGCCCCTCTCGGTACTGGAGCAAGCCCTGATACTTCTGCCAGATGTCGATTTTGTGCATGCCTACGGCCTGACTGAGACGTCTTCAACGGTGGCAGTACTTGGACCCGAGGACCATCGTCTCGCCTTTGCGTCAGACGATCCAAAGGTGCGTCGACGTCTTGGGTCATGTGGTCGCCCCGTGCCAGGAGTGGAGTTCACTGTGAGGGAAGACGAACTTTGGATTCGGGGAGAACAGGTGGGCGGGAGTTACGTGGGCGCAGTCAGCCAAATTGATCAAGATGGATGGTTGCATACAGGCGACCATGGCTTTGTCGACGATGAAGGTTACGTTTTTATAAGTGACCGTGCTGACGACATGATCATTCGAGGCGGAGAGAACATCAGTCCGGCGGAAGTGGAAGACGCTCTCCTTCGCCACCACGATATTGCAGGCGCCGGTGTGGTTGGACTACCTGATGTTGAATGGGGCGACAAGATCGGAGCGCTTGTAGTGCCGCGATCGGGAGCCGACCTGGACGTTGACCAAGTAAGGGCCTGGATAAAGGTGCAACTTGGCTCCCTCAAAACGCCTGAGGTAATCGTGGTCTGCGATGAGCTCCCATTGGGTCCGACGGGTAAGGTCCTTCGGCGAACGATCAAAGAGATACTGGCGGACTAATACTTTCACCCAGTCCGTGGTTGAGTGACATTTCCACTCCACGGTTGCACAGCCTGCCACTCGCGTCGGCTATGACGCAGGTGTTCGTTCGGCCGGTATTTCGAGTCAGTCCGACGAGGGCAGCGGCTTGGCATCTTTGATTGTCAACTCATTGCCGTTCACGGCGAGTGGACCTGGGCCAGCCTTGGTGCAGAGCAACTCGAGGCCAAGAGATTCGTCACTGTATCGTTTGCCCAACTCAACTTGGGTCTGCCCGCTTTCATCTTCCGATTTAACCGCGCCGACCGGCTCGCCCTTGCCAAGCATTTCGATCCCACAGCAAGTCACTTCAACTTCGACCGATGGTGCCCTGACGACGATAACTTGCGTCGTGCAATTGGCCCCTTGGAGCCGTAGGCCCGCTCTCAGTTTCACCATCTTCTCACCTTGGGCTCCTCTATCTTCATATTTTGAATTCGACATCTCTTTAGACGTTTATACATCACTCATCAACTTGCGGTGAGTGCGGGGACGATTTGAACTACCAGGCTGATCCAAGCAATTCGGCGAGGCCCTCTGAATCGACGCGACGAGGTGACTGGGTGATCGACCAGTCGTCCAGCGCGTGTTCGATGATCTCTGGAAGCGCTTCGGCTGAGATACCGACATCACGAAGTCTCGTCGGAATGCCCAGACGGTTGAGCACTTGCTGCACGAGGGTAATTGCATCTCCGTGGTCGCCTGATGCCACACTCGGCGCTAGGCGCAGGACGTCGGCGACGATCTCGAGGCGGTTTCCGGTCACGGGTGCATTAAAGCGCATTGTGTGCGGTAAAAGCATCGCTTCGACAATTCCGTTTGCCACAGATGAACGCGGACCCGCAGCGTGCGACAGGGCCTGAGACAGGCCGCCGCCAACATGCTCACCTCCTTGTCCGCATAAGAGCGCACCGAGCATGAGGCGTAGTCGCGCTTTCGCGTTGTCCGGTGCGTCCTGGGAACGGGGCAACCACTCGGACAGCATGGTGAGGGCGTGGATGAGGAGCGCATCAGCCAAAGGGTCGTCGTTTCCCGTTTGCACACTCTCTACGGCAACTGAAAAGCAATGCAGAGCTGCCGACGTGGCTAACCCGATGGGGGCGGAAAGCGCAACAACGGGATCGATGAAGATGCCCTGCGCTCTCGTCTTCGGGTCATAGAGCGCAAAGCGTTCACCCGTCTCGGGATCATGTATCGCACTGCCGGCAGTTGCGTAGGCCGTGATCGGCGTGCTGGGAATTACCCAATTCGGCAACTTCAGAGCTGAGAGTCTCGGGCTGAAAAGTAGTCCGTCATCTCCCCGCCGCGTGCTGAGTTCGCGCGGAGCCCGGCCCTCTGCAAGCAAAATGGTCGCGGCACGCGCAGTGACAATGGAAGAACCGCCGCCGAGCGCGATCACCGCATCCGCTTCAGTATCTTCTAGAAAGGTTCGGGCAGCCTCAACTGAAGGAATAGGGCTGTGCATCTCAACACCGATGAAATGTCCGGCCAATCTCGAGTC
>Ga0206831_1066_pt1 | contig 32742 bp, 26 predicted proteins | sample Alteio_BWOrgCont_73_FD_152876 | JGI IMG/M metagenome (GOLD analysis project Ga0206831, IMG submission 152876) | Enriched cells from forest soil in Barre Woods Harvard Forest LTER site, Petersham, Massachusetts, United States -... | ecosystem: Environmental > Terrestrial > Soil > Temperate forest >...
AACCGGCACGGCGGCCAACCCCGAATTTGTGCAGGACGCATTTTCGTCAGCGTTTCTTTACGACGGCGGCAATTCCAGTTCCTGGGGTACGCGTGCGGCATACCGTCGAAAAATTTCGGAGACATGGGAAGTTGCCGCAATTTACGCATGGGCAGGGGCTATTTCCCCCGGAAGCGATTTGAGTGCGGCGTCGTCCAATTTGCGCGATAGCTTTATAACTAGCAATCATCAGAGCGTTGCTGCTCGCGTTTCCGGAAAGATTCCGGTGGCCAAGACGCAATTCTCCGCGAGCTACAAGTGGGTTTCCGGCACTGCGCTATCGCGCATGGACCAATTCGGCGAATCTGCCTATCAGCTGGACCCCAACCTGCACCTTTCGATTCGCCAACCGCTGCCCGGATTGAACGGCCGCTGGGAAGCAATGGCCGATTTCAGCAATCTATTGGATCAGGGCAACGTGACGGTGGGCGGACAGGATTCGCGGATGACGGTGGTTCCGGTGCTGCGATCATTTAGGGGCGGGGTAAGTTTTCAGTTCTAGATAAGCAGCCTATAAGAAATTGGAATGTGCCTTCCATAAAATGGAGGGCATAGGTTTCTATCCCTGCTTCCCCGCTGAAGCCATCCTTATTCGATTTATTTTCATATGGTTATTGCTTTCGGATAACCTATATAATTTGGAAGCTGTGTTGCAAGCTTTCTATTTCGCCGGGTCTAAGCAGGGATAACCAGTGAGCGCTCCATTCAACGACAGTCTTCGGGTTCGGCTGGGAGCAGCAGTCCTTGCTTTGGCAACCCTCGCGGCGATCGTCTTCGGCATCATCAATTTCCAGCAACGCTCCGTGTTTACCGCGCCGGATGATGGCGTGTCCTGGATTGAAAAACAAGGCGTGGTCGCATGGCACGTCTCCCCTAAATCCACTGCGGCAAACGCCGGCATCCGGACCGGCGACCAGGTTCTTTCCATCAATGATGTGCCCATTCACGGCCCCATTGATGTCACCAAGCGTCTGTGGCGAATCGGATTGTGGTCGCTGGCGCGCTACCAAATCGTGCGCGGCGGCAAGCAATTTGAAGTGCAACTGGTTATCCAGCCCGCTCCTCGGCCCGCCTCAATTGAAAATTATTTGAGCTTCGTGGGGGTGCTTTATCTCTTCATCGGCCTGTTCATCTTTGCCCGCCGCTGGAATGCTACGCGCGCCGTGCATTTTTATGTTTTTTGCCTAGTCTCCTTCGTTCTGTATACGTTCCAGTACACCGGCAAACTGACTCCTTTCGACTGGGAAATCTATTGGTCGGCAATCGTGGCTCGGCTGTTGCAGCCGGCGCTGCTGCTGCATTTTGCGCTGGTATTTCCAGAGCGACGGCCTGTTCCCAAGGGGCAGGGCGCAATTCTGGGCGCGATTTACGGGGTGCCCGGAATACTTTTGTTAGTTCGCGTTCTGGTCGGGCTTCGCGAAGTGGGCTTCATGCCTTCGATCGAGGCTCGCAATACTCTCGACCGCATGGACCTGGCCTGCCTCGGAATCTACTTCCTACTCGCGGCTTTCGTTTTTGTTACCAGCTACAGGCGCGCCTCATCGGGGATTCTGCGGCAGCAATTGAAGTGGGTTACCGGTGGAGCCCTGGCCGGCATCGTGCCATTTCTGCTGTTCTACATCGTGCCGTTTTTCCTGGGAGTTGTGCCCCGGCCGTGGATGAATTTCTCGACAATTTCCCTGGCGCTGATTCCGCTGAGTTTCGGCTACGCCATCATTCGCTACCGCTTGATGGATGTGGACATCATTTTCAAGCGCGGCCTTGCATACACGGCCGCCAGCGGCGGAGTAGTGGCCGTCTACATAGCAATCGTGGCGCTCATCGGAGCGCTGTTCCACACCGCCTGGCCTTCCGGAACAATGGGCGGCGTGATTGCCATCGTGGTTGCTGCATTTTTGTTTCAACCCTTTCGCGACTATATTCAAGCGCGCCTGGACCGATTTTTTTACAGGGATCGCCTGGATTATCGCCGCACGCTGATTGAGTTTGGCCGCACGCTTACGTCGGAGGTGCGCCTCGATCCGATGCTGGCGTCGGTGATGGACCGCATCTCGCAGGCGCTGCTGGTGGACCGGCTGGCAATTTTCATTGAGGACGAGAGCCGCCCGGGAAGCTATCGAATTGCCAGGTCAGTCGGCGTGCGCTATGCGGGCGCGCTCGATCTGAGTTTTCTGGACGCTGGAAATAATCCTTTTGCGCAAGGCATTCTCTTTTACGAATCCGCGCGCGCTGCGCGTGAATCATCCGCTCCAATCCGCCAGACACTCGAGCAGCTGGATTTGAATTATTTTATTCCCTGCCAGGTTCGCGATCACGCCATCGCCGTGCTGGGGCTGGGCAAAACGGTGGACGGGGACTTTTTGTCGAGCGAAGACGTCGAGTTGCTGCACACCATCGCCGGATATCTGGCCATTGCGCTCGACAATGCCCAGCTGTACAGCTCGCTGGAACAAAAAGCCGGGCAAATCGAACGGCTCAAGGATTTCTCCGAAAATATCGTGGAGTCGCTGCACGTCGGAGTGCTGGCCGTCGATTTCAGCGGCGCGGTGGAATCCTGGAACACGCAGCTCGAGCGGCTCATCGGCGTGCCGCGCGAAGAGGCTGTCGGCCGCCAGCTGGAGGACGTGCTTCCCGGCGACCTGATGGCTGAAATTGCGGCGCGTTCCGGCGATGAGCGCGTCTCCAGCCTTTACAAATTTTCCATGCAGAATCGTGACGGGCGGAATCTTGTGGTGAACGTGTCGATCGCCCCGCTGGTTGGAAAATCGGGCGATCGCATCGGCCGGCTAATTCTTTTCGACGACGTCACGCAGCGCATGCAACTCGAGGAGCAGGTTTTCCAGAACGAGAAACTTACCTCGCTGGGCTTGCTGGCCGCGGGCGTCGCTCACGAAGTGAACACACCGCTGGCGGTGATCTCCAATTACATCCAAATCCTTGCCAAGCAGCTTCCCAGCAGCGACCCGCGCCAGCAGTTGATCGAGAAAGTGGTCAAGCAGACATTCCGCGCCAGCGAAATCGTCAACAATCTGCTGAATTTTTCGCGCACCGGCGCGGCGGATTTTACCGAAGTGAATTTGAATGTGGTGGTGGAGGAAGTGCTGACGCTGGTGGCCCATCCGTTCCGCACCGCGCAGGTGCAGGTGACACGCAATCTTCAGCAGCAGTTGCCCACAGTGCTGGGCTCGAACAACAAACTGCAGCAGGTTTTCCTGAACCTTTTCCTGAACGCTCGCGATGCCATGCCCTCCGGCGGCACGGTCGAGGTTCGCACGGCAGCCTACAACGGGTCCGTGGAAGTGGAGATCATTGATACCGGCGCGGGTATCCCGCAGGAAAATTTGCATCGCATATTCGATCCTTTTTTCACCACCAAGTCCCTGGGGCGCGGCACCGGCCTGGGACTTTCCGTGAGCTACGGAATCGTCAAGGAACACGCGGGGAAAGTGGACGTGCGCTCGACGCCCGGCAAGGGCACATCGTTCCGGCTGGAATTCCCGGTGGCGCGGAAAGCCGTTCATGTCTAAGGGCTCCATCCTGGTGGTCGACGACGAATCGGAAATTCGCGAAGGCCTGGAACTTTTGCTGAACACCGAAGGCTACGCGACATCCAGCGCCGAAACGGGCGAAGCGGGCCTGGCCATGATCGATGAGAAGCCCTTCGATCTGGTGCTGCTGGACGTTAGCCTGCCCGACCGCAACGGCCTGGACCTGCTGCGCGAAATTCGCCGCCGCGATGCCAACCTCTCCGTGGTCTTGATTACCGCCTACGGTTCCATCGACATGGCGCGAGCCGCATTTAAAAGCGGAGCGCAGGATTACATCACCAAACCGTGGTCCAACGACGAATTGCTTTTGCAGGTGGCCCAGGCCGTGGAAGGCAGCCGGCTGCGCGAAGAAAATGTTCAGCTCAAGCGCGCGCTGAAACAGCGCTACAACTTTCCCAACATCATCGGAAAAAGCGACAAGATGCTTGCGGTGCTCGATCTGGTCGGCCAGGTTGCGCCGTCGCGCTCGACGGTGCTGATTCACGGCGAGAGTGGAACAGGCAAGGAACTGATCGCCAAGGCCATCCATTCGGCATCCGCGCGCGCCGACAAAGCCTTTGTGCCCATCAACACTGGCTCGATTCCCGTAGACCTGCTGGAATCGCAGCTCTTCGGCCATGTGAAGGGCGCGTTTACCAGCGCCGTGGCTTCCAAGAAGGGGCTTTTTGAAGTCGCCGATCAGGGCACCATTTTTTTCGATGAAATTTCCACCATTGGCCCGGAGACGCAAGCGAAGCTTTTGCGCGTGATTCAGGAACGCGAATTCATGCGCCTGGGCGGCACGGAAACCATTAAAGTCGATGTGCGCATCATTGCCGCCTGCAACGTGCAACTGCTCAATCTGGTGCGCGAGGGCCGCTTCCGCGAAGATCTTTATCATCGCTTAAATGTGATTGCGGTTCCCCTGCCGCCGCTTCGCGACCGCAAGGAAGACGTTCCTCTGCTGCTCGATCATTTCCTGGCAATATTTTCCAAGGAAAATAATCGTCCGCTTTCGCGCTTCACTCCTGCAGCGCTGCGCCTGCTGGTGGATTACGAATGGCCGGGAAATGTGCGCGAACTGGAAAATGTTGTCGAGCGCGCGGTGGTTCTCTCCTCGCAGGAATTGTTGGACGTCGATCTTTTGCCCGAGAGCGTGACGACCAGGGAATTGATGGGCGGGATTCGGCTGCAGCTTTCTGAATTTATGCCGCCGCTGCCCGGCGAACATGGCTCGCGAGCGGGCGCCGACAGCTCCAGAACTTCCCTATTTCAAATCATGGATGAGATTGAGCGGCGCGTGATTTGCGAAATGCTGGAACGCACGGAATGGAATCAAACCGAAGCAGCTGAGAATTTTGAAATTCCGCTTTCCACTTTGAATCAGAAGATCAAGCGCCTGGGCATCGAAATTCGCCGCCGCGGAGTCGCCCGCGCCGGAGCCGCCGAATCCTCCGCTTCCGCCACAGGGAAATAGGCTTTACGTGGCATAGGCTTCAGCCTGTGCGCTTTTAGACCTTGCTAGGACTAACCCCGCACAGGCTGAAGCCTATGCCACGTAAGACCCCCGCCTTAGCCTTTGCGATTATCCCGGACGACAGCATCCTTCAAGTCTGCGCCGTCCATCTTCACATCGGTAAGATCGATTTCGCGGAAGCTGGCCAACGCCAGATCGGAGCCTGAAAAATCCGCCCCGCGCAGAATTGCCTGCCGCAGAACCGTTCCGCGCAAAATCGTCTTGTGTAATTTCGCGGACCGCAAATCGCCGCGAAACAATTCCGTGCCGCTCAAATCGGCTTCACTCAAATCCGCGCCTTCGAGTTTTGTTTCCGTAAAATCGCAATTGCGCAGGTCGGCCTTTCGCAAATCCGCTTTGCTCAAATCCGCAAAGCTGAGCTTGCTTCCGCGCAAGTCGGCTTTCTGAAGGTTGCATCCCACCATATTTGCGCCGGTCAGATCGCGTTTCTTCAAATCCGCCCCGGAAAGATCGGCGCCGCACAGATCGGCGCGCTCCCCGCCGGGATGCCCCTTGTGGAATTTCTCGTGCGCTTCCAGAATGTCCTTAAGCTTCTTGCCCTTATGTTTAATGGTATCCGCCTTCCTTGTCTGGGTGCGCAGCCGGGCTGTTTCGCCGGCGCCCCCAACGCCCTGCTGCAATGGATAAATGTGAGCCTTCATTCTACAGAAATCGGCGAGCCGCGCAAACCTGTGATAAGTTTGGCGGGTGAGCACACTCGTTCAAAAACTCAAGGCCCGCGCGCGCGTGCATCCGCAGCGCATCGTGCTGCCTGAGGGGGAAGACCCGCGCGTCGTTTGCGCCGCGGCGTCCATTGCGCGGGAAGGCTTTGCCAAAATTACTTTGCTGGGCCGCAAGCAGGTCATCGCCTCGGTCGCCGCGGACTTGCACGTCGCGCTGCCGGACGTCGCCATCACGGATCCCGCGGCCAGTCACCGCCGTGAGGCATACGCCCAGATTTATTTTGAACGCAGGCGCGCGCGAGGCGCCTCGCTCGAGGAGGCCAGCGAAATTGCGCGCCGGCCGCTATATTTTGCTGCGTTGAGCGTGGCCGCCGGAGATGCGGACGGAACCGTTGGAGGCGCGGCAAACACCACGGGCGAAACGGTGCGCGCGGCGCTGCACTCCATCGGCCTCGCGCCGGATGCAAAGCTGGTCTCCAGTTTTTTTCTGATGATTATTCCGGAGCGTGCGGGCTTGCAACTGATCCCCGGCGGCGCGTTGCTCTTCGCCGATTGCGCGGTTGTTCCAGATCCCAATCCCGAGGAGCTTGCCGAAATCGCGCGCGTTGCGGCGGAAAATGCGCGCACCATTCTTGGCACCGAGCCGCGCGTCGCGCTGCTTTCTTTTTCGACAAAAGGCTCGGCAAACCATGCGCGCGTCGAAAAAGTCAGGGAGGCGCTGCGCATTCTCAAATCACGCGCGCCGGAACTGGCGGCGGACGGCGAGCTGCAGGCCGACGCGGCGCTCCTGCCAAGCGTGGCAACTGCAAAGGCCCCGGGCTCGCCCGTTGCGGGACGCGCGAACATGCTGATTTTTCCGGACCTCGATTCCGGCAACATCGCCTACAAGCTTGTCGAACGATTGGGCGGCGCGCAGGCCATTGGCCCCATCTTGCAGGGCCTGGACCGCCCTGCCAACGACCTTTCGCGCGGCTGCTCCGCGGAAGATATTGCAAGCGTAGTGGCCCTCACGGCCCTGCAGGCCATCGCGCGCAAGGAACATTCCTTGGAACCACAGATGAACACAGATAAACACTGATGAAAAGCTGATAAAGAATGGGGATAAAATAAAGAAAGATTGAAGAAAAGTATGAAGAACATAATTTCCGTCAGCGGAATTCCAACAATAACGATACCGCGCCGCAATCGTAGAGTTTCATTCCCTCCTTTGCTTTTGGTTTTATCAGCCTTTATCTGTGTTCATCTGTGGATAAGTCCTCCGCCTGTTCACGCGCAGGAGGCGGGCGATCAGGAAGTTGTGGTGAATTTGGCGGAGGGGCGTGTGATCATTTGCGCGACCAAGGATGCCGTAATTTTGGCGGCCGTGGACAAACACGGCGAGGCGGATTCGCGGGCTCCGGCAATTGAAATGCTTTCTGGTATTCGCATGGGAGTAATTCTGGGTGCGGTGGAATGGGTGCTCCCGGATACCTCACAAGCTCCCATCCGTCTCGATGATGAATTTCGGGGCCTTGCCGCCGCGTTCAACAACTCGAACCGCCAGAAGGATGCCGAAGCAGCGAACGACATTGAAACTCTGGGCATCGCTGTGCTCGAGCGCGTTCGCCAGGTGGCTGCACTGCTGCACCATAAAGTTGACCTGCGGGAGGACGAGCCGCTCATTCGTGTCATCCTCGCCGGGTACGTGCCAAATTATGGGCCGGAAGTTTGGACCATCGATTACCACATCCAGCAGGACGATCTGGGGAGAGATGTTTGGAGGACACGCGTTCTGCGGCCAACCTACAATCAGCTTTATCCGCCCGAAAAAGGCAAGCCAAAAACGTTTATGGAAATCCGCTATCCACCGGAGAACCGCGCCTCCGATGAGCCCGAACTTCTCGACCTGCTGCAGCAAAACGATTCACGAGTGGCGACGATCCGCGCGGCAAATGAAATTCAGGCCAAGTCCGTAACGCTCGCCGTCGAAGGGCAGAGCCAGAAATCGGACGCCGCGAGCATTGTCAATTTCATGAAGGCCGCGTTTCCGGCGATCACTCCGCCGGAAACGAAACTTACCATGGCCATAGTCGATTACGATGGCGGATTCAAATGGATTTTGCAGCCGCCCAAAGCGCCCGCGCCGCCGCCCGGCGAAACTCCAAAGAATCAAAAGCCCGAGGAGCCGGATAAGCCATCGCTGCTGCGCAAGTCCGGAAACTGATCGCGGGAGATTCCTGCATTGAATTTGTCATCGACATCGCCAATGCAAAAGTCGCCGGAGATTACCATCCGCTTGCTGCGCGAGGAAGATCTCCCACTTGCGGACCGAATACTGCGGCTCGCGTTTGGCACGTTTCTTGGTTTGCCCGACCCGCTGAAATTTATGGGCGATGCCGACTACGTGCGTACGCGCTGGCTGGCGGACCCGTCCGCCGTCTTCGGCGCGGAAATGTCGGGGGAACTGGTGGGCACAAACTTCGCCACGCGATGGGGAAGCGTGGGTTTCTTTGGACCGCTCACCATCCGGCCCGATCTGTGGAACCACGGCATTGCCCAAAAATTGCTCAAGCCCACAATGGATTTATTTGACGAGTGGGGAATCACCCATGCGGGACTCTATACGTTTGCGTCAAGCACCAAGCATGTGAATCTTTATCAGAAATTTGGCTTCTGGCCGCGCTTCCTTACATCCCTCATGGAGCTTACGGTGGAAGCGGAATCCCCGGCCATTTCTGGGCGATGGACAAGCTTCGGCGAACTCTCTGCAAACGAGAAGAAACTTTCCTTGCAGGCTTGCCGCGAACTCACCGGCGGAATCTACGAAGGCCTCGACCTCGAGCGGGAGACTCGCGCGGTGGACAATCAAAAAATAGGAGACACAGTGCTCTTGATGGACGGCGCAGCGCTTGCTGGCTTTGCCGTGTGCCACACAGGCCCCGGCAGCGAGGCGGGCAGCGCCAAGTGCTACATCAAGTTCGGCGCTGTGCGCAGCGGCGCCGATGCCGCGCGAATGTTTCGCCTTCTGTTGAATTCGTGCCGGGAATTTTCGCAAATGCGTGGGATGAAAATTCTTGTCGCCGGAATGAATCTCGCGCGACTCGATGCCTATCGCCAAATGCTCCAGGCCGGGTTTCGGGCAACTTCTCAGGGCGTCGTCATGCAACGAAATGGTGAAGCGGGTTACAACCGCCCTGAAGTGTTCTTGATTGACGATTGGCGCTAGCCCCACGCCCGCAGGACTATGGGGTACCCGCGCTACTATTCGGATTCGCGGTTGTAGGCGCACCCGCGGTGGGCGCATTTTCTAGAGGCTTGAAATCGCTCCACTTGACGATCAATCGGATGGGCACGTGATTGTTGCCGGATTCGAACGTTTCATCCGAGCGGGCGTACCCGGGGAACCACAGATTTTTGCCGACTTGCTGGCGATACGTTTCGAATACCGAGAAGGGCAAATCGGAAGCCACGACATCGCCGGTCTCCGTGACCCATTTGCCGATCATTTTTACGATCACCAAATCCTGCTCATCCACCCACACCACGCCGGAAAAGTAGGCGTGGGCGCGTTCCAGGGCGCGGGGCTTGATCGTGAAATAGTAGACGCTCAAATCGTCCAGCGGCTGCTTTCCGCCATAGGTAATTTGATATTTCGGAAGCATTACGGTTGTCAGCGGAAACATGGGCGCCGGAGCCAGCAGATCGGAATCTCCCCTTTGCAGATCCAGGTATTGCAGCGTGGATGGTTGCCGGCTCACCGGCTTCTCGAACAATTTGCCGTCGGCGGAAATTCTCTGCTGTGTGACGATCGCGAGCTGGCCGGCGGCCTTGCCGTCGGGCCCAATCTCCTGCACGCGGACTTCTTTTTGAAATGTATAGCCCCGGATCGCCCGAGCCATTTCGTCCTCGTTTGCGGCGAATCGGCGAATGATTTCCTCGGGCGGCAGGGAGGGCGCGTCGGGTTTGCTGGGCGGCGGAAGCGTGGGCAACTTCCTGGACTCAGGTGGCTGCATCGGTCCGGCACCCTGGGCGCGCAGCGGAACGGGCGCAGCGGTAAAGACAAGCGCGAGGACGCAAAATACTGCCGAGATTTGGAATCTCTTGATCATGCGATCATGCAATATCGTTCCACTAGTTGGATGCAATCCGCCGGCAATTCGCTTGCTAGTCCCCACATCAGTGTATCGCGCCCGCTTCAAGTAGGACAGGCTTCAGCCTGTCTGCTTTTGATCTCTGCTCGATCGAAACCCCAGACAGGCTGAAGCCTGTCCTACATTACACCCGCAGATTCCATCCCGCGAGCGCCGCAGCTTTGCTACAATCGCGCGGCTGCAAATAGACGCCTGTGCGTGAAGTGTTTCCGTGGAAACGCAAACCAAGCGATTTTACGTGTCCGGCAGAGTGCAGGGAGTGGGCTTTCGCTATTTTGTCGAGCGCACAGCCGCGAAATTGGGTGTCGGCGGATACGTGCGAAATCTCTTCGACGGGCGCGTGGAAGTCTACGTCATTGGCGAAGCGGAGCAGATCGATTCGCTGAGGAACGCATTGCGCCGCGGTCCGCGCATGGCTGTCGTGCATCGCGTGGATGAGCTCGACGCGGAACTTTTGCAGAATTACGCCAATGCGTTCTCGATCGAAGGCAATGAATAGGATCACGCGAAAGCGCGGGCTACGGAGTGCGTATGAGAATCTGATACCGGTTCATGTGGCGCCTGCCTTCAGGCGGGCATCTGCTTGATTCCAAAGTGCCCGCCTGAAGGCGGGCGCCACATAAACCTGGCGAAACGGAGTGCTCAAACACACTCTGCGGTTCGCGTGATCGAAGCAACAATAGCAGTTCATCTGGAAAGGCGGAGCAAGCGGCATGAACCATTTGAAGGAACACATTCGAGAAGTTCCCGATTATCCCAAGCCTGGAATCCTTTTCTATGATCTGACCACGCTGCTGAAAGATCCAGCGGCGTTCCACAGCCTGGTTGACGAGCTGTGCGAACACTACGCCGGCCAAAAAGTGGACACGGTTGTGGGCATCGAAGCGCGCGGTTTTATTTTGGCGCCGGCGCTGGCCTACAGGCTCAATGCCGGTTTTGTTCCCGTACGCAAACCCAAGAAACTTCCGGCAAAAACCACTTCCGTGACCTATCAGCTGGAATACGGCACGGACACCCTTGAAATTCATGAAGATGCCATCAAGCCCGGCCAGAGTGTGCTGATCAGCGATGATTTGCTTGCAACCGGAGGCACAGCCGCCGCCACCGTGGAACTCGTTCGCAAACTGGGCGGAAAAGTGGTCGGCGCGTCGTTCGCCGTCGAACTAACTTTTCTGAATGGCCGCGCAAAGCTGCCCGGAATCGATGTCTTCACAATGATCCAGTACGACAAGTAGAAACGAAATCCAGTTCAGCCACAGATGAACACAGATAAAAGCTGATAAAAACAGATCAAGAAAATAATTGTTTTTCGGGATTGGTCAACTCGCACTGTGGCATTATGACCGTAGATTTTTCTCTTCCGACTTTGCTTTTATCAGTGTTTATCAGTTCTTATCAGTGTTCATCTGTGGATGGCTTGCGCGTGCCGCCACGCTGGCGGACAACCTCGAAGAGGACCACTCCCGCTGCCACGGATACGTTGAGGGCGCGCACGGGTCCAGTGGTGGGAATGGAAACTAGAAAATCGCAGCGCTCGCGTACCAGCGCGTGCAGTCCCTTGCCTTCACCGCCCAGCACAATTCCGAGGGGTACTTTGAAATCCGCCTCGGTATGCAGCTGTTCGGCGCGCTCGTCCAGTCCAACAAGCCAGTAGCCTGCTTCCTTCATTTCTTCCATCGCGCGCGAAAGGTTGGTGACCCGCGCCACGGGCAAGTGCGACAGCGCTCCGGCGGACGCGCGAGCCACGGTTTCGGTGAGCCCAGCGGCGCGGCGCTCCGGAATGACCACGCCTTGCGCGCCTGCCGCCAATGAAGTGCGAACGATTGCGCCAAGATTTTGCGGATCCTCGACTCCGTCTAGAAGGACCAGCAATCCGGGAGCGCTGCCTTCCGGGCGCGGCTTCAGCAGGTCATAAAAACTTGTCGCCGGGGAGGACGAAGCGAAGGCCACCACGCCCTGATGCTCGCGCGTTCCAGCGGCGCGATCGACCTGGATTCGTTCCTCGAAGCGCACCGGCACATCCAGTTTTCGCGCCAGGCGCACCAGTTCCTCGACGCGATTGCCGTGCGTGCCCTTTGCAACCATCAGGGAATCGAGCGGGCGGTTTGCTTCCAGCGCTTCGCGAACAGCATGGATTCCAGTGAGGCGATCCATATCAGCGATCCAGCGTGGCAATGGCCTGCGCGGCGATGGCTTCGCCGCGGCCGATGGCGTCCACGGTTTCGTTGGTCTTGGCCTTCAAATTGATCATCGAGGGAGCGATGCCCAGCGATTTCGAAAGGGCCTCCCGCATGGCCGGAAAGTGCGGGCCAAGCTTCGGCTTTTCAGTGATTACTGTTGCGTCAATATGAACAATGTGAAACTTATGCTCGGCCAGCAGGCTGCGGATGTGCTCCAGAAATCGCAGGCTTTGCGCGTCCTTCCATTTCGGATCGTTGTCCGGAAAATGCGTGCCGATGTCGCCGAGGCCTGCGGCGCCCAGCAGCGCGTCGCAAATGGCGTGGGCCAGCGCGTCGCCATCCGAGTGCCCCACCGGCCCCTTGTGAAATGCAAGTTCGATGCCGCCAAGAATCAACTTGCGGCCCTCAGCAAGACGATGCAGGTCGTACCCGATCCCCGAGCGGGTCATCGTCCCGCGCGCTCCTGGCGCAGGTAGAATTCAGCAAGTTCCAGATCGCCCGGGCGCGTAATCTTCAAGTTGCGCTCGGAGCCGACGACCACATGCACATCGCGGCCTATGCGTTCCACAAGGCCCGCCTCGTCCGAAGCGGACACTCCATCCTGGTGCGCCCGTGCAAAGGCTTCGATGAGCAATGCGGCGCGGAACACCTGCGGAGTCTGTGCCAGCACCACGCGTTCGCGCGGAATGGTGGCCGTAATCAGCGCAACGTCGTTCGGCAGGCTGGCTCGCTTCACTTCCTTCACCGTGTCCATTGCCGGAATTCCGAGAATGGCCGCGTCGCAGGCGGCTGCTTCGGCGATCACGCGCTCGATCTGGCTCACCGTCACAAGGGGCCGGACCGCGTCGTGAACCAGGACCAAGTCGGTCTCGGGCGGAACTTCCGACAAAGCATTGGCTACGGAATCCTGGCGCGAGTCGCCGCCGCGAACCACGCGCACGGGCCGTCCCAATTTTTCAGCCGCGACCGCGGCAACAAGGGTATCGACATCCTCGGCACGAGTGGCGATGACGAAATCCGCTATCGCAGGGCAGGCCGCAAGACGCCGCAGCGTGAAGAGCAGGACAGGTGCGCCGTCCAGCGCCAGAAATTGCTTTGGCGTGTCGGCGCCCATGCGAGTCCCCAGCCCTGCGGCGGGCAGAATGGCGGTTACACGGTTCATCATGTCCTCGGTTGCAGAGCCAAAAAGCTTACACCAATTGGCGGCACATATAAACAGGGGCATGGGCGGCCCGCATATTTAGCAATTTAGCAGCCTCCACCGACTGGCCGTTCCATCACAAAAAGTGAACCCACCGAAAGATTTCTTTGATTTGACGAGGGGAGTGGCGCAATATATCCTGCCTGTTCGCAGATTCAAAGTTTTCGGGTTGTGGGGTAGCGCAACAAGTTAATCTTTATATTTTATTTACATTAAGGAGATGCATCCAGTCCCATGACAAAATACAAACTTGAATATATCTGGCTTGACGGCAGAAAGCCTGTGCCAGAGTTGCGCGGCAAGACGACCATGAAGTCATTCGATCATGCACCGGCTCTTGCCGATTTACCTTATTGGGGTTTTGACGGCAGCTCCACAATGCAAGCCGAGGGGAAGAGTTCCGACTGCGTGCTGAAGCCCGTAGCTCTTTACCCGGACGCGAGCCGCAAGGATGCTTACATCGTCCTCAGCGAAGTCTTGCACGCGGACCGCACGCCGCACCCCACCAACGCGCGCGCTACCATCGAGAATGACCCTGACTTGTGGATTGGCTTTGAGCAGGAATATTTCCTGTACAAGGACGGGCGTCCTCTGGGCTTCCCGAAGGATGGTTACCCCGGTCCGCAGGGCCCTTACTACTGCGGCGTAGGCTACAAATACATGGGTAGCATCGCTCGCCAGATCGTGGAAGAGCATTTGGAGCTGTGCCTGCACGCCGGGATCAATCACGAAGGCATCAACGCGGAAGTCGCCAAAGGCCAGTGGGAATTCCAGATCTTCGCCAAAGGCTCCGCCAAAGCGGCCGACGATACCTGGACGGCCCGCTATTTGATGATGCGCCTGTGTGAGAAATACGAGGTGGACTTTGAAATTCGTTGTAAGCCCATCCGCGGCGATTGGAACGGCTCGGGAATGCACACCAACTTCTCGACGAAATACATGCGCGAAACGGGCGGCAAGGCCTATTTTGAAGCGCTCATGAAGGCCTTCGAGGCCAACATCGCTGCGCACATCGAAGTGTACGGCCCGGATAACCATCTGCGCTTGACCGGGCTGCATGAAACGCAGGCCATCGACAAGTTCAGCTATGGACTTTCCGATCGCGGCGCTTCCATCCGCATGCCCATTCACTTCATCAAGGACGGCTACAAGGGCTACTTGGAAGATCGCCGCCCGAACTCCGAGGGCGATCCCTACCAGATCGTTTCGCGCATCCTGAAAACAATCAATAGCGTGCCGAAACCCTAAAACAGTTGCTTGCGTTCCTAGCGAAAACAAAACGCCTCGGCCTGCCGGGGCGTTTTGCTTTTTGTGGCATAGGCTTCAGCCTGTGCGCTTTTAGACTTTGCCAGGACTAACCCCGCAGAGGTTGAAGCCTATGCCACATAAACCTCATGCGAGAGCCAGGACCGTCTCGAAATCGCCGTGATAGACTTCTCGGGCCTTGGACAACTCGAACCTATCGCGCGCTAGCGTGGCGCAGCGCACTGTGCGCCACGTCAACCGGCGCTTGCTGCCGTATCTTGTGCTGCTCTACGTCGTGGCTTATCTGGACCGCGTGAACATCGGTTCCGCGGGCTTGCAGATGACGCGCGAACTGGGATTTTCAAACGCTGTGTTCGGGCTGGGCGGCGGCATTTTTTATCTTGGCTACATGCTGCTGGAAATTCCGGGAGGCGTGCTGGCCGAGGTGTGGAGCGCGCGCAAATGGATTGCGCGAATCCTGCTGACCTGGGGTTTTCTTGCTTCCGCCACGGGATTGATTCACTCCACGCGTGAATTTTACTGGCTGCGATTTTTTCTGGGCCTCGCGGAGGCCGGATTTCTCCCCGCGATTTTAGTCTACATCAGCCACTGGTATCGCCCCGAAGATCGCGGCAAAGCCATCGCGATTTTCATGGCCTCCAATCCCGCGGCGCAGGTGATTGGCGGGCCGCTTGCGGCGCTCTTTCTGAAAATTCACTGGCTGGGATACAACGGCTGGCGCTGGCTGCTGCTCCTCGAAGGAATTCCCGCGATCATTCTGGGATTCATGACGCTGTCGTATCTCACCGAGCGCCCTCAGGAGGCGCGCTGGCTGCGCGACGACGAGCGCGAGTGGCTGGTGGGCGAGCTGGAGCGCGAGCGCCAAGCTCGCGCGTCGCACATTCCCGCATGGCACGCCCTCGGCAATCCGCGTGTGCTCTTGCTGAGCTTCGCTCTCTTTTTTGGGCTAACGGCCACCTACGGAGTCAGCCTGTGGATGCCCAAAATTGTCGAAAAACTTTCCTCGTTCGGCGTGTCCACGGTCAGCCTGATCGCCGCCATTCCTTACCTCGTGGCGCTGCCGGTGATGTGGCTCGCCGGCTGGAGCTCCGACCGCACCGGTGAGAGGCGCTGGCATGCCGCCATCCCGCGCATCGTTGCAGGAGCCGCGCTGGCAGCGTGCATCTACACCCCCGATCACGTTTGGATCAGCGTGGTCGCACTGTCCGTCGCCGCAGCCGGATTTTACAGCGCTCATGCCGGCTTCTGGCCCATCCCCAACATGCTGCTGGGCCGCACCGCCGCCGCAACTAGCATCGGCCTCATCAACACTTTCGGCAGCCTGGGCGGCTTCGTCGGCCCCTACGCCTTCGGCTATTTGCGGGACAAGACCGGAGACTTCGGCGCGAGCTTGCTGTTTCTTTCCGTCTGCTCGGTCGCATCAGGATTGCTGGTTCTGTGCGTGCGCCTTACGGAAAAGAAAGCTATCGCATTGGAAGTTTTGGCTGATTAGGAGCCGGCGACAATTGCTCCCGGATGCTGAATCCGCTGATGCGCTCGGCCATCATTTGCGACGCAAGGTTCAGGATGCGGTCGGCGGCGGCTTGCGGGTTGAGGCCGCGCGAGTGGATGTTGGAGATGAGATTGCGGTTGGCATCGGTGTGCGATGCGCGCGGCTCGTAAGCCATGTAGGCGGACAAGCTTTCCGCAGAGGCAAGGCCTGGGCGCTCGCCGATCAGCAGGACTGCAACTTTTGGCGTCAGCAATTCGCCGATTTCGTTGAGCACCCCGACTCGGCAGTGGCGAATCACGAACGGGTTGCCAACCGTCCAGCCGCGCGCTCTAGCTCTTTCGACCAATAAAGGCAGCAGCGCGGGAACTTGCGCGGCAACTGCTGTTACCGAGAGGCCATCGCCGATGGCGATTTGCAAGTCGTTCTCGCGCGAACAACGCGCGGCCAATTCCTGGCGCGACGATTCGTTCAAGCGGCGGCCCAGGTCCGGCTGCAGTAGATATTCTTTCTTGGAGCGGGCCTCTGTGCTGACCTCAAACAAATTCCAGCGCTCGATTAACGCTTTGCTAAAGACGGCTTGCATATCCAGCTCCGCGCGGACGGCGTCGCGCGCGGCGGCGTGGGCCTCGCGCAGTTCCAATTGCGTGGAGGTGCGATAGGCGGCTCCTGCGCGGCCGGAAAAGATGCGCGCGGGCGTGCGTTCGCGAATTTTGCGCAAGGCGTCGGGAAAATCGGAGGCGACGAGGGAATCAGCGGCCCGGAGAGATTCGGAGTCGCGCGCCATTCAGACAATTTCTCCCAGGGAAGTTTCCAGGCCTTGCATCAGCTCGCGCCGCGCGGAAGCATCGAGCAGCTGAGGCTCCGTGCCGCGAAAGATGCCTTTGCTTTGCAGCCAGTTCAAAAATTCGGGTGCGGGCCGCAAGTTGAAGAGCTTTCGCGCGGCCAGCGCATCGTGATAGCTAGTGGTCTGGTAATTCAGCATCACATCGTCCGAGCAGGGCACGCCCATGAAGTAATTGCAGCCCGCGGCAGTCAGCAGCACCAAGAGATTGTCCGCGGAATTCTGATCGGCCGCGGCGTGATTCGTGTAGCAGACATCGCAGCCCATGGGGAGACCAAGCAGCTTCCCCATGAAATGATCTTCGAGGCCGGCGCGAATAATTTGCCGCTCATCATAGAGATATTCCGGCCCGATGAAGCCCACCACGCTGTTCACCAAAAACGGATGGAGCACGCGAGCGACGCCATAGGCGCGCGCTTCGAGCGTCAATTGGTCGATTCCGTGGTGGGCCTCGGCCGACAAAGCGCTGCCCTGCCCCGTCTCGAAATACATCACGTCCTCGCCCTTCCAGGGAACGTCGCGTCGCGCATGATGCTCCAGAACTTGCTCGCGCCCTTCGCGCAGCATTTGCAGCGTGATGCCAAAGCTGCGGTTGGCCGCCTCCGTTCCCGCGATGGATTGAAAGAGCAAATCGACCGGCGCTCCCGCGCGCATAGCCTCCAATTGCGTGGAGATATGCGCGAGGCAACATAATTGCGTGGGCACGTCGTAGGCATCGATTAGCCGGGCAAGCGCGTGCAAAATGGAGCTCACCGTTTGCACCGAATCGCTGGCCGGATTCACTCCAATCACCGCATCGCCGCAGCCGAAGAGCAGCCCCTCAAACGCGGCCAGCAAAATTCCGCCAACATCGTCCAAGGGATGATTGGGCTGCACGCGAATTCCCAGCACGCCGCGCTCGCCCATGGTGTTGCGGCAGCGCGTCACATTCCTGATCTTTGCGGCTGCAAGAATCAGGTCTTTATTGCTCATGATTTTGGCAACGGCCGCCGCGATTTCGGGAACGATGGCCCACTGCAGCTGCTTCCATTGTTCTTCGGTCGTCGAGTCATCGAGAATCAATTCCCGGAATTCACCCACGGCCATGCCTTGAATTTTTTGAAACCGCTGTGCGTCGTAGGTCTCCAGAAGCAGACGGCTGACTTCATCCCGGGAAGGATCGATCAGAGGCTGGCGGACAATTTCTGCAAGGGAAAGATCGGCAAGCTGGCGCTTCGCGGCCACCCGTTCGCGCTCCGAACGTGCGGCAATCCCCGCCAATTGATCGCCGGATTTTTCCTCGTTGGCCTTGGCCAGCAAGTCGCGCAGATCGCGAAAGACAAATCGCTCAGGCATGAATTTCCTGCGGGCAAACAGGGCTATACAGGCTGCGCAAAAAGTAGCACAGGCACTCCTGCCTGTGCGGTTTTCTCAAACTTCGGGCCGCCGAATCGCCATAAATCCCCAAAACCGCACAGGCAGGAGTGCCTATGCTACCAAATCGTCAGCCGAATCGACTTTTTCCGCAACCTGTATGCGCGCTAAATTGCATCCAGCGCGGCTTTGATCCGTTCGGGAGTAAGAGGCGCCTGGCGCACGCGCACGCCAGTGGCATCGAAAATCGCGTTGCCGATGGCCGCGGCGGTGGCGCGGCTGGACGGCTCTCCCGCTCCGCTGGACGGAAGCTCGGGATGATTGATCAGAACGACCTCCACGCGATCGGGAACGTCCGATGCGCGCGCGACGGGATACGTAATCCAGTCCACGCTAGTCACCTTGCTTCGGTCGAAGGTCACTTCTTCCTTGAGGCTGCGGCCCAGCGATTGAATGAGGTTGGCTTCGATTGTGGTGCGAAGCGCTTCGGGGTTGATGATCAAGCCGCAGTCATGAGCGCAGACAAATCGCGTCACGCGCACCGCCCCTGTCTTGCGATTGACCTGCACTTCGGCCACGGTTCCGACATACGTGCCATTGCGCGTACTGAGGCCCACGCCGCGGCCCGCGACCATATCTCCTGCAGCTGAGCTTTTCTTGGGCGATGGGCGCGTGTCCCATCCGGCTTTTTGGGCCGCTGCGGTTAAGACGGCTTTTGCGCGGGGCTCCTCAAGATGCTTGAGCCGGAACGCGATTGGATCGGCGCCCGCCGCCGCCGCGATTTCGTCCATGAAAGATTCCACCGCAAAGGAAGTGGCCGGACCTTCCGGGTCGCGCAAATGCGTGGTGCGCAGCGGAGACGCGCTGTCAAAAAACGCGGGGATGACGTGCGCCATGGCCAGAACATTTTGGAAATTGTATGGCGGCGATTCGATCCCCCATTGCGCGAATTCATCGACGCCGGAGGTATTGGGTATTCCAGTTAGCTGGGCGCCCAGATAATTCCCTGCATCGCCAGGACGGAAATGCGTCTCGCCACCGGAGAACGCCCGTGAAGTGAACTGCACTGCGGTGGCTTCGCCCTGCGCGTCGAGCGCCGCTTCGAGGTCGCAAAGAACCGCGGGGCCTTTTGTGCCCCACGCCGTCATGTCTTCACGCATCCACTGAACGCGCACAGGTTTTCCGGCGGCCTCGGAAAGCAGAACGGCATCGGCGGCGGCGTCTTCGAAGCCCGGGCGCCCGTAGGATCCGGCGTCTTCCATCCAAATGACGCGCACCGTATTCATGGGAACGCGCAACATCTCCGCGAAGCCCTTCTGCAAATCGTTTGGTTTTTGGCCACCGGACCAGACCGTGGTGATGCCGTCGGTGTGCACGTCGGCCACGGCGCAACCCGGCCCCATGGTGGCGTGCGAATGGAAAGGAAACTCATAGCTTGCGGCAATCTTTTTCGCCCCGCTGGAAAGTGCCGCAGCGGTATCTCCGCGCTTCAGGGTCTCCTTGCTGGCTTTCAGCGGCGCGGCTCGCATATAGGTGTACAAATCTTTTTGAACAGGAAAGGCCTGCTTAGGTTCTGTCCACAGGACTTTGAGAGCCCTGGCGGACTGCATGGCGGCCCATTCATTTTCCGCCACCACGCCCACGAAATTTCCTTTTACGATCGTTTTTACAAATCCGGGTATGGACTTCGCGGAAGTTTCATCCACGCTTACAAATGTCGCGCCCACTCCGGACGGGCGGATCACGCGCCCGTGCAGCATTCCAGCAACGCGCACGTCGCAGGCATATTTGAATTGGCCGAGAATCTTCGGCGGAAGGTCCGTGCGCGGCACGGATTTTCCGACAATCGTGTACGTCGAAGGATCCTTGGGCTTGCCCATGCCTTCGACGTTCAGTGAAAATCCATCGCCGGAAACTTTTAACGATTCGTCCAGAGTTCCCGCGCCGGCGAGTTCCGCGTAAGAAACGCTCCGGGACGCGGCGCCCTTCACTCGCACCACGCCATCTTTCACTTCCAGCTGGTCTGCCGGAACGCCCAGCCGCCGCGAAGCCGATTGCGTAAGCAGATAGCGCGCGTTGGCCGCGGCGTTGCGCAGAGGTTTCGCTCCCAACATGATGGATGTGCTGCCGCCCACGCCGCCTTGATCCGTGGTCTCTGCCGTGTCCGCCATCACCAACCGGACGCGATTGAGAGGAACATCCAGTTCCTCGGCCACAATCTGAGCGTAAGCCGTGCTCACTCCCATTCCAATTTCCGGCTTTCCTGTGAACACCTGAACGATTCCCTCCTTATCGATGCGCAGCCACGAATCCATACGGCTGGGAGGAGGTGCGGCAATGGTTTCCGGCGCCGCCGCGCCCAGAACGCGCGGGAGGGCGACGGACTCCACCAGACTGAAGCCGATGAGCAAACCTCCGGCATCTTTCACAAAATCTCTTCGCGTCACTTTGCTGGGAGCCATGATTTTATGCGCTCCTCTTCGCCGGTTGCGATGCCCGCCGGACTGCGGCGAAAATGCCCACGTGGCTTCCGCAGCGGCACACCAAACTTTCAAACGCGTCGCGCATTTCGCTGTCGCTGGGAGTGGGGTTCTTGTCAAGCAGCGCTTTGGTGGTCATCACCCAGCCGTTCAGGCAGTAGCCGCATTGAAACGTTTGCTCGGCGATAAACGCAGCCTGCACGGGATGAGGCTTGCCGGCAGTTTCCAGACCTTCAAGTGTGAGGATTTCTTTTCCAACCGCGTTGGCCACTGTCAATTGGCAGGAGCGCACGGCACGATTGTCCACCAGCACAGTGCAAGCGCCGCATTGCCCGACGCCGCATCCAAAACGCGGATTGTTCAATTCCAGGTTGTCGCGCAGGACGTACAGAAGCGGACACTTCGGGTCCACATCCACCGTATGCGTTCGGCCATTCACTTTCAAAGAGGCAGCGCTCATAAGCACCCCACAGCCTGGGATTATACCCCGTGAATTAGCTGCGGCATAAAAACTGAAATGGCGAGTATTGCATGCTCGAATAAATGGAATTACATACAGGTTTGCACGATTGAAAAGTCACGAGAATTTTGGTGCCCGAAAGAGGACTCGAACCTCCACTCCCTTGCGAGAACTAGCTCCTGAAGCTAGCGCGTCTGCCAATTCCGCCATTCGGGCACATAATGAACGATGTGAGGCAAATTGATTGTGCCCGCCTGCGGTAGGTTTTGTCAACGGAACTGCCAGGGAAGCTGAGGTCGATTTTTGGAATCCTCGGAACTTCCTCAATCGGCAAAGGTTAAATCGCTAAGGAATAATTAACTGTGCGGTAAGTTGTGGATTGACAAGTGATTCTGAGCGTCATAGCCTATGTGTCATTTTTTGTGCAGAGAAATCGGCGAAGCAACTTGGTTGACACACCTCAATTTGATCACCCGCGCCAGGGCGCGCGGGTAGTGATGCGAGTTCCCGTGGAAATTCGCGGCACGTCGGCGGATGGCAGTCCGCACGAGGAATCGACGTATACGTGCGTGGTCGGTGTCACGGGAGCAATGATTGTAACCTCTCGAAGCCTGCAAGTCGGCAGCGAAATGACGGTCACCAACCGCTTTTCGCAGCGCACCGCCAAATTTCGCGTGGCCTGGGTGAAACAACAGGAGAACAGCCAGCTCTGGGAAACCGGGGTCGAGTCACCCATTCCTCTGGACGACTTCTGGGAAGTGCGATTCCCGCGCAAGCCCAGTCACTGATAGATAACACCCGCCATTGCAATTAAAAAATCAGTGATATAATTCGCACAAGTTTTTGCCGATGCGGGACGGCACGAACGACCGCACAAATTCCACCCAGTACCGTTCCATCAGGGAGGAAACCTTGGAACTATCTCGGTCGATTGTACTCAACATGCTTATGATTTCCTGGGGTGTCATCACTGTTGTCCTGGTGGCCCTGGTTGTCTATAGGGGAACGCTGTCATCCAAGGAAGACGATCAAATCTTTATCGATGCCGCTGAGCAGCATCATTACGACGAACAGCTGGATGTCATCGCTCGAATGTCGCGCCTGACCAAACCGATCATCGCCCTTTCCATCCTATCTGGAGTGCTCTTGTTGGCCAGCGCGGGTGTGTGGATTTATTCGGGCTTGATGAGCTTCTAGCGATTGCCGCTGGGCGGTGCCAAACCACTCGTGGGCGCGGGCTCGGGAGTCGAGGCCTCCACGACCGAAGAGTGGTTCAAGGTGATCACCCACCGGTCGGCCTGCTTTGCCAGGAGCAGGGTTGTGTGTCCGCGGAATTGAGCCACGTTGCCGTTCATCTGCGCTGAATACAAAAATTGGTAAGTTGCCCAGGCCGTGTTCCCATTCACCTTAATGAGAGTATTGGATCGATCCATGCGCGCGCTGGTCACTTGTGCGCGCTGCGCCTGATAGGACTTCAAGAAATTATCCCATCCAATGACGGGCGGCTCCCAGGCCCCGCTCACGATCACCACATCCTCGGCGTAGTACTTGTGCATATTTTCCACGTCGCCGAGTTGCCAATACCCCAGGGCTTCACCAATGGCCCGATCGATTGCTTGCGCGTCGGGGGTGCTCATGGCGGACTTTATTTCTTCCGTGGGATCGGGGGGTTGAGAATTCTTGGTCTTATCTTTCTTTTGCGCGCCGGCAGGAATAGCGGCGAGAGCAAAAGCCAGCGCAAAAATGGTGCAAATCCGAAAGCCCCTTAGGTATTTCACCATCAATTGATCCATATGCGTTCCTCGCAGCTGAAGATAGCACGAAGCACATCGCGCCTGGCTGGATTCGGCGCGCGATGTGCCATACCAGTGCACGCGTTCCATAAGCAGGGATTTATTATTTGAAGCGCGTCTTTCGCACCACATCCAGGCCGAATGTTCCGTTTTCATCGCGCAGGGCAACCACCGAGAACTCGCGGTTAATCGTGTATTCGATTTGGATCACTTGATATTGCGTGGTGGTCACGTCCGTAATGTAGGTGATCACCAGTCCGCGCGTCACTTGCTGTTCGATGGTGACGCTGGCAATCGAGTTTTGCTGCGTGTTCAAGGTGGCGATCGACGGTCCCACGCTGAAGTGGCTAACCCCGAACAGACGTTGGATGCGCCCACCCAGCTGGCTGGAAATAGCCTCGGATAGAAGCGTCGAAGCCCCTACTCCGGCATTCTGTCCGGTGGCGCTTCGCGCCGCGCTTTCCTCGCCGGTTTGGCCCAGCGCCAGCAATTCGATAATGTCGCTCGATGGCAGCGGCGGATCGGCCCGGTACGCCAGGGTGAGCCGGCTGGCGGGACCCGTAAAATCGAGAGTGACTTCGTACTGGCGAATGGTGGTGGTCGCCTCCACGTTCAACACCGGATCCAGGCGAAACGGATTGGCGAAGTTGATGTCCCCACGCGCGATGTTGTACTGGTTGCCGCGAAAATTCATTCCCCCGCTCAGCAAATGAATGTGACCAAGCAGAATGGGATGCTCCCATGTTCCACGCAGGCGCAAGCTTGCATCCGTTTGCAAGGTTGCGCCGGTCCACTCCATTCGCGAATCGGGGCTGGAATCCGCCTGCACGTCGAATTGCAAATTCTGCAGAAACGGAGAAGTGGTGCTCGGACCGCTGGAGGACTCCTTGGCGGAAACCATGAAGCTTCCCAAGTCAAACCCTTCGGCCATCAGCAATCGATCCACCACAATGCGCCCGGACAGAGTTGACGTTTGCTCATTGCCGGAGAGCCGCAACGTTCCCCCAACCAGCCAGCTCATCCCCACCGGATAGCGGATGCGCACCTGATCGGAGCGCACATTCAAAACATAGGTCAGCGGCCCTTCTCCGTATGCCACCGTGCCGCCCATCGTCAGGTGGCCCCCGCCGCTTTCCGCCACCACGTTATCGAAGACCATGCGATTCACGTCAAAATTAAAATCCCCGCCAACATTGCTCAGCCCCGCCGGAAAATCGCCATAGCGGAGGGAAGCGCCCTCCAGGTGCATCTTGCCGTTAAAGCGCGGTGTGGCCACCGTCCCTGCAACCGCGGCATTGACCTGCGCGCGGCCCGTGGCTTCCAGTTGCGGATACAAACCCGAGAGCAGTTGCAGGCTGACCGCTCCGTCCAGGCGAAGGTTCAGAGCGCCATCTCCGACAAAACGAGCCGAGCCGGCCAGGTGAACGTCCGTGTCCGTTCCGCGCAGGCTTGCCTGTTCGATGCGCACTTCGTCGCGGCGATAGGTGAGTCGAATGTTGCCGACATTTTCCAGTTGCACGTTTTTGAAATCAAAGGTCAAGCGAGAGAGGTTCGATTCCACGGCGATGGTTTCCGGGTGCGCCCCAAACCCGGCGACGTCAAATTGGCCGTCCACCAGGCTGTGGCCGTCCAAATGCGAAAGATGCATGGCAGAAACCAAAAATGGATTGAAATCGATTCGTTCGGCCATCACTTGCGCAGATACCGGATAATCGCCCCCCAGGCCAACATCCAGTGTGCCCGCAAGCCGTCCCGCGGCCATCGCCGAGTCAATGGTTGCATGCAGATGGCGCCCGTCCGAATCGGCTTTTCCGTCAAAACTTCCCACCACGTCATTGCCGAGTTTCAGGTCCACCAATCGCAGCGTGGCATGCAGTTCAGGGGAGCGCAGCGGCCCCTCTCCGTGGGCCTGCAAATTGAGGCGCCCTCCCACGGGGAGGCGAGCCATTTGGATTTTGTCAATGGACTCCAGCGGAATGGCCGCGCCCGTGAAGTCAAAAGACACCTGACCCGAGTCGGTGTGATAGTCCAGATTGCCTGTCACCAGGCCCGCGGGGGCCCCCGGAGCAAACGCTGCAAGACGCACCTCTGCATTTGCAATTCGAACTTCTCCGGGGTGCATGGACAATTGCCCGCGCGCACGTTCGAAACGCCAGGATCCCACAGTTGCATTCGACAAATCGAATAATCCCGAAAACTCTGGTTGCGCGCGAGTTCCCTTTACATGAAATGCGCCGGTCAGCATTCCGCGCGCTGCATAGGACGTACCCAACATTTTTTGCAGATCGTCGGTATCGGCTCCCACCATACTGACGTCAAACGACCATGTGCTTTCGGGATTAAAACTCCAGGAGTCCAGATCAAGTGACAACTCCAAATCCGCGGTGGACTGCCCGCGGCGCGAGCGGGTTCGCTCGAGATGCAACTCATCGGGCGAATAGGTAAGCTCTCCCTCGAGATCATCCCAAAACAGCGAACCATACTGCGCTTCGGTTCCTTTGAATCGTCCGCTGAATGTGGGGCCGCCGAGGGGCCCAGTCAAACGTCCATCCCAATGGAAATGTCCTCCAATCACCTCCGGCTCGGCGTCCGATCCGCGCAGGCGATTGATAAAGTCGTCCCACAAAATCAGGTCTTCGGTGTCCACGGTCATGTCGATCGATGTGTCCACCATGCTGAGCACGCCGCGAAACTGAATGCGGCTGGTTGGAGTCGTAATTTCGCCCGGGGAAAGTTGGAACTGCCCGCGATCCATGTCGAAGTGAAAATCGAAGTGCGCCGCCGCGGGAATTTGTCCCGCTGCCGGCGTGGCCGGAGGAGTCCACACGGAAGAGCCTTGCGAATCGAGATGTTTGAAATCGGCCACCCACGTGGTTGTGGCGTCCGCGTCCATGTGGCTGGTCCAGTGCAAAGGAATGATGGGCAGGCCCGGATTGTCTTCGGTGGCAAGCGCCTGGCGCAGTTCCAGACCGCGCACTTTGCTTTCCGCCTTGAATTGCAAATTGGAAAGAGTCAAGGTCACGTGGCTGGTGATCTTTCCGCCGATGGCCAGTGCTTCCAAATCGGGCAAATCCACTGTGCGATCGTCGGCGCGGTAGCTGCCATGGGCTGAAATATCTCCGGGATGAAACCACAGATATTTCATGCTGATCCGGTCGGCCGTGTAGCGTCCACTGAAATTCATTTGGTTGGCGGAATAGCTGCCATCGCCGGCGATATCGAAACGCCCGCCTGGGGCATCTTTTTGGCGCAGGATGTTCCAGACATCTTCGAGCCGTAGCTGGCTCCTGTACTTAAACGTCCAGGCGGGCTGGGCGAAATTGGCCAGGCTTGCCTGCGCATCAAGTTCGCTGCCTGCCGTCTTCCATTGCATCTGCGTTACGGTAAATGAATCCTGCCGCACGCTGAATCGCGCGTTGAAACTGGACGCAAACGGCAAATAGCGTAGAGCCGTGATTTCAAATTGTTGCCAGCCAATTTGTCCCAGGTAAACGGGGCGTCCGTTTTCGTCGGTATAGTTCATGGCGAATTCAAAGTTTCCGCCTTTGGCCTCCAGCGGAATTCGAGTGTCATTCCACAAAATTTCGCCTTTTTGCAAATGCAACTGGGCAATTTTCAGATCGAAGAGGCTATGCATGTCCGTCGCGCCCGAATTCACGGCAACTTTCGGCCCCGGAAGATTCGTCGAGCCATCTTTTCCCACTCGAACATTCGCCGAAAAGCCCGACATCACCACATTTCCCAGCGAAATTTTTCTGCCCCATAGCGATTCGATGTGAATCTCGAACTGCAAGGAATCCGCATGAAAGAGAGGAGGACTGCCGGCCGGTTCAGTGCCGTGCAAAGTCAGTCCGTCAAACCGCGCGCTGAGCAAACGCCAGCCAAAATGAAAATTTCCCAGCTCGACGCGCGCCCCGGTGTTTTTTTCAAGCTGCTCGACAATGGTGCGGCGGGCCCATTGATCGGCAATGCCGTTAGCGAGCAAATAGGCAATGGTCAATCCCGCAAGCAAGGCCAGAGTGGCCCCGAGGCCCAGGCCGTGCTTCAGTCCGAATTTTCGCTTCGTCTCGTTCATGAGAGCGGGCTGGCTAGGCGCATTATGGCTTGGCACCGGCAGATTCGATTTCGATTTTCAGCCGCGATTTTGTGTCGTCCAGCCACTTCGCGGTCAGGTCGCTGATGCCGCGCTGGATGAGCACTTCGCGGATCTGCTCTTCCACAGTCGCCGGGGCTGGCGCGGGCTGATTTTTTTTGGCAAGTTCCGGAACCAGTTCCTTTTTGTAATAGGCGTCGATATCCGAGGCTTCCACTTGCACGGAAGGCCGGAATTTATAATCGACATAGCGTTCGTCATAAATCTGGCGGGTCAGCAATTGGCGCACTTGCGCCGCCGAAAGGCCCAGTTCATTCAGGCGCGCCGCATATTTTTCGAGAGTCCCAAATTGTCCCACGATGCGCGCCAGCTCACGGTCAACTTCCGATTGCGCGGGCTGAGGAAAATGCGATGCCGTGGCTTCCGTCTCAACCATCCATTGCTGGATCAATTCTTCCAGCAGCTTATCGTCGCTCTCCGCGCGCCCCTCGATCAACAGCTGGAATGCGCCAAGCTCACGCACCTGGCTCTGCAGAATGATGTCGTCCTCGATGCGCGCCACGATTCGGTCCACCACATGCGCGGCTTGCGGCGCCGAGGCACCGGAATATGCACGCGGCGCGAGCGGCGCGCACAGCAACAGAACGAAAATGAGAATCACGTCTCGCATTAAAATGTCGTACCCAAGTTTACGAAAAATTGGAATGACGGGAGCCTCGTAAGATTTGTCAAGCAGGCTGCCGCCATGGTGGCGGGACATGTGCCGCCGCTTTGAATCAGATATTTCGCGGGATTCAGCTGGTAACCCAGATCGAGCGCCACGGGTCCAATTGGAGTGCCGTAACGAAACTCAAATCCCGCCGTGTGCGAGAAGTAATTCAAATTGTTGGTGCAATTCGTCAAGCACACATTTGGTGCGCTTGGGCTGAATGTGGGCGTCGGCGGCGCTATGCGAAGAGATATTTCCCGGATACTGGGAAACACGTTGCCGGCATCGTAAAACACGGCGCCGCCCAAGCGATTGCCGATCAGTGGCAGATGCATCGGAAATCGCAAATCCTGATTAAAAATAAGCTCGGCCTGCCCGCCCACGGGAAAACCGGTGACAGGATCGCGGGGGCCTGCCTGGTTGAGCGCAAATCCGCGCAAGGACGTGCCGCCGCCCGCGAAGAACCGTTCGGGAAGCGGGATGTCGGTCGAGAGCGAACTGCCGTAGACCGTTTGAATGCCGAATCGCGTGGATCGCGCGAAGACCAGCCGCCGCCCGATTGGCGTATAGGTCGAATTCTGCATGTACACGCGAATGAAATTCGCCGACGATCCCATGGCCTTGGCGGCCAGGCTCACGTCCACGTTTTCAAAATCTCCCCGGCTGGGATCGGAGGGGCTGTTGCGCCGGTCTCGAAGCCAGTTTACGTCAACTTCGGAAACTTCGGTGTTCTGGCTGAAAAGCGGAATTTCCTCCTCCGCGATTCGCAGATTGCTGGCAACCACATGGCGGTACACAAGCCGATAGAGGATTGAGCTGGCTGGAGAGAGTTTCTCTGCCAAGCCGGCAGAAGCCTCCGCGCGCCGCGAATCGAACGTATTCACATCCCTGGACGTTTCGTAAAAGGTGGAAAGCTGCAAGCTGAAATTAGGAGACGCGAAATAATTGGGAGCAACGTAGGTGAGCAACGCGCGGCCTTGAATGGTGCTGGCGCGGGCCTTGAAGGAGAGCGAGTCCGCGCGCCCCGTCAAATTGGCCTTGGTAAGTTCCAGCGTGCCGCGCGGCGCGAAGCTCAGTGTCGTGGTCGTGGCGCTCGTGGAGCTGCCCAAACGCTGAGCCTCAAACCCCAGGCCATACGCGATGGTGTAGCGCTTTGCTTCGTCCACCATCACGACCATTGTTTTATTCTCATCCTCACCGTCCGGATTTTGCGGCGCGATGGAAACGCGGCTGAAAACCCCAAGGTTATAAAGCTTGCGCTGCGTCTCCACCACGGCCCCTTCGCTGAGAGGTTCGCCGGCCTTAATTCCCACCTCGCGCGAAATTACTCCAGGACGCGTGTGCTCATAGCCACTCAGCAGGACTCGAGCGACCAGAACCTGGCGCCCTTCCGTGATGCGATAGGTGAGGCCAACGGTTGGTCCCGCATTCGGCCCAGCCGCTGGAAATTGTTGGACCTCGGCGCTGAACTGGGCTTCCGAAAAGCCCTGGTCGTAGTAGGTGGCCAAAATGTTGTCACGATCGGAGGACACGTTGAAATCAGAATAAGGCTGCCCTTTCGAGGATCCCACTACGCCGAGGAGTTCCTCACTGCTGAGGCGACTGTTGCCTTGCACATCCAGGCTGGCCACGCGCGTTTGTTGTCCTTCCTGAACGATGAATTTCACGGAGAAGTCGCCGTTGCGCCCCTTGTAATTGTCCTCGAGCTGGCTCTGCACGGTGCAATCTTGAAACCCGTTGGCCACATAAAGTGTGCGAATGGAAGTGACATCGTCCAGCAGCATCTGGCTGGAGTAGCGGCCCGGCGAGGCATAGGCGGCGGGCGATATTTTCACGCGGCCCAGCAAAAGATTTGCGTCGAAATATTTGTTGCCCGAAAATTCTACATTTACCAGACGGTGATGATCCCCACGATTTACTTTATAGGTAACAACGCTGGCCGCGCGGTGAAGCGTGCTTCCGGTTTCTCCGGCGGGCGCCTCCAGCACCGTGTAATTCACCTGCGCCTCAAAATACCCGGCCTGCTCAAACCAATTGCGCAGGGAGCGCCGCCCCTCCTGCAAGAGGTCCTCGTCCACCGCGCCTTCCGTATAAATGGGAACCAGCTTGCGCAGGGTTCCCTTGGAAATCTTGGCGCCCTCCACGTCCACCCGCACTTCCAGGCCCGCGTACATTGTGAAATCGACCGGCACGCGATTGGATTTGGGATCATACGCACCTCGATGGACGGTGACCCGCGCGCCAAGATAATTTTTCCCCGTCAACCATTTTCGCGCCCGGTCGCCCACGCGCGTAAGGCGGTCGGCGGTCACTTCCGCGCCCTCCTTGACCTTCAGCTGCTTCCGTAGTTCATCGTTTGAAAATTGAGTCTGGTTTTGGATGGTGATCGCGCCGATCCTGGCCCGGGGGCCGGCGCTCACGTGGACTGCGATGTCCATCTGCAGCGTTTCGGGATGAGGGGTGGTGCTGTAATCGAGCTTGGATTGATACTGTCCGTCATCTTCCATGGTTTGCCGCAAACGGGCCAGCGCGTCCTTGACGTCGCTGTCTCGATAGGGCTCTCCGGCATTGAGCCGCAATGCGGAAAGCGCCAGGGCCTCTCCCGGCGGCTCACGCAATCCTTCGATTAGCACACGATTGATGTAAAAATTTTGCCGCACCACGAAATCCAGACGGACTCCTCCGGGAACATCGGCCAGTTCGGCGCGCAAATCGGCATAGCGCCCGGAACGAAACAGCTCCCGAAGAGACGCGCTTTCCGCCTGCATGGAAAAAGGTTGGCCGGGCTGAAGCGTCAGCTTGGGAGGATTTTCTTCCAGCACGGCGCCGGATTCGGCGACCACGCGCACTGCGACCACGCGCGGCGGCTCACCGGAAAAACCGCTCTGCGCGGCGAGAGGGCTCGCGCACAGGAACCAGAACGCCGCCAGCCACGCGGCGAGCCTTGCATGAGGACGATAAACGATCAGCATCTCTCTTCACAACAGAGCTAGGGTAGCATAGCCGGGGCCGCCTTCCCGGCGTGAATTCCGCACGGGTCGCGGAAAGCGGCACCCAATTCCCGCCACGCCTCAAGTGATATGATGCAGGGTAGAAAGAGTTGTAGCGCCCGCCTTCAGGCGGGCATCCGGTTGGGCCTAAAATGCCAACCTGAAGGTTGGCGCTACAATAACCCGACAAATCGACTCGGCCTCATGGATGCAAAATCGCACGAACGATATTCAAGGCAAATACTGTTCGCCGGTATCGGCGAGGCTGGACAAGAGCGCCTGCTCAAATCCTCGGCCGTCATGGTGGGCTGCGGGGCGCTGGGGACCGCTTTGGCAAATCTGCTGGTGCGCGCCGGAATCGGCAAGCTGCGTATCGTGGACCGCGATTTTGTGGAGCCTTCCAATCTGCAGCGGCAGACATTGTTCGAGGAGTCCGACGCCCTGGAGGCCCTGCCCAAAGCCGTGGCAGCGGAGCGTCGCCTGCGGGCCATCAATTCGGGTGTAACCGTCGAGGGCATTGTCGCGGATCTTGGCCCGAAAAACGCACAGGAATTGCTGGGCGGCCTCCCGCTGATTCTCGATGGCACGGATAACTTTGAGACGCGCTTCCTTCTGAACGATGCTGCCGTAAACTTAAATGTTCCCTGGATTTACGCCGCCGTGGTGGCCAGCTACGGCGTGACGCTCACCGTGCGTCCCGGCGAAACCGCGTGCCTGGCCTGCGCGCTGGAATCCGAGGCCGCCAACGGTTCGCAAACAACGGGCACGGAAGATACCTGCGACACCGTTGGGGTTCTGGGCTCCGCCGCCGGAGTGATTGCCTCGATCGAAGCCGCCGAAGCAATCAAGCTGCTTGTGGGCAAATCCGAATTGGCTGGAGGGCGGCTTACTTCTTTCGATGTCTGGTCGGGGAAATTTCAATCCGTGCGCGTGGCGCGCAATCCGGATTGCCGAGCCTGCGTGCGCCGCGATTTCCGCTACCTGGAAGGCGAAGCGCAGCCGCACCTGACCATGTGCGGGCGCGACTCGGTGCAAATTCACGAACGCCGCCGCCAACTCGATCTTGCCGCCCTGGGAAAACGCATCGCGCCCACCGTGGCCGAAGTGCGCGAAAACGGATTTCTGCTGCGCTTCCGCGTCCCGCCCTACGAAATGACCGTCTTCGCCGACGGCCGCGCCATCGTCAAAGGCACGCGCGACACCAGCGTGGCCCGCTCCCTGTACGCCCGATACATCGGGGTTTAGTAGCACAGGCACTCTGCCTGTGCGGTTTTGTAAGCTGCGCAAACTCCATCAGTTTATTTGCAATCGCGAAACATGCACAGGCAGAGTGCCTGTGCTACTCGTCAGCCTCGCCAAGCCTTTCTGACGCGCCTCAAATCTCGCAAACATCATTCTTGGAATGCAGCCGCGTCAGCCCGCGGCCCATGGCATTGAGCCGCTCTTCACCAAGCGCTTTTTCGATGCGCGGAAACACTTCGTTTTCCTCGAGCCGCACGTGATCGTGAAGAAGTTTTCCAACCCGCGCGATTTCCTCCGCATCGATCGCAATCTTTGCAGCAAGGCGCTGCTCGAAATCCAGCACGGCGGCGCGAATCTCGGCATGGTCGGCGAGCAAGCGCATGATCTCCGCGTCGCGATCCAGCCGCGTGCGCCGGGCGTACGCGGGCAACAGCACTTCCTCCTCTTCGCGAAAATGCACCTGCCCTGTCTTGTGCCAGAAGCGCACAAATTTTTCGGCCCGATGCTTCACGGCCGCGGCGCGCTTCTCCGCCGGCGATTCCGCCGCGCGGCGCATTTCCAGCGCTTGAATCAACGCGAAGTGGTGGTGCTGGCTAAGCGGGTGCAAACTTGGATGGCGTTTCATGGGTTGGCCGTTTTTTTCGTAAAACCGATGGAATAGATTTCCACGGCTGGGCCTCGGCTTCCTGAAAGAGGGACATCTGATCGCGGTTGGGCTCGAGCTCGGCGGCGACCTCCTCTTCCGAT
>Ga0206831_1068_pt1 | contig 32326 bp, 27 predicted proteins | sample Alteio_BWOrgCont_73_FD_152876 | JGI IMG/M metagenome (GOLD analysis project Ga0206831, IMG submission 152876) | Enriched cells from forest soil in Barre Woods Harvard Forest LTER site, Petersham, Massachusetts, United States -... | ecosystem: Environmental > Terrestrial > Soil > Temperate forest >...
CCGCGCCCGAGAGCTGGGAGAGGATGGTGAGATCGACACATTTGTTCGCGATAGCCATGGCGAGTTCACCGAAGAATCCGGGCTTGTTCCCGTTGCGGCGACGCTCCTCCCAGAGCCAACGGGAGACCATGAGGACTTTCATGAGGAGCGATTCAGCGTGGTTTCGAGAAAGAGTTTCATCGCGGCACCCTGATTTTTCCAGAGAAATTGGCGCGCCCAATTCTGCGCGGCGACACGGTCGATGCCACGTTGGGCGAGCGAACGGACGGCGGCGGCGAGCGCTTCGGGTGATCCGCTCGGGACGGTCTCGGTCCAGGCGCCGAGGTCGAGTTTATCGAAGATCGGGATGCGACTGGCGACGATGCCCTTACCTGCGGCGGAGTATTCGAGAAGCTTGAGCGGAAATGTGTAGAGCGCGCTACGTGGCTCGAGCAAGTTGGGCATGAGGCCGATGGCAGCTTTTTGCAGAAAGGGGCGCATGGCGTCGCGCGATACCTGGCCGGTGAAGGTGATGTTAGCCGGAGCGTTTTGGCGAAGATCGTCGAGCGATTTTCCGCTGCCGCCGAGAAGCGAAAGGTGAAATTCGGGGAGGAGGCGCATGGCCTCGACGGCGACGGGGACGCCCTTCCAGGGCTGGAGGCTGCCGGCGTAAATCAGCTCGTGCGGATCGGGCGTGCTTGTGGAATCGAGGAGCATCGATTCGTCGATGCCATCGTGCTGGACACGGATCGGGACGCGCAGGCCGAAGCGGGTCTGGAGGCATTCGGCGAGGTAGGTGGAGATGGCGACCACGGTGCGTACGTGGGCGTAAATCCGGCGTTCGGTTTCGAGGAGGCTTTGGTGTTTCGCGCTCGATTCGGGGTAGGTGTCGGCGAAAATTTCGTGGGCCTCAAAGATGAGGGGAAGCAAAGGATGCGTCTTCGCGAGATGGTCCGCCGCCTTCGTGTGCATCGTGTAGGCGGCATCGGGTTTTGCGGACGCGACAAGCTTGCCGAGCTGACGATAGAAATGCGCGCCACTGCGGATTTTCCACAGGCCGAGAGTAAGCTCGCGCTTTATCCAGACGACGTTGAGGCGCGGGTTTTTGGTGCCGCCGAAAAGTGCGTGGAGGTCGTCAATGCTCGTCACGCCGACTGAAGGCGCGGCGGCAAGCGTGACCTCGACTCCGGTGGCGGCGAGGCTTTCGGCGAGGCGATAGACGTGGTATTCGCGGGCGAAGCGGCCGGTGAATTCCTCGGGAAAAATGTAGAGAAGTTTCACGGGCGAGGGTGGGTTAGCTGCTCGAGAGCAAAGCTTCAATTTTCGTGCAGATGCCATCCCACGAGAAGGAACGGATGACGGCCTCGCGTGCAGCGGTGCCCATGGTTTGACGTTGCGCGGGCGTGAGGGCGATCATTTTTTGAAGCGCGGCGATCCACGCCTCCTTGCCGCCGGAAACGAGAAGGAAATCGTGGTCGGGCGTGAAGCTCTCGTGCAGGCCGACTTTATCCGACATGGCCATGACGAGGCCGGAGCTCATCGCTTGCAAAACGGCGGTCGGGCACGCATCGAAGCCGACGCTCGGCTGTGCGAAAAAGTGGCTCGATTGCATGAGCCGCGCGAGCGCGTCCGGTTTCAGGGCACCATACCAGGTGACCCGGTTCTCGTATTTTTTTTGCGCCGCGTGCTCTTTTAGCCACGCCAGTTCAGGGCCATCGCCAGCGACGTGCCAGTGGACGCCAGGAACCTCGGCGACCGCCTCCGCCAGCACGCGAAGACCTTTCCAGCCAACGAGTCTCCCGGCGGTCAGCAAATGGGAGCCTTCACCCTTTCGCTTCTCGCCGGGCTGGTAAAAGTTCGTGTCGACTCCATTGGGAATGATGATAACTTTGCCGCCGTAGCGTGCTTCGGCGAGGCGGGCGTTCTCGGGACTGACGGCGTATTCGCTATCGAGCCAACGATGCCAGAAGCGGTCGGTGGGGAAGAAGTCGGTGCCCTGGTAATTCATCACGACTTTCAATTCCTTTTGCTGCGATTTCCAGCGCCACGCGTTGATGAAGTCGTAAGGCTTGAAGACAAAGACGACGTCGAAGCGTGCGTCGAGCAGCGCGGTCATCGAGACGGAAGCGAAGTGGAGACGCTGGACGAGCTTGCGAAAGCGGGTGCCCAATTTGGGAATATCCTTCGTCTCGATATAATCGAAAAGCTGGAACGGAAAGGGGATGACGCGGTGCTGCCGACCGGCCATGGGCTTGCCGCCGAAGAGCGTGATGTCATGGCCGCGCTTCTGCAATTGCTCGCCAAGTTCCAGGGCGTAGACCTCGATGCCGCCGACCTCGCTGGTGCCTGGCAGATCGAAGGTGGCGTTGGGCAGGAACAGGCCGATCTTCATGGGGCACGCTCTTGGATGAGGCGTTGGAAGTCAATCTTGGAAATGGGGTGCATCGCTCACGTTTTTTTCAGGACTTGGGCCATGGTTTGCAAAACGGCTTCGGCGGGGAGCGTGGCGAGGCATGCGCTTTCGGGGCCTTTGGGGCACGAACGCTTGTGCTCGAGCAGGCAGCGGCATTCGTTGCGCAGGACGGTGAGGCGCGAATGCCACGGGCCCCAGACGTTATCGGCAGTGGGGCCGAAGAGTGCGACGCCCGGTTTGCCCAGCGCGGCGGCGAGGTGCATAGGCATGGAATCGACGCCGATAAAGCCGCCGGAATTCTTGATCAGTGCGCCGAGTTGATTGACGGTGAGTGTGCCGAGCTCGTGGAAATCGGGCGGAGCCTGCGCGATGAGTTCGCGGCTGAATTCGAGCTCGAAGGAGTCGCGTCCCGCCGTGATGAGCAGTGGTAAATTGAGTCGTGATTTGGCCTGCCGCACAAATTCGACAAGATTAGGCATCGGCCAATACTTCGATGGCCAGCGTGCCGTGGCGTGAAGGAGCAGGTAGCCACCGGCGGTAAGTTTACGCTGGCGCATCCATTCGGCGGCCCAGGTTAAATCCGCGGCGGGTGGATGATACTCGAGCTTCTGGCGCGCGGCGACGTTGTCCGGTGCACCGGCGAGGTAGAGGTGATGCTCGGAGGTGTGGGTGTATTTGATGGAGTTGTCCTGCCAGTCGTTGATGAGGCGGTAGCGGCCCAAATGGGCGTTGTGGGACGAGTGGAGACCAGTCCGTTTTTTTGCGCCGGAAAGGAGGGCCCAGAGCGCAGGGCGATCCGAGCAGCGGGAGAAAACCACGGCCCAGTCGAAGCCGATGCTGCGATAGCGGAGGGCGCGGCGGATATCGCGCACGATCTGGATGGAGCCGCGCGGGAGCGAGTCGACCGAGGTGAGACCGGGCATGGCCTGGAGCAGTTCCGCACCGAGCGGCTGGAGCAGAACGTGGACCTCGTGGCCCTGGTCCATGAGCCAGCGGAGGGCCGGCGTGGTGAGGATGGCGTCACCGGGCTGGTTGAGTTGAATGGCGAGAATACGCATGTGGCCTGAGAATCCATTCAAGCATGTTTCGGGAGCGGGAGGCAGTACAAGAAGGAAAGTCCAGAAGGTGACTTGAACTGAGGCGCTTTATTTAAGCGAGAAATGGCGGACCAGATCGATCAGGAGCCGTTCATCCAGCGTGATGTCGCAACCGATTTTGTCGGGTGTCCCAGGAGGATGGCGGGGGGCGAAGATGAGTGTGCTGCGCAGGCCGGCAAAAGCGGCGATATCGCGGCAGACGAGGTCGGGACATTCCTCCGGCATGAGGATGGCGATGGGTGTGCCGGGACGGCAGTGGACGAGGTTGACCAGACCCGCGCCGGTGGAAGCGACGATGGCTTCGGCTCGGGAAAAGAGGGTGATTTGCTCAACGAGCGAGAGGTCTTCCAGATAGACCGCTTCAAAACCGAGCGGACGGAGGCGGGCGAGAAGGTCTGCTTCGTTGACGATGCGGCGGCTGCGCGTTTTGGCGCGGGAAACGACGAAGCGGGCGGGTAAATTCCGCGACGTGGTTTGTGCCTGAATCAGGAAGGCGAAGACATCGGCGAGGAGCCGGCATTTCGCCGCGTCGAAGACGTTGGGTGGATGGCGCTGGCCGAGAAAAGGGACGATGCATTCGTCGGTTTGCAGGAACGGGATGGCGTTGGCGTCGAGGATGCGGGTGAGGGAGATGCCGAGGAGTTCGAGCGTCTGTTTTTGGAACGGAGTCGATGCTCCGAGGTAGAAGGTCTTTTCACCGAGACCGGCGGCGAGGGTGATGAAGAGTTTCGGCAGCAGGTCGAGCATCCAGTGGTAGAAATTGTTGTGCCCGTCGGTCGCCAGCGAAACAACGGTGCCCGGCACGCGGCGAATCTTGGGAAAGAAGCGCTGCCGCTTCACGAGCCAGCGGTCCATGGGCATGTTCATGCCGACGGAAAGCGGATCGATGAGGCGGCCATCGGCAGTGAGATGCGCACCGCGGCTCCACGCGATGCCGTGCGGGACAGCGACCAGATGCGATTGAACGAGCGCGAGGGGGGAGAGATGGCCGGGCTCGAGAAATTCAGCGGTGGGTGCGAGAAAGCGAACATCGGGCGCGCCGTACGCCGCGGAGGAGAGCGGTTGCGTGGCTTCGGGGCCACAGACGGAGGCGCTGACGCCGCAGACGGGAAAGCGCCACGCAGAGGGCAGGATTTTCGCGAGCTGCGCGGCGAGCTTTTTGAGCGGTGGGATGCGGCCTTCGTCGGTCATGTGGGAGAGGAGTGGGTGCGTTGAGCCAGCCAGCGCGCATGGGCGTCGAGAATCTGCTGCCAAAAGCAGCGTGGCGAGCCGAGTCGCTGCACGACCTCGCGCTGCTCAGCGATCACTTTTGCGGCGAGCTCGGGTTCGTGGAGCAGGTGCAGCGCGGTGCGGAAATAAGCGGCGTGATCGGTCACGGTGGCCGAGGGTGTGTAGAACGCGGGGATGTCGATGAGCGTCTCGCCCGCCGAACGCGAGTGGCGCGGGCCAGGTCGAATCGCGAGATTCACGCAGGGCAGACCGGCGGTGTAGCTCTCAAAACGCGCGCTGCCGCTGGCCATGGGGAAGGGCGTCGGCTCCAGCTTGGCGTGGCGCATGTCGGAGAGGAAACGGTGCCACGCGGGGTCGATGATCTCGCCCCCAGGGTTGCGCTCGAGGGTGAACTTGCCGCGAAAATCGACGCGGCCTTCGACGCCGCGCCGCTTCGCCTGCGTCCGGATGGTATTCAGCGCGTCGTGGGATTCGGTGCCGTAAAGAAGCCACGTCAGGTTCGAGTCTTCCTCGAGAAGATCGAGCACCATCTTGAGGAAGGGAGGTTGCGCGGCTTTGACGAGACGTCCGTGAAATAGCAGCGTGTGATTTCGCTTGGCCCAGGGAACGGGCGGGCCGTCGTAGCCGGTCGTGTCGAAGAGGAGGCAGTAGGGCACGACGAACGGCGGGCGGCGCAGCGGGCGCATGCTGTCGCGACAGAAAAGACGATCGTCCTGCACAACGTATTCCTTCATCGCGTGGATGTAGAACTGGATGTCGATGTTCGGATGAAAACAGGCGTTGCACGAGACGGTCATGTCGGCGATGCAGGGAACGTCGATGCGGTCGAGCATGTCGTAGAGTTCGCGGCCTGCTTCGGAGACGAGGAGGAGATCGAGTTGCGCGTTGTTGATGCGGGCGGCGAGGTCCTCCACGCGATGAAGATAGTCAGGCTGCGAAGCGATGCCGTCGCTGGGCAGGTTGTTGTCCCAACGCAAGGTGACATTGTGAACGGAAGTGGCCTCGGTGTGGTGGAGGTGATGCTCCGGTGTCATTTCGCGCGCCGTCTCGAAGTGGTGGAGTTCGATTCCTGCTGGCATGTCGCAGAAAAGTTTGCGCGGGAAAAAAGGGAAATCGGCAATGGTGCCGATGTGGCCGATGCGAAGTTTTTCGCGCGCTCGCGCGGCGCGGCGCGGGACCTGGCCGGAGGAATCGACGGAGCGGGAGATTTCCCAAAAAGCGAGCCAGGCCTCGAGCGGGACATGGCCCTCGTAGGTGCGGAGACGGTTCAGGCTGAGCGAAAAAAGGGTGCGGCGAAGAAATTTGCGCGCGGCGCCGGAACCGCGGTTGCGTTCGAGCGCGCGGTAGCGATTAGCCAGCATGCGGCGAAGCCACGGTAGATCGAGGACTCCGTAGATGGCGCGCCAGAAATAAACCCGCGGTGCGAACATGGACAGGAGAGGCTGTCGGAAAAATCGGGAGGGGTCACGCGGAAAGGGGTGCTGCGCACGGCGGCAAAGAGCGCCTAGGGCGCCACTGGTTTCTCCGAAGGCGGTCAACGCTTCAGAAGAGTTCCTCGGCCAGTGCGACGATGATGCCCGCAGGGCCTCGCATGTAGCAGAGCCTGTACTTGTCCTCGTACTGGGCCACCTCGCCGATGAGTTCGGCGCCGTTGGCGCACAGACGGGCGACAGTGTCATCGACGCTTTCGACTGCAAACATGACACTCCGGAGGCCCAGCGCGTTCGGCGGTGCAATTGCCGGTTCGATCTCGACCAGTTTTGGATTGCGAAACTTCGTCAGCTCAAGCCGCCCGTGCCCATCTGGAGTGCGCATCATAACGATGTCGACTTGGACATGTTCGAGCCCGTTGACGCGGTCCACCCACGGGCCCTCGACCGGCATTTCACCTTCGATCGTCATGCCGAGCGCGGTGAAAAAAGCGATAGCGGCCGGAAGGTCGTCAACGACGACGCTGATGTGGTCCAATCTCTTGATCGTCATGTCTCAATGTATAGCCGAGGCAAGCCTTTCTTGAAGAAACAGGCACGGTTGTCCGGCCTACCGACCGAGAGCCTGCGCAAGCTGCGCGACGACGTACTCCTGTTGCTCGGGCGTGAGCTCGGGGAACATCGGCAGCGAGAGCATTTCGTTCATGTGCGCGACGGCATTCGGAAAATCATCGTGCGTGTGTTTCTTATAGGCGTAGGCGCCGAGGAACGGGACGGCCTTCGGATAATGGACGATCGTCTCGACCCCGGCGGCGCTGAGGCGCTCGCGGACCTGGTCGCGATTCGGCACGCGCACAGCATAGACGTGGTAGGAATGAGCGCTGTCGGGGGCCTGCGCGGGAGGCGTGATGCCGCGCTGCTTCAGGAGTTCATCGTAGCGCGCGGCGTGGGCGCGGCGTTGCTTGATCCACAGGGAAAGATGATTGAGCTTCACGTTCAGCACGGCGGCCTGGAGCCCGTCGATGCGGCTGTTGCGGCCCGGGATGTCGTTGTCGTATTTGGCCAGCGCGCCATGATTGCCGAGGCGGCGCAGGTAGGTCGCGAGCTTGTCGTCCTGCGTGGTGAGCGCGCCGGCATCGCCGTAAGCGCCGAGATTCTTGCCCGGATAAAAGCTGAAGCAGCCGATATCGCCGATGGTGCCGACGTGGCGGCCGCGATGAGTCGTGCCGGTGGCCTGCGCGCAATCCTCGACGATCTTGAGACCGCGTTGCCGCGCGAAGGCGACGACGTAATCCATCGGCGCGGATTGGCCGAAGATGTGGACCGGCGCGATGGCCTTGGTGCGCTGCGAAATTTTACGCGCGGCGTCGGCGAGATCGAGCGTGTAGTAGTCGGGATGGCTGTCGACAAAAATCGGCTCCGCGCCGAGGCGGTTAACGGCGGTTGCGGTGGTGAGCCACGTATGGGCCGGCACAAGCACCTCGTCGCCGGGTCCGATGCCGAGCGCCTGGAACGCCATCTCCAGCGCGTCGCTGCCGTTGGCGCAATTGATGACGTGGGCTGACCCGGTATACTCGGCGAAGCGCTTCTCGAAGGTGCGCACGTCTTCGCTCAGGATGAACGACGCGCGTTCGAGCACGCGTTCCATGGCCGGGGCCATTTCAGGCTTGAGAAATTGGTACTGCGTGCGGAGATCGAGGAAGGGGACTTTCACGGGAGGTCTAGTTGAGCGCAAATCGATGGTCGAGGCAATCCGTCATCGCGGGCTTGTCCTCGGGCGCGGCATTTCCTAGGTTCGCTGCGTGGCTGAACCTCTGCTTTTGGACGTGGGCATCGTCAACGTCGCGTTTGGCGAGCGGGTCAAGGTTGTGCGCCCGGTGAATCTTTATGGCTGCGAGCTGGGCGACGATTGCTTTGTCGGGCCGTTCGTCGAAATCCAGAATGACGTGATCATCGGCGCGCGGACGCGGGTGCAGTCGCACGTTTTCATTTGCGAGCTGGTGACGGTCGGCGCCGATTGCTTCATTTCCCACGGCGCGATGTTCATCAATGACCGCATGAGCAACGGCAAGCCGGCTTTCGGTGCGCGCGAGACGTGGGGCCGGACGGTGCTAGGCGACCGGGTGATCGTGGGGACGAATGCGACGATTTTGCCGGTGACGATTTGCGCGGACGTGATGATCGGCGCGGGATCGGTGGTGACGCAGGACATTACGAAGCCAGGGATTTATGCGGGGAATCCTGCACGGTTTCGGCGGGCGCTGCCCAAAAAAAGCTCTTAGGTAGCCGTCGACCTCCGGGCGACGGGCTCAGAGAGCTTTCTTAACAGCGGGAGAGGTAGATTAGAGTCGGTCCGGCCTGATCTCGTTTCCCACCTTTTCAACGCTCGAGGAAGTCACCGAGCCCGTCGCCCGGAGGTCGACGGCTACCTACTACCGGGCACCTTCCAAAACAACATTGCCAAGGGGAGACGGTTTGGAGATATTCACTGTTCCATGAGAGAGTCCCATTTGTCCGATATTCGTCCTCCATTCGTCGACCAGCGCGGAGAAATCCTCAACCTGCTCGATCTTGCCATCGGCAGCGTTTCGCTGATCACCTCGGTCAAGGGTGCGGTGCGGGCCAATCATTATCACAAGACCGACTGGCATTATTGCTACATGCAAAAGGGCTCGATGGATTATTACTTCCGCCCGGTCGGTGCGACGACGCCGGCCAAATACATCCGCGTGGAAGAAGGCCAGATGGTCTACACGCCCTCGAACGAGGAGCACGCGATGGTGTTCACGTCTGATGCGGCGATGTGGTGCTTCGCCGGTAATCCCCGGACCTCGGCGGACTACGAATCGGACACGGTGCGCGTGGCTTCCATCGTCCCCACGGTATGAGCGACCAGGCCGTGCAGGTCAAGGACACGTGCCGGTTGTGTCAGTCAAAGCGGCTGCAGTTTCTCTTTGCGCTCGCGCCCACGCCGCCCGCGAATGAATTTCTTGCCGTCGTTCCCACGGACGGCCAGCAAGATCATTTTCCGCTCGATGTTTTCCAGTGCAGGGATTGCGGCCACGTGCAGTTGATCCATTGCGTCGATCCCGAGCGGCTATTCCGCAATTATGTCTACGTCTCGGGCACGTCGCAGGTTTTCGTGAGGCATTTCGAGGAATACGCGGCGGAAGTGATCCGCTACGTGCCGCTCGCGGCGGGCGACAAGGTGCTCGATTGCGGCTCGAACGACGGCACGCTGCTCTCGTTCTTCAAGCGGGCGGGCATGGACGTGCTCGGCATCGACCCGGCGCGTAAGATTGCGGAGGAAGCGACCGCCAAGGGCATCCCGACGTGGCCCGAATTTTTCGACAGCACGCTGGCCAAGCGGATCCGCAGCGAATTCGGCGCGGTGAAGGTCGTGACCGCGAACAACATGTTCGCCCACGCCGACGGCCTGCCCGACATCCTCGACGGTATGGCGAGCCTGCTCGATCCGAAGGGCATTTTCGTCTTCGAGGTCTCCTACCTGCTCGACGTGATCGAGCGGAATCTTTTCGACACGATTTATCACGAGCATCTCAGCTATCATTCGGTCAAGCCGCTCGTCTCCTTCATGCAGCGGCACGGGCTCGATCTCGTCCGCGTGCAGCGCGTCGACAGCCACGGCGGCTCGATCCGTTGCTACGCCGCGCCCGCCGGAAGCCGTCCGATTGATCCCTCAGTGGCCGAGATCATCGCGCTCGAGGAGAAAGCGGGACTCTACGAGACCGCGACTTACACCGCCTATCTGGATCGGATCAACCAGCTCGGTGCGGAATTGCGCAACCTGATCGCACGCCTGCGTTCGGACGGGAAAAAGGTCGCCGGATTCGGCGCGCCCGCGAAGGCGACGACGCTCATGTATCAGTTCGGCCTGACCGCGAAGGACCTTGATTACATCATCGACGACAGCCCGCTCAAGCAGGGCCTCCACAGCCCGGGCCGGTTCGTGCCCGTGGTCGATTCGTCCGTGCTGAACGACCCCGCGCGCCGGCCCGATTACCTCGTCATTCTCGCCTGGAATTTTGCGCAGCCGATCATCAAAAAACACCAGCCCTACCAGCAGGCCGGCGGCAAGTTCATCGTGTCGATTCCCCAGCTCCAAATCGTATGAAATCCCCCATCATCAGTGAAATCGGCGCGCGCGTGGCGCAGCGTCTGGGCGACTCGGCGCGGCTGTTCGAGGGCAAGTCGGTCCTCATCACCGGCGCGAACGGCTTCCTCGGCCAATACTTTTTGGAGGCGTTCATTTACCTGAACAAGTCGGTGTTCAACACGCCGTGCGACATCGTCGCAGCGGACAGCCACATCACGAACACGACGACGAACGACACCCTCGGCGCGCTGCCCTATCGGTTCCTTTTGCAGGATGTCTCGAAGCCGTTTCCGGTCGAGGAGAAACCCGACTACATTCTTCACGCCGCGGGCATCGCCAGCCCGATGTACTACCGCCGCTTCCCGCTCGAGACGATCGACGTCGCGACCATCGGTACGCGCAGCATGCTCGAACTGGCGCGCCGCAGCAAATCGCAGGGCATGGTCTATTTCAGCTCGTCGGAAATCTACGGCGATCCCGATGCGGCCAACGTCCCGACGGCGGAAAGCTACAACGGCAACGTCTCCTCGATCGGGCCGCGCGCCTGCTACGACGAGTCGAAGCGGCTGGGCGAGACGCTCTGCTCCGTTTACCACCAGCAATTCAAGACGCGCGTGATGATCGTGCGGCCTTTCAACGTCTACGGACCCGGCATGAAAGAGGCCGATTACCGCGTGCTGCCAAATTTCGCCAACGGCATCAAGGCGGGCAAGGCGCTGACGATTTACGGCACGGGCCACCAGACGCGAACGTTCTGCTTCGTCGAGGATGCGATCCTCGGCTTCCTCCAGGTGCTCCTCTTGGGCCGGAGCGGCGAGGCCTACAACATCGGCAATCCCTCGCCGGAAATCTCGATGCGCGGGTTGGTCGATCTGATCACCAAGCTCTCGGTCCGCCCGGTGAAATCAGAATTCATTCCCTATCCGGAAAGCTATCCCGCAGGCGAGCCGATGCGGCGCTGCCCCGACATCGCGAAAGCGGCGAAGGACGTCGGCTACACGCCGGCGGTCGATCTCGAGCACGGCCTGCGCATGTTCCTCGAGTGGACCGAGAACGCCTACACCGGCATGGATTTGTAGGCGACGTCAAGCACGGGCGAAGCAGCAAAGTCGAGTGGCGTAAAAAGCGCCGTCATCCTGAGCGAGGGCGAGCGGAAGGTGTATCTCACCGGGATATTTCGCCGAGCCGGAGTCGAAGGACCTGGGTTGCCTGAGCGCAAAGGTGAGCTTTACCGTGAATGTCTGCTCAACCGAAAGTGGGCCAGGTGGCTCTGCCTAAAGGGAGCTCGATCCGTTGCGGTCATTTCCGGGAAAAGTAGCCAGGTCCTTCGACTGCGCTCGGGTCACGTTTTCCGGGTAAATCAAGTTTTCCGCCTCGCTGCGCTCACGATGACGGATAAAGAAAGAGAGTCGCGCGGTGTCTCTATCTAGGATGTCCGGAACGGATCCGAGATCGCGCTACTTCGTCAGTCGCTCCAACGCCTCGAGATATTTCGCGCGTGTGTTTTGCGTCACTTCCTCCGGCAATTCCGGGCCGGGCGCGGTCTTGTTCCATGTCGTGAGCGTCTTCAGATAATCGCGCAGGTATTGCTTGTCGAAGCTCGGTTGAGGTCCGCCCGGTGCGTAGGTGTCGGCGGGCCAGAAGCGCGAGCTGTCGGGCGTGAGAATTTCATCGGCGAGCAGCACGCGGCCGTTTCCGCCTTCGCTGCCGAACTCGAATTTGGTGTCTGCGATGAGAATCCCGCGCTGGGCGGCGTAAGCGGCGGCCCAGGTGTAGAGATCGAGCGTCAGGTCGCGCAGCTCCTCGTAGCGCGCATCGCCAAGCGCGGCGCGAGCCTCCTCGGGCGTCAGATTCTCATCGTGGCCGTGATCGTTCTTGCGCGCGGGCGTGAAGAGTGGCTCGGGCAAGCGATCCGATTCGCGCAGCCCTTTCGGCATGGCGTGGCCGCCGACCGTCCCGTGCTGCCGGTATTCCTCCCAGCCGGAACCGGCGAGATAGCCGCGCGCCACGCACTCGACCTGAAAAATATCGCACCGGCGCGCGCGGGTCAGCCGGCCCTCGAATTCAGGCAGATCGGCCCCGTCGGGCAGGTCGTAGCCAAGCACATGATTCGGGCAAAGATTTTCAGTCAACGCGAACCAATGGCGGGAAAGCGCGGTCAGGATCCGGCCCTTTTCCGGGATCGGCGTCGGCATGATCACGTCGTAGGCCGAGATGCGGTCGGAGGCGACGAGCCAGATTTCCTCGTGCCAGGCGTAGATGTCGCGCACCTTGCCGCTGCGTATGAGCTTTACCCCGGCGCGGGCGAGCCGATCCATATAAGAGGCCATGCGGCAAGATGCTAGGGCGTCCCTTGAAAAGAGGTCAAGATCGCGCCTGCCACGGACCGCTTTTGGTTGCGAAACATATTTTAACTTTGCAGATGAGAGGTTGAGAGTAATTTAAATTTGGTTGAATTAACGTGTTTGTTGCATCTAAGGACGCAGGGCCAATTTTGTGCAAAAAGTAACGCGATCAGCCGAAACTTATGAAATCATTGTCGTGTTAAATGGTCAGTGATTTGATGCCGTTATGTTTGCGCCTCAACGGATTTCCCTGTCGAACCTGCTGGCGCCGCTGATCATTTCGATTCTGTTCGTGCTGACCATTTGCAGCGCGCTTTATTTGCGGGAGGCCGATCAAATTGCGGCGACCGCGCTCGATAACGAAAACCACCGGATGGACCGATTCGCGGGCCTTTTCCGCAACGATGTCGGCGCGGTGGTGAGCGATCTGCGCTTGCTGGTCAGCGGCGACGGATTGCAGACCTATTTGATCTCCGGTCAGCCGACAGATCTCGACCGAGCGGTGCGCCGCGCAGCTTTCTTCAGCAAGGACAATCCTGATTACGATCAGATTCGTTATCTCGACGAGCACGGCCAGGAAATCTTCCGCCTCAACGGGGATGGCGCCATCGTTCCGCACGATCAATTGCAGAACAAGGCCGACCGCTATTATTTCCAGAAGGCGAACACGCTCAATGCCGCCGAGATTTATATTTCCAACATCGACCTGAACATCGAGCACGGGGCGATCGAGCAACCGATCAAGCCGATGCTGCGCCTGGCCATGCCCGTCTTCGACACCAAGGGGCAGCGGCGCGGCATTTTCATCATCAACTACCTGGCCGAAAACAGCATTGAGCGGCTGCGCCAGTTTGTTCCGCGCTATGCCCCGCGGTTTCGTCTTTTGAACGCGCAGGGTTTTTGGCTGGCCGGCGCGACGCCTGCCGACGAGTGGGGCTTTATGCTGCCCAATCGCTCGGGCATGACCCTGGCGAAAACGGACCCCGTTTTGTGGGCGCGGGTGGCCCGTGACCCGTCGGGACAGATTCCTTACAAGGGCGGCTACTTTACCTGGCTGCACGCCGTGCCGCGCGATTTCGTCCAGGGCAAGCCGGTGGCGCTGGTTTCCGATGACGATTTTATCGTCTTTGCCTCCGAGATATCGTCGGACGAATGGGCCGCTTCCTTCGCCGGGCTGCGCCAGACTTTCGTCGTCGTGGCGTTCATTCTTCTCATCCTCACGACGGTGATCACCTGGGTCATGCGGGCGCGGCGGACGGCCCAGATGGAGAGGGACCGATTCTTCAGCCTGACGAGGGACTTGCTCTGCGTGGTCGGATTCGACGGCTATTTCAAAAGGGTCAATCCCGCGTGGGAGACGGCGCTCGGCTATTCGAGCCAGGAGTTAATGTCGAAACCGTTGCTGGAATTCATTCACCCGGACGACCGGGAGAAGTCCGCCGCGATGGGCGCGCAGTTGCATAAGGAGGGCGAGTTGCTCGGTTTCGAAAATCGGTACCTCTGCAAGGACGGCTCGCATCGCTGGTTTTTGTGGAGCGCGCGGTGCCTGCACGAGGAAAAGCTCATTTACGCCTCGGCCCGCGACCTCACCGATCGCAAGCGGATGGAGGAAAGCCTGCGCCGAAGCGAGGAGCGGAGCCGCTCGATCATCGAGAGCGCGCATGATGCCTTCGTCACCATCGACCGCGACGGGCTGATCCGGGATTGGAATCTCCAGGCCGAGAAGATGTTTGGCTGGACCCATGCGGAGGCGCTGGGCCGGTACCTGCACGAGACGATCATCCCGGAGAAATATCGCGAAGCCCATGTGCGCGGCATGGAACACCTGCGGACGACGGGCGAAGGGCCCGTGTTGAACAAGACGCTGGAATTGACCGCACTGCGCCGCAATGGCGACGAGTTCCCCGTGGAGTTTGTCATCTGGCCCCTGGAAGTGGGGAATGTGACCACGTTCCATGCCTTTGTGCGCGACATCACGGCCCGCAAACAGGCGGACGAACACATCCAGAAATTGAACGAAGAGATGAAGCAGCGCGCCGATTTGCTCGAGGTGGCTAACAAGGAGCTCGAGGCGTTTTCCTATTCCGTCTCGCACGATCTCCGTGCGCCCCTGCGGCATATCCACGGTTTCGTTGAGCTACTGCAAAAATCGCCCGCGATCCAGGCGGAGGATTCGAGCCGCCGCCAGATGAACGTCATCGCGCGCGCGGCGAAGGAAATGGGCCGGTTGATCGACGATCTCCTCGCCTTCTCGCGGACAGGCCGATCCGAGATGCATCCGACGCGGGTTGATATGCGGGAGATGGTCGAGCAAATCCTTCGGGACCGCGTCTTGGAAACCAACGGGCGCCGCATCACCTGGGACATCAAGCCGCTGGCCAGCGTCGCGGGCGATCCGGGCCTGCTGCGGTTGGTGTGGACGAATCTTTTGGACAACGCCATCAAATATACCAAGCGCCGTGAGGAGGCGAAGATCGAGATTGGCCAGATGACCCGCGAGGACGGTCGTTCCGGCGCGAACGAGGCGATTTTCTATGTGCGCGATAATGGCGTGGGCTTCGACATGCAGTATGCCTCGAAGCTGTTCGGCGTTTTCCAGCGGCTACATCGCGCGGAGGACTTCGAGGGCACCGGCATCGGCCTGGCCAACGTGCAGCGGATCGTTCACCGTCACGGCGGCCGCGTCTGGGCCGAGGCGCAGGTCGATGGCGGCGCCACGTTTTACTTTTCACTGCCTCTAACTGCACATCAATCCGGGGAGAAAAACGGCCATGGCTAAAATCAAACGAATCCTGCTGGCGGAAGATAACGAGAATGACGTGGAACTGACGCTCGCGGCATTGCAGGAGTGCCGCCTCGGCAACGAGGTGGAGGTGGTGCGGGACGGAGCGGAGGCGCTCGATTGCATCTACCGCAAGGGCAAGTACAAAGGACACGAGGAATCCCTGCCTTGCGTCATTTTGCTCGACCTGAAAATGCCCCGTGTCGATGGGCTGGAGGTTCTCCGCCGGATCAAGTCGGACCCGGATATACGCCATGTACCAGTCGTCATGCTCACGTCATCCCGGGAAGAGAAGGACTTGGTCCAGAGCTACGATCTCGGCGTGAATGCTTTCGTTGTGAAGCCGGTCGATTTCGGCCAGTTTCTCCAGGCCATCCGCGCTCTCGGCATGTTCTGGGCGATCATCAACGAGCCACCGCCAGCCAAGATGCAAGCTTAACGCCAAAGCCTTAATTGTCGGCTTGGCAAAACTGCTTCTTGTTAATACCATGTGGTCCAAACACTTCGATGAAGTCTAAAGTCCGAATCCTTCACTTGGAAGATTCACAGGATGATTGCGAACTGATTCGCCATATCTTGGTGAGCGAAGGCATCGATTGCGAAATGGTCCTGTGCGATGGTCGTGAGCGGTTTATTGAAGTTCTTGAAGAGGATGACTTTGACCTGATTTTCGCCGACTGCACCCTGCCCCATTTCAGCGGTCAACACGCCCTGGCCATTGCTCGCGAACTGGCGCCGGGGACGCCGTTTATTTTCGTGTCAGGGACGATTCCGGAGGACTCGGCCATCGAATCGCTCCGTGCGGGTGCCACCGATTACGTCCTGAAAGACCGCCTTTCCCGCCTCGGCCCCGCCGTGCGCCGCGCCCTGGCCGAGGTCGAGGAACGCAACCGCAACCGCGAGATGGAGCAGCGGCTGCGGCAGGCGCAGCGGCTCGAGGCGGTCGGCACGCTGGCCGGCGGTATCGCCCACGATTTCAACAATATCCTTACCATCATCAAGGGCTACACGTCGCTGCTTCCGCTCGAGTGCCAGCAACCGGAAAAAGTGCGGTCGATCGCGGAGACGATCGACCGGGCGTCGTTGCGGGGCTCGGAACTGGTGAACCAACTCCTCGCCTTCGCGCGTAAAAGCGAGGGGAGCTTCACCTCCACCGCGCTGAATCATCGCGTGCGGGAAGTCACCTCGATGCTTCGTCCGGCGATGCCGCAGAACGTCTCCTTTGAGCTGCAACTGGCGGAAGAACTGCCGGAAATTCACGCCGATCCCGGGCAGGTCGAGCGCGTGCTGATCAACCTCTCCACCAACGCGCGCGATGCCATGCCCGAGGGCGGAAAAATCACCTTTTCCACCAGCGTCGTGCGCAGCTCGGACATGCCCATGCCGACCGGATTGGAGAATGAGGAATATCTCTGCCTGCGCGTGACCGATACCGGCTTCGGCATGGACGAGGTGACACGACAGCGCATCTTCGAGCCGTTCTTCACCACGAAGCCGCGCGGCAAGGGCACCGGCCTCGGCATGCCGGTCGTCTATGGCCTGATGCAGTCGCACAATGGGCTCATCGATGTCCAATCGGCGCCGGGCCAGGGAACGTCCATCTCGCTTTATTTTCCGATTCCCAAGGAGCCGATGTTGCATCCGGTTGCGCTCACGCCGGAATCGCCCGAGTCGGTCGAGGGAACCGAAGCGGTGCTGGTCGTCGATGACGAATCAGACGTCCGCTATTTTCTCGAGGTCATTCTCAACTCGCACGGCTACTACGTTCTCTCGGCCCGGAATGCGGAGCATGCGCTCGAGAAGCTGACCGATTCGCGTGGCCATGTTGAGCTCCTCTTTTCGGATGTCGGCCTGCCCGGCATGGACGGCTTTGAGCTGAGCCGGCGCGCGCGCGAAATCCAGCCAGGCCTCAAGACCATTTTGTGCAGCGGTTATTCCGATGCCAGCCTCAAGACCAAAATGGCGGAGCTGGATATCGATGGCTTTGTGGCCAAACCCTACGACATGAACGAACTGCTAAAGGCGATCCGCGCCATTCTGGACAAGGGTAAGAAATAGCTGGGCGACAGTTGGTCGGGGCCGACAATCGTGCTGGAAGCGCGCGGGGTTGTCTTCTACCGTAGATATCCGGTCCCTCCCATGGCTCGATTTCACGTACGAGATACTTTCGCGATCAACGACAAAGCCTTCTTTGTCCTGGCCGGATTTGTCATTGAAGGCGAAATCGCGGCGGGCATGCTCATCCGGATGCCCTTCAACGCCACCACGATGATGACGGCCGACATCGACCACATCCAGAATATCGCGCGGCCCGACGGCGACGTGATCTGCCTTTGCATCCGCTGCACGACGCCGGAGGAAGTGACCCTCTGGGAAGCGTTGAAGATCAAAGACCGCACGGTCGAAATCATTCCGGCGACTTGAGCTGATGACGACGTATATCATCCGCCGCATCCTGCTTCTTGTCCCGACGCTGTTTGGAATCACGCTGCTCACGTTTCTGCTCATCCGCCTTTCGCCCGGCAATGCCGCGCTGCTCAAGGGTGGCGGCGGCGAGGGCGGTGGACGCGCCATGACGGCGGAAGTCCGCGAACAGATGATCAAGCTTTACGGCCTCGATAAGCCGCCGCTCGTCGCCTACGCCGATTGGGTCGGGCGCAGCTTGAGCCTCGATCTTGGCGAGTCGATCGTCGATCACCAGGCGGTCACGAAAAAGATCGCCGAGCGCCTTCCGCTCACGATCTCGCTCGCCGGTTCCGCGCTCGTCCTCTCCTACCTGATCGCGATTCCACTCGGCATTGCCGCCGCCCTTCGCCGCGGGAAAATCGTCGACCGCACGATCAGCTTCGTTGTGTTCGTGCTCTATTCCATCCCCAGCTTTGCCGCCGCGTTGTTTCTCATTCTTTTGGTCGCGGGCGGCGACTACCTCAACCTGCTGCCGATGTACGGCGCCGATTCGCTCAACGCGCCGGAAATGAGTCCGCTCGCCTGGTTGTGGGACCGCATCCTGCACATGATTCTGCCGGTGGTGTGCCTGACCTATGCAAGCCTCGCCTCGATCTCACGTTATGCGCGGGTCTCGATGCTCGAGGCGCTGGGGCAGGATTTCGTTCGCACGGCGCGCGCCAAGGGATTGCCCGAGCGGCTGGTGATTTTCCGCCACGCGCTGCGCAATGCGCTCATCCCGATCATCACGATCTTCGCACTGGAATTGCCCGCGCTCATCGGCGGCGCCGTCATCATCGAGTCGATTTTCTCGCTGCCCGGCATGGGCCAACTCATGTTCCAGTCGCTCGATTCCAAGGACGAGCCAGTCATCATGGGCATCACCGTGCTGGCCGCGATCGTGACTCTGCTCAGCTACCTTGCGGCGGACATCCTCTACGTCGTGGTCGACCCGCGCATCTCCTACGAATGAACGCCGTCGCAGGATCCAACGAGATTTATCAGGAGAGCTATGCGCATCGCATCTGGCGCCACTTCGAGGCGGACGCATTCGCCCGCAACGGCCTGCGGGTCGTCATGGCGCTGTTCATCATCGCGGCCCTCGCGCCGTTCCTTGCCAATAGCCACGCCATCCTCCGCATCGGCGATGGGCGGGTGACCTTTCCGATCTTTCCCAGCCTCGAAGCGATCGAATGGCGCTTCCTGCTCTATGTGCCGCTGGCGGGGATCGTCTACCTTCTGCGGTCGCGATTTTCACAGCGACCGGGCCTCTCTTTTTCGCTCCTCATCGGCGTGATCGTGCTGATCGAAATCACGCTGGCCCTGACGCATCCCGTCAACGACCCGACCAACGACCGCGACCGCCCCGCGTCGTTTAAGTTGATGCCGTTCATTCCCTATTCGCCGATTGAGAGCACGCCCGATTCCTTTTCGCCGCCCTCGTGGAAACACCTTTGCGGCACCGATTCGACCGGCCGCGACATCGCGGCGCGGATGCTCCACGGCGCGCGCACGTCGCTCTCGATCGGTTTCATCGCGCAGAGCATCGCGCTGCTCGTGGGCGTTACGCTGGGCGGCCTCGCCGGCTATTATCGCGGCTGGTTCGACATCGGCGTCAGCCGCTTCATCGAGATTATGGATTGCTTCCCGCCGTTGCTGCTCATCCTCGTCGCGATCAGCCTTTTCGATTCGCAGAACAACATGTTCTACATCATGGCCGTCATCGGCCTGACGAGCTGGACCGGCCTCGCGCGTCTCGTGCGTGGCGAATTTCTCCGGCTCAGCTCCCAGCCATTCCCGCAGGCCGCGCGGGCGCTCGGCGCGAGCGATTTCCGCGTCATCGTGCGGCATCTCCTCCCCAACGCGCTCGGTCCCATCCTCGTCTCGGCCACGTTCGGCGTCGCCTCGGCCATCCTGATCGAGTCGAGCCTCAGCTTCCTCGGCTTCGGCATGCAGGCGCCGACACCCTCGTGGGGCGACATCCTGTCCGACGCGCGCCGCTACATCGATTTCGCCTGGTGGCTCGCCTTTTTCCCCGGTCTCGCCATTCTCATTACCATCATGTCCTACAACTTCGTCGGCGAGGGCCTCCGCGACGCGGTCGATCCGCGGCTGAAGGTGAAGTGAAGGCAGGACCAAATTTCTAAATTAACCAAATTACCAAATGAAATCAGGGGAATGCAGAGTGTCGTACGATTCCCGATGAATAAAAATTTAACGAATAATTCACCCCTTCTTCCCCCCTTTAGTCATTTGGTAAATTTGGTAATTTGGTTATGCCTTCACTTCCATGAGCACTCTCCTCCGCGTTGAAAACCTGGGCATCCAGTTCGGCCCGCCGACCGATCCGGTGAAGGCCGTCGATGGCATTTCCTTTTCGATGGACGCGGGCGAAACGCTTGCCGTGGTGGGCGAAAGCGGCAGCGGCAAAAGTGTGAGTGCGCTGGCCCTCACGCGTCTCCTCGCCTCGCCGCCCGCGCGTTACGTCTCCGGCAAAATCGAGTTCGAGGGACGCGACGTGCTTCAAATGCCGGAGAACCAACTGCGCAGCCTGCGCGGCAAGCAGATCGCCTACATTTTCCAGGAACCGGGCTCGTCGCTCAACCCGGTCTTCACCATCGGCTACCAGATTCGCGAGGCGATCGAACTGCATCGGCCCGAGGTGCGTGACGTCACCGCGGAAATCGTCTCCGCGCTCGACCGCGTCGGCATTCGCGAACCGGCCAAGCGGCTCGACGATTATCCGCACCAACTCAGCGGCGGCATGCAGCAGCGCGTCATGATCGCCATGGCGCTCGCCTGCCAGCCGAAGCTGCTCGTGGCCGATGAGCCGACGACCGCGCTCGACGTCACCATCCAGAAGCAGATCATGGACCTGCTCAAGGACCTGAAGAAATCGAGCAACATGGCGATCCTGCTCATCACGCATAACTTCGGCCTGGTCGCCGATTTTGCGGATCGCGTGGCCGTCATGTTTCGTGGCAAGATTGTCGAGACGGGCCCGACGGCGGAGGTCCTGCGCAACCCGCAGCATGCCTACACCCGCGCGTTGATCGAATGCGTGCCGAAGCTCGGCCAGAAACAACATCGTTTAAAAGTGATCGATTATGCAGGAATTCAATGAACTGAGTAATCCGCCGGTCCGCGACCAGGAGCACTCGATGGAGTTTCTCATCGGGCAGCACAGCCTGTTTTTGGCAGGATTGGGCCAAGCCTTTTTCTACGTGCACCAGTTTAGTCCTTATCTGCCCGTCTGGGTCGCCACGCCGGTTTTGTTGGTTCCGTGGAGCATTGTTTTTTTCCTCTTTTATCACGAGCGTCCGCTTTTCTCGCCGCAGACGATCCGCTGCTGGTGGTTGCGGGCGACGTGCGGAGTCGCAGCCCTGACGCTCATCGCGGAGGCCATCTGGATTCTCGGTTTCATGCCGCCGCCAACGCCCGCGCACAAGATCGCCGCCGATATCCTGGTCCAGCTCCTGATGAACCTCGGCTGGCTCAGCTTCATCCCGATGGTCCGCGATTTTAAGACTAACCCGTACCTGTGGAAATGACCGCCCCCTCCGAGCCACTCCTCCGCGTCGACCATCTCAAGGTCTACTTCCCCATCCTGGGCGGGATTTTTCGCCGCAAGATCGGTGAGGTGAAAGCGGTCGATGATGTGACCTTCGAGATCACGCGCGGGCAGACCGTCGGCCTGGTCGGCGAGAGCGGCAGCGGCAAGACCACCGTGGGCCGCGCGATCATCCGCCTGACTGAGCCTACCGCGGGCACGATCACCTATGACGGCACGGTCATCTCCAAACTCGACGCGGCCGCCTTTCGCCCCTATCGCAAAAAAATCCAGATCATCTTCCAGGACCCCTATAACTCGCTCAACCCGCGCCTTTCGATTTTCGAGATCATCGGCGAGGCGCTCGAGATTCATTTTCCGGAAATGAGCCGCGACGATCGCCGCGGCCGCGTCTCCGATCTGCTCGACAAGGTCGGCCTGAAACGCGCGCACCTCGATCGCTATCCGCACGAGTTCAGCGGCGGCCAACGCCAGCGTGTCGGCATCGCGCGCGCCCTCGCGGTGAACCCCGAGTTCATCGTCTGCGACGAACCGGTCAGCGCGCTCGACGTCTCCGTGCAGGCGCAGATCGTCAACCTGCTCCAGGATTTGCAGGAGGAACTCGGCCTGACCTATCTCTTCATCGCGCACGATCTCGCCGTGGTGGAGCACATCAGCGATTTCGTCCTCGTGATGAACCAGGGCAAGATTGTCGAGGCCGCCTCGGCGGAGGCAATCTACGAAAATCCGCAGCACGACTACACGCGCAAGCTGCTAAGCGCAGTTCCAAAGCTGTAGCGGCGGTCTATGACCGTCGCTGGCTTTTAGGTCGCCCGTCCCCACCACTCCCGCCGCAAGCCTCGCGGCGAAAGCCGGTGGCGCGCTTTCACCAGCCGCGAGAAATGGAACGGATTCTGGAACCCCGTCCGGTACGCGATTTCCGCCACGCTCAGCCCTGTCTCGCGCAACAGCCGCACGCCGTGATCCACTCGCAGCCGCCATAAATAATGCGCCGGCGTCTCATGCAAATGCCGCCGGAAAAGTTTGATCAAATGATTCGGCGACAACCCCGCCCGCCGCGCGATTTCGCCCAACGTCATTTTCTGCGCATACTCCGCTTCGATGAGACTTCGCGCCCGCAACAACGCCTCCGGAAACGCCGGCCCGCTCTCGGCCGCGCAGCCCTCGCGCGTGAACGCGCAGAATGCCGCCAGCGCCAATTGACACAGCAACGCCTCATCCTCCTTCCGCGCGCCCGTGCGAAGTCCCAGCGCGATCAACTGGTCCATCGTCTCCGAAATAGGTAACCGGAACGGCGCTGCCTGCAGCTCCTTCCGCAACGCCGTCCCCACCAGCGGTGGATCGATCGAGCACCAGCTATGATGCGTCTCGGCGCTCTTTGAAAATTGGAAAAACTCCCGTCCCCTCGGCCTAAACAGCGCCACTTGTCCCGCGAGCAGGGGATGGTCGCGCCCGTTTAGCTTGATCGTCGCTTCTCCCCGAATCAGCAGCACGAGCTGATACTGCGGCTGCACCCGCGGCCCCACCGAACCGCCAGGCCGATAGATCACTTCCCCGAATTGCACCTGCGGCGCAAAAGACTTGTGCAGAATGATCTGGGATATGTTTTTAATGGCCACGGCTATTCTTCTGATTCATTCTAGATGATAGAAGATAGGTATGACAACCACGCTTTCGCCCGCCCCCTCGCTCCTCGAACAAGCCCAGGCCATGACCCTCCAGCCCTTTGCCAGTTGGCCCGCGCAGGGACGGCCCGACGGCTACTTCGCCCTCGAGCAGGCTGCCGCTGCCGCGGATTTCTACCGCGAGAACGGCTTCGTCGTCCTCGACCAGGCCATGAGCCGCGCGGAAGTCGATGCCCTTAATCGCGAAACCGCCCATCTCTGCCGCAACGAAACGGGCGGCATCTCCGGCATCGCCAGCGCCGCGCCCGGCGAGTCCGATCTCGACGTCATGAAGCGCGTCCTCTGCATCCATTTCCCCCACAAACTTTCCGCCGTCATGGAAAAGACCCTGCATCATCCTGCCACGGTCGATCTCCTCACCCGCGTCGTCAGCCCCAACGTCAAGTGCATGCAATCGATGCTCTTCGTCAAGGCCTCCGGCAAACCGGGCCAGGCATGGCATCAGGACGAGGACTTCATCCCCACACGCGACCGCTCCCTCATCGGCGCGTGGATCGCCCTCGACGACGCCACCGTTGTCAACGGCTGCCTCTGGGTTCTGCCCAAGTCGCACCGCCCCGGCATCCTCTGGCCGCAGCAAAAGCACGAGAACCGCAGCTTCGATTGCACGCAGGAATCGCATCAATTCCCCTGGCGCGACGAGGATTCCGTGCCCGTCGAGGTCAAGGCCGGCTCCATCGTCTTCTTCAACGGCTACCTCCTTCACCGCTCGCTCCCCAACCGCGCGAAGGACGGTTTCCGCCGTTCGCTGGTCAACCACTTCATGAGCGCCGAGTCGCTCCTCCCCTGGATGCTCCCCGCCAACTTCACCGGCGGCATCGCCACCGCCGACTTCCGCGACATCGTCATGGTCGCCGGTCAGGACCCCTACGCCTACAAAGGCACCTGCGACATTGCCAAGCCCTCCGTCCGCGCCAGTGGCGAAGGTGGCTGTGAATCGTGGGGCAAGAAGGATCCGAAGGACGCCGCCGGCACTGCGATGATGCCCAAAGTTTCCGCCATGCAGTGACGCAGCAGGAAGCCATCGACCTCCGGGCGACTGGACGCGAGGTGTGTTCTCAACCGGATAAAGGAGTCGCGTTAGGGCCAGTTCACACGAATCAGGGGTTGTGACGATGGCAGGAAGTCCCGGAGGGACTTTTGAAAGTAGCCCGGCAATTCATTGCCGGGTAAGCCAAGGGAGCAGATGCGTCCCAGCGGGACGCTTGAAACCAACGGTGATTACGGTTGAGGTACTCAAGCGTCCCTCTGGGACGCGATCTACTTCGGCGCAAAACCCGGCAATGAATTGCCGGGCTACTCTCAGCCGTCCCTCTGGGACGTCGGAAATCGACTCCCGGCTTGATAGGCCATTAGTGTGTACAGGCCCTAATCAACGAGCCCGTCGCCCAGAGGTCGACGGCTACCTGCTGTCCACATTCCCGTCGCAACCTCATTTCTGCGCCACCGGCTCAATCTCGTGCAGCCGCCCGTAATCAACCGACATCGTGTGATCGTCGATGTCCGTATAAATCTCCACGAACCGCATCCCGAAATGGATGTCCCGCCACGTATAATCCCGCTGACTCTGCACCGGCGCCGGAATCACCGTATCGATGCAAACGATCGAAGCCAAAATGCGCCCGTCGCTCTCTTCCAGGTCCTTCGCCGTCAATCCATAGAGCGGGCTCTTCTCGTCGATGACGTGCCGGATCGTCACTGCCACGGGAAACGTGATCAGCCGGTCGAACTGCAGTTGCAACTGGTAAAACCGCCGCATGTGCTCGCCCTCCTTCACCAGCTCGTTGCGAATAAACATCACGCGAAACTCCGCCTCCGCCATCGCGTGCTGCCGTAAATTCGCCACGCGCATCATCAGCGCCGGCTGCCCGTCAAACGGACCCACCACCAGGTTGCGACTGAACACCAGCCGCGCCGTCGGCCGCGAAAACCGCACAAAAATCAGGCCCGTGATTACCGCCATCCCGAACATCCCCACCATGATCTCCACGGTCGCCACGACGTGCCCGTAAAACGTATCCGGATAAAGATGCCCGTATCCGACCGTCGCCAGCGTCTCCACGCTGAAAAAGAACGCGTCCGCAAACGTCTCCGCCCCCGCGATGCACGGCTTCCCTAAATAATAGAAGATCGAAAAAAGCAAATTGACCGTCAAATAGTTCGCCAGGATGAACCCGGCAAATTGCGGCCATGACAGCCGCAGCATCCAATGATACAAATCGCGAAAATCGCGCTGGTCCGCGTTCAGCTTGTAGAATTCGATCTGGCCCGACCGGACCTTGATGGGTGAGGAAGCTTTGCTCATGGAGGATTCGCCGCGCGCGCCGCGTTCCAGAAAGTTCTAGCCGCATAAACCAGAAGCGCAACCGCTGCGCGCCTCATCCTCCGTTCTCCGAAACCGCTTGATCTGCTTGCCTCCCCGCGCGATCAAGGCATAATGTCCTCCCGTACGAATTCGGTTGTCTCGCGTTTCCCGACGCCAGCCGCCCGGATCGCAGCAGCCAAGCCAGGGTAGCTCAGCGGTAGAGCAGGGGACTCATAAGCCCTTGGTCAGGAGTTCGATTCTCCTCCTTGGCACGCTCCTCTGGTCGGTGCAGCGATATTGTCACTTAACCCAATCGCGTTTTGTATTGGCACGCACGAGGGGCGCTGCTACCACTTGCCTACTTGAGGATTACGCAATTTACCCTCTTTTTTACTGTCTTTTGTGTAACTTCCGCAATTGTTCCTGTGTGGGGTCAGGCTCCTCCTGTCTCCACGATGCCCGTTTCCGCTCTGCCTCCGACGGACGCCAGCCAGGCCGCTCCACCCTCGCCAACACCGGCGACCGTTCCCGCGCCAGATAGCTCCAACCAGGCTCCGCCCGTCTCGACCACGCCACCCGTTTCCAATCCTGCCGACAACCCTGTCGTCTCGACCACGCCTCCCACCAGCAACGCTGGCGACGCGCCCGTCACCATCCGCGCCGATGGCGAAAATACTTACGTCGGTGAAATTGCCACCGCCGATGACAACGTCGTCGTCCACTACAAGGACGACGTTATCTTCGCCGATCACATCGTTTATGATCGCTCCACGCGCGTCATGATCGCCACCGGCAACGCCCGCATTTTTTCCGGCACACGCGTCTATCGCGGCGACAGCATCACCTACAATCTCGACACCAAGGCCATCACGTCCGCCAATTTCACCGGCGCCGATTATCCCCGCTTCATCGCCGGCCAGCAGGTCACCACGCCCGGCTTCAACCACTATCGACTCACCAACGCCTCCTTCACCACCAGCAACCGCGAGAAGCCGAGCTTCCACCTCGAGGCCAGCACGATCGAGTACCGCCCCAACGACGAGGTCGTGCTTAAGAATGTCGTCGTCTTTGTTGGCGACGTCCCTGTCTTCTACTTCCCCATCTTCGTCCAGTCGCTGACCGACTCGCGCCCCACCTACCAATTCGCCATCGGCGACAGCGGCCAGTTCGGCTACTTCATGGACAACAAGTACAACTGTGTCGCCAATGACAAAATGCGCGGGACCGTCGAGTTCGACATCCGCGAAAAGCGCGGCTACGCCGGCGGCCTCGACGTCCAGTATTTCCCCAGCCTCACCAGCGACATGCTGCTCAAGACTTACTACGCGCAGGACAATCTTTACTCGCAAACCGATCCGTCCATGCCCAACGCGCCCGCCCATGGCGACTTCAATAACCATAATGTCTATGACGGTGTCCCCTTCGACAATCGCTACCGCGTCGCCTATCAGCATTACCTCCAGTTGAGCCCCGATTTCTCCTCCACCGCCGACCTCAATCTGTGGAGCGATCCCTGGATCACGCGCGATTATTTCTCCAGCGAGTACCAGCAGGAAAACCAACCTGCGAACTTCATCGCCCTCAACCAGTACAACCCCAACTTCACCGTCTCCCTCCTCGCCAGTCCGCAGGTCAACCCGTTCTTCGAGACGGTCGAGCGCCTGCCTGAGCTTTCGGTCGAAACCAAGCAGCAAAAGATTTTCAACTCGCCCATCGAGTACACCAGCCAAAGCAGCGTCGTGAACTTCCAGCGCAAATTTGCCGACACCTCTTATTTCCGCGACCCCGCAGACTATCCCTACAGCTCCTTCCCCAACAACGCACCCAATACCACCGCCTACAACTTCTATCACCCGAACCAGACGCCCGGCTTCGACGCTTCCCAGCTCAATAATTACAGCGCCTACCGCTACGACACCTACCACGAATTTTCCTACCCGCACCAGTACTTCAACTTTCTCTCGCTCACGCCCCGCATCGGGGGCCGCTTCACCTATTATTCCGACGACAACTCCAACATCACCGACACCTCCAATAACGACGGCCTCTCCAGCGATAAAATCGAGGACCCCAAGGCCCGTTTCGCCGGCGACGTCGGTCTTTCGGGCGATTTCAAAATCTCTCGCACCTGGCTCGACGTCAAGGACCCCGACCTCGGCATCAACGGCATCCGCCACGAAATCGAACCCTTTTTCGATTCCACCTACGCGCCCTCGCCCACCGTCAGCCCGAACGACATCCGCGGCTTCGACGACCGACTCTATTCCACCGAGCTTCAACCTCTCGACTGGACCGAATACAACTCCATCGACTCGATTGACCGCGAAGCCGTCGTCCGCTTCGGCGTCTGGAACAAAATCCAGACCAAGCGCGACGGCGTGAATTACGACCTCGTCACCCTCCAGACCTACGCCGACGCCGACTTCGACCACAACTTCAGTTCGGCCACGCCCAGCAGCACGCTTTCCAATCTTTTTAACAATCTCACCTTCAATCCCACATCGGAACTTTCCTTCGTCTCCCAAAGCGCCCTCGACATCAACGGCGACAGTTACAACGAAATAGAGAACAACATTATCTGGAGTCCCGACCCCTCCTTGAAGCTGACCGTCGGCGACAACTACATCAACCACAGCCCCATCTTCAACGACAGCAACCAGGCCGTCCTCGACATCTTCTACCGCATGAACGAGCACTGGCAGTTCGAGGGCGTCGAGCAATTGGAAGCCACCACCGGTCGCCTCCAGAATCAGCAGTACACCGTCTACCGCGATTTGGACGCCTGGCAATTGGCCCTGACTTACTCAGACAGCGAACTTAACAACCAGAGCGATCACACCATCTATTTTTCCCTCACGCTCAAGGCATTCCCCAAGTACGAAATCCACACCCCGCGTCTGTAGAGACAGCTCCAAATCACACACCCGCTCTTGCCCTGATCCTGTATTACAGGCACAATCGCGTCTCTTATGAATCTAGCCATCGTTGGGTCGGGTTATGTTGGACTGGTCACGGGCACCTGCTTCGCCGAAGTGGGGCATCGCGTGATTTGCGTGGATAACGATCTCAAGAAAGTCCACCAGCTCCAGGATGGCCACATCCCCATTTACGAGCCCGGCCTCGAGGAGCTCGTGAAGAAAAACGTCGCCGCCGGCCGCCTCTCCTTCACCGCCTCCATCGGCGAGGCCGTCGAGGCCTCCAAGGTCATCTTCATCGCCGTCCCCACGCCGCCTCAACCCGACGGCAGCGTCGATCTCAGCTTCGTCGAGGGCGTCGCGCGCGAAATCGCCACCCACATCAACGAGTACAAGATCGTCGTCGATAAAAGCACCGTCCCGGTCAAGACGGGCGAGAAAGTCGCGCAGACCATTGGCCGTGTCAACCCCGGCGCCGACATCGACGTCGTCAGCAATCCCGAGTTCCTCCGCGAAGGTTCCGCCGTCGAGGACTTGATGAAACCCGACCGCATCGTCATCGGCGTCTCGTCCGAGCGCGCCATCCCCGCGATGAAGGAAATCTACGAGCCCTTCAACGCGCCCATGATGTTCACCGACCTCAACTCCGCCGAGTTGATCAAGCACGCTGCGAATAGCTTCCTCGCGCTCAAGATCTCCTACATCAACGCCGTCGCCGCCATCTGCGAAGCCTCCGGCGCCAACGTCGAGCGCGTCGCCGACGGCATGGGCGCCGACAAGCGCATCGGACGCAGTTTCCTCAACGCCGGCATTGGCTACGGCGGCTCCTGCTTTCCGAAGGACATCTCCGCCTTCATCCGCATCTCGCGCGAGCTCGGCTACGAATTTACCCTCCTCGAAGAAGTCGAGAAGATCAACGCCAACCAAAAAGAGCGCTTCATGAAAAAGATTCGCGAGTCGCTCTGGGTCCTGCGCCAGAAGAAAATCGGCGTGCTCGGCCTCGCCTTCAAGGGCAACACCGACGATGTCCGCAGTTCCGTCGCCATCTCCGTCGTGCAACAGCTCATCGCCGAGGGCGCCGAAGTCCGCGCCTACGACCCCAAGGCCATGGACAAGGCGAAGGCGCTCGTCCCGAAGTGCATCATGGTCGAGTCGCCGGAGCAGGTTGCCGAGGGTGCCGATGCGCTCCTCATCCTCACCGAGTGGACCGAATTCAAGACACTCCCCTACGCCGCCATGAAGAAGAGCATGCTCAGCCCGCTCCTCTTTGACGGCCGCAATCTCCTCAATCGCGAGGACATGCGCGCCCTCGGCTTCACCTACACCGGCATCGGGCATTAATTAGGTAGCCCGCGCACTCCGTGCGCGGGGCGAGGTGATTGCGCCACCCCTTATCAGATTGCAAATACCAACGAGCCCGTCGCACGGAGTGCGACGGCTACCTAATGACCGCGCGCGATACCTTCATTTGCTCCAGCCGCCACGTTCAACAGTAATGGCTACTTTTCCGACCAACCGAAAGTTCGCATCGAGCATTGATTCCCACGCGCTTCCCCTCCATACTGCCAAGCCGCGAAAAATCCCTGCCCTGCGTCGCACTCAGTACCCAGGCAGCCCGCCAATCCACGCAAAGCTATGAACACCATTTTAGTTGGCGCCCAATGGGGCGATGAAGGAAAAGGAAAAATCATCGACGTCCTCACTGAGCAGGCCGACATCGTCGTCCGTTCCCAGGGCGGCAACAACGCCGGCCACACTGTCGAGATCGGTTCCGAAAAATTCGTCCTTCACCTCATCCCCTCCGGCATCCTCCGCGCGGGAAAGAAATGCGTCATCGCCAACGGCGTCGTCATCGATCCCGTCGCGCTCGTCGGCGAAATCGAAGGCCTCGAGAAGCGCGGCATCAATCTCAAGAACCGCCTCCTCATCAGCGAAACCGCCCACCTCGTTCTCCCCTACCACCGCGCCCTCGATGAAGCGCGCGAACTCCGCAAGGGCCGCAACAAGATCGGCACCACCAAGCGCGGCATCGGTCCCGCCTACGGCGACAAGGCCGCCCGCACCGGCCTTCGCGTTATCGACCTCACCCGCCCCAAGAATTTCTCCGTCAAGCTCAAGACCCGCATCGAGGAAAACAACGCCATCCTCGAATCGCTCGGCGGCACCAAGATCTCCTTCAAGGAAGTCGAGAAAGCCTACCTCGAAGCCGGTCGCAAGCTCGCGCCTTATATTACCGACACCGTCGTCTGGCTCCACAAGCAGCTCGAGAAAGAAAAGCGCCTGCTCTTTGAGGGCGCGCAGGGCACCTTCCTCGACATCGATTTCGGCACCTACCCCTTCGTCACCTCCTCGAACACCACGGCCGGCGGCTCCTGCACCGGCTCCGGCATCCCGCCGCATCGCATGGACCGCGTCGTCGGCGTGATGAAGGCCTACACCACCCGCGTCGGTGAGGGGCCGCTCCCCACCGAGTGCTCCGAAGTCTCCGACATGCTCCATGCCATGGGCCGCGAGTTCGGCGCCACCACCGGTCGCGCTCGCCGCTGCGGCTGGTTCGACGCCGTCGCCACCAACTACGCGCGCGTCGTCAACGGCATCGACGAACTCGCCATCACCAATCTCGACGGCCTCGACACGCTCAAGGAAATCCTCATCTGCGTCGCCTACGAATGCCGCGGCAAGCGCATCGCCTTCCCGCCCAACGACGCCGAGGAACTCCTCCACTGCCGCCCGATCTACAAAAAATTTGTTGGCTGGCAAAAGGACACCAGCGCCGTCCGCCATTTCAAGAAATTGCCGCCCGCCGCCCAGACCTACCTCAAAGCCCTCGCCGATCTCACCGGCGCGAAGCTTCGCATCGTCTCCGTCGGCGCCCAGCGCGAGCAGACGTTCTCGGTCTAGAAAATGCCTTTAGGTAGCCCGCGCACTCCGTGCGCGGGGCGCGGGTGCTTACGCTACCTTATTATCAGGTTGCGAATACCAACGAGCCCGTCGCACGGCACACACGTGCGACGGCTATAGCATTTTCAGGAAAACTGTAGCCGCGCTCGTAAGAGCGTGGTGTCTTTTCGAGATGCCTCCACCGCCTCACGGCGGCGGCTACAACCGAGATTTCTTAGAGGTGAAATTCGTCTCCGTTGTAGCCGCCGCTGTGAGGCGGTGGCAGACCACGCTCTGACGAGCGCGGCTACGACATTTTTAAAAATGCTCTACCTGGGGGAGGACTGGCGCCCACCGTACCCTCCAAGCTTGCCCCCACGTGCCAGAGTTGCGACCTTAAGAGTCCCATGAGCCCCGCCCCCTCCTACAAATTTGGGAAAATTCCCAAACACGTAGCCATCATCATGGATGGCAATGGACGCTGGGCCAAGGCCAAGAACATGATCCGCGTTCAGGGCCACCGCGCCGGCGCCGAGTCGGTCCGCGATGTGGTCAAGGCTGCTGGCGAATTCGGCGTCAAGTACCTCACCCTTTACGCCTTCTCCGTCGAAAACTGGAAGCGTCCCAAGACTGAAATCAGCACCCTCATGGGCCTCCTCGGCAGCTTCCTCCGCGACGAGCTCCCCGAACTGATAAAAAACAACGTGCGTCTCCAGGCCATCGGACGCCTCTCCGACCTTCCCGAAAAAGTGCGCGACCAGCTCCACGAATGCATCCAGGCCACGCGCGAAAACACCGGCCTTATCCTCATCCTCGCCCTCAGCTACAGCGGCCGTGTTGAAATTATCGAGGCCGTCCATTCCATCATCCGCGAAATCAAGCTCGGCCATCTCGACAGCGCGCAAATCGACGAGCAGGTCTTCAATCATCATCTCTACACGCGCTACTATCCCGATCCCGATCTCCTCATCCGTACCAGCGGCGAAATGCGCCTCAGCAACTTCCTCCTCTGGCAGCTCTCCTACACCGAGATCTACATCACGCCCACTCTCTGGCCCGATTTCCGCCGCCAGCACTTCGCCGAAGCCCTCATCGATTACGGCAACCGCCAGCGCCGCTTCGGCAGCCTTTA
>Ga0206831_1069_pt1 | contig 32290 bp, 31 predicted proteins | sample Alteio_BWOrgCont_73_FD_152876 | JGI IMG/M metagenome (GOLD analysis project Ga0206831, IMG submission 152876) | Enriched cells from forest soil in Barre Woods Harvard Forest LTER site, Petersham, Massachusetts, United States -... | ecosystem: Environmental > Terrestrial > Soil > Temperate forest >...
GTCATCGTTGGCCCCAATCATGCGGGCGATGCCTTCGCGCAGCAAAGCGTTGTCCTCAGCCAGAACGACGCGAATTGTCATGCCCTGAAGGTACCATCGCACGTCGCGGTCGCGAGACGTAGTCGCGGCGAGCGCGATCTCGTTCCTAGTAAGCGATCCCGCCGCCCGACGTCGTGGTGGTCGTCGGTGGCGACGTGGTGGTCGTCACGGGATTGGTGGTGGTTGTAGGAGAGGTAGTAGTTGTCCCGCCGCCGGAGTGGATCTTGGTCGGGGCGACCGTGGGGTGACTGGGATTTATTGACCACCACTGGCCCCACGTGTCTTTAGAGTTTTCGACTTGGCCCGGATTTTCGCCAACGAGGCGATAAAGCGGAAGCCCATCGAGCGTCACCTGACGCGCGCCCTTGGCTCGCACAAAGGAGCCGAGACCAGTGACGCCCTTGCCGACTGGAGTCTTCTGTGCAGAGGAGAGAACCACCGGTATCCATATGCTTGCGCATTTGCCCGTGCAGCGACTGTGATTCTTTGTGTCGGTACTCAGTCGATACAGAGTGTCGCCATTGCTGAGTGTCAGGGTGGGGCCCCAGGTCGCGTTGTGTGAGACCTCTACCACGGTGAGCGCTGGCGAAGCGGAGCTCACCACGGGCGAGAAGCTCAGAGCCAGCAGACCGGCGCCTCCCACTATCGCCGCGACGATCGCCCCCGTGTTGCGCAGGTTCAGTGTGGCTCTCTTCGATGTCGTCTTCAAAACATCCTCAATTCGGATATAGGGATTCAGCAGCAATTTGCGCGTTAAGGAGGAATACCCGCAGTCGGAGGAATTCGTTCACGACAAACTGGAAGAATCCGGAAGATTCACGAAGACTGCGTCAGAATTTCGAGGTCGTCCATCGAAGTACGATATAAGCCACGCGGGCGTAGTTCAGCGGCAGAACATCAGCTTCCCAAGCTGAGAACGCGAGTTCGATTCTCGTCGCCCGCTCCGAAGATTATTTTCTGGTCCCTTTAGTTTTCCGGGTATTCACTGTCCGCATTCGACCAATGTTGTCCGCCGTGGTCCGCCATTCAGCGCCCGAAGAGCGCCCAATTCGAAGAGCTAGCGCCCAATCGGCGCCCACGCGATGACCTCACTGAGGCAGGGCAAGCCATTCGGTCGAAGAACGATCAACGGCGCTGTGTGCGACAACACAAACCGGGGTCACTTCTTCGCTTGAGAATCAAGATACGTCCTCCACGAAGGATCGGGCTTTTTCCAGGGGTCGAAACCGTCTTCCACTGGAATGATGGAACATCGCTCGATGAGGCGCCCCAACATACCCATACCAATACGAAACATCTCTGCCGCCAACTCGTCTTCCCTCGGCGGCAGGAGAATGATGCTCTCGTGAAGACCCCGCGCCTCCTCCACGTAGTTGGAGGCTGCGTCTAGCCACGCCAGGTAGTCGGCCTGGGTCGCGGTTTCGCGGTATGCCCAGGCCGTCGCCGTCGCGTGAAAAGTTGCAAGCACTATTTCCGCATTATCTCTAACTGCCCTTCGACGGCGCTGTTTAGCCTTTCCAGGGAGCCACATCTCGTCATTGGAGGCTGCCGCTACGGTCCAGATTCCAGCAATCATGAGAAGAACGGCGCCGAGCCACGGCCACCACAGAGAAGCGAGATGCCGACTGGCCGGGGCGGCAATGGCGGTGAAAGTCCAGTCGCTCAACACGACGACTCCAGCGATGAGGAGGGAGACCCCCAGAGAACCCCAGAGCGCCCGGTGTTCGGAATCTTCCATCTGCGCGAGCCTAAACCCGTTCCCACCTGGGCGCTTGGGGTGTCACACCCCTGTGTGAAAGTTTGAAAATGACAGAAGGAACGACCATATCGACGCTCAGCCGGGACGTGACACGGAGCGCATGGCTGACCTCGCGACTCGCGTGGCCGGACCACTAACCTACAAGGTCGTTACTCGGTAGGTTCCTCCGACTCGCGAGACTCTTGCTCGCCCTCATCGCCAAGCAAGCGCCATAAGACTTCTTCGGGGTCGTCTCCCGTAGAGGGAGAAGCGTTCGTCCAAGTTAGGCTTTTTCTTCTTTTCCGTGCTTCCCGCGTAACCACTCTCTCGGCGGTTTCCTCCCCGTTGCTCGCCAACAGCCCTGTGAAATTACTTCCAGTTCCCCCGTTGCCACCATTACGTCTATCCCGTCTCTCCACTGGAAGTTCTGGAATGGCTCGTGAAATGGGATTATCCCTGTTCGCGTGGTCTTTGGAATCATGTTTCGCAGGTCTGGCTCTGTGAATGCATCACCATGAAAATGGGGAACGATCTGGCGTAGCTGATCGGTGGAATATTTCGTTGTGGAGCGCCATGGTACGCCCTCCAGGGAGCCGGCTTTTACGTCTGCGCGGAGAGAGGAAAAGGGTCTGCCAGTCAAGAGGCTCGCAAAGACGAGCAGCCCAGCGACAATAAGGACAGCGCCGGGAATCCAGCCATAGGGGTGCACGCTCACCCACAAAAGCGCGCCGATAGTAAGAAACGAGGTACCCAGAGCCGTGACGGCACCACGGCTCTCAGGACCCAATGAACCCACCTGGATACCCTACGACTGGCTAAATATCAAAGTGATTTTGTCATCGCACGCAGCGCCCGGTCAATCTTACGAACAAATGTTCGATAGTGTTGCTATCCAAGGTATTTGACCGATGCTGACGACCCACTTTTCAACCCTCGACCCCTCTCACTTCGGCGCAGACCCGATCACGAATCTCGTATCGGCTCTTCGCTCGAGCAACATCAACCAGCCCACCGACGCAGCAATGATCCTGGACGAACCTTTGACATCGCTACTTGAGAGAAATCTCGACAATGTTGCATCTCGTACTGGCCGCTCAATATCTTTTCTCAGACAGGCGATTGCCGAATCTCGGTTGTCCTTCGACCCGTCAGCTCAAGCGGTTCGGGACCAGCACTTCGTGTCAGCAGCTCTTCTTCGGCAATTCGAGGAGACCACGTCCGTTGGAGAACGGCTACTCCGGTATGACTTACGTTCGGGTTTCGCGAGGGGCTTCAAAACCGCCTCACACACGTTCCGCTTGTTTGACTTTGTGAAGATCGATAGCTCGTCAACTGAGAGCCTCTGGAACTCCATAGAGACGGATTTCCCAAAACTCCTCCGCGAAATCCACAACGCTTCGATGCGGCTCGAGAGATGGGCAGAGGACTTACTTCGAAATTTTGTCGCGCTTCATTTGGCCCGGAGTCTCCTCGTGCGAAGGGTGCACGAGGAAATATGGCTAAGGAGGTCGGCGAACCTTGTCGACGATCTAGTGCCGGCGGCGATAGCTGTGGACTACTTCATCGGGCGCCACCACCTGTATCCGCCAACCACTCAAGTAGCGATGAGGGAGTTTTCCCAAGAGTTTCATCAGCGAACAGTGGCCAAGTACGACAGCGGTTTAACATTTCGACTTCGTGTCGTAAGCGCGTTCGCCGACTACCAAGCATTGCTTGCACAGGGCCGAATAGTGATATGCCGATTTCCGCCTTCGTCGGATCTCATCGTTAGCGACGCTGCGGTAATCTCTCTCGCAGATCCAAGGTCAAGTCACGAGGCCCAGGCTCGCAACTCTCTGAAAGACTTCGCATACTTCATGCCACTCGCGCCGAATGTCGGCGCGGCCATCGTTGGAAATGAGTGGACGGCATTCGACTTGTTAGAAGACGCTTCGGCCCTGAACAGAATCAGCCTGATGGCCGCAACGGAGGGCGTAATCATGAGGCCGTCTGCCGGACTTGAATCATGGTGCGAATCGACGCGACCCTACAGTCGTCGAAAGGCCAGGAACACACAATCCGCCCTGCCAAAATGAACCCACACAGGCAGTCGTTGCGAGATCATGACTCATCGACCTCACTCGGCTCGATGAACGGCGTAAAGTTGACGCGGGTGGTCTTCGTCCATCCGAGTACTTTTCCGGTAACTGATTCCGGGATATCCCGGATTCGGTGTTTCACGGCCTCGAGGTCGATAGTGACCAAGGCGCCGTTCGGCTGCTCAAGATAATCCCCATAAACATCCAGCCACGAGACGGTTCCCTTTTTCTTACCAGCGTCATCAAAGAGCGGGTACTCCACATGGACACCCACTCGCTCGTAAGAGTGAGGGACTCGCCGAAGATAAAAGCCGTGACGTGACGACGCCCGCGTTTCCGAAACTGACATTGTGACCTCGTCTCCATATGTCCTGCGAGACTCTAAAACAGGTTCACGATCCGACTCCTCTATTTCGACCCCCGCGGAGACCAAGATCGGTACAGCGAGCTGCTCGGAGATCCCGCGAAGGCACACTGCGTCGTCTCCAAACAGCACTGAGACTTCAGACGTAAGTAACTGATCCGCACGACTGTCAGAAAAAACAACTCCGAATGGTCTCGCTTTATCCATGAGTCTCGAAGCAAGGTTGAGACACCGTCCCGTGTAGTCAAGAACTCCTCCGTCCGAGACGAGCCGAGTAGCTGAGCCTCTTGCTATCCCAACGCCCAGCTTCTGAGGTACCGGAAAGTTGATCATGTAGTCATCATTGGTTATCTCGCCAAAGGACGTCACGAGATCCGTCGCACGGGACAAAATAGAACTGACTAAAGCTGGAACATCCTCACGATCAGTCGGAAGTTCGTGAATCAGCAGGAGCCCATCACCAGTTGGCTTGAAGAATGTTGCATCGTTGAAGTACTCCGACAGGATGATCTGGTAAACAGCTCGAAGGTACAACGCCGCGTCAAACGACTGACCTTGAGATGAGAAGGAAGAGAATCCTCGAATATCTAAGAAGGTCGCCACTACATTGCAACCTTCGGCCTTGGCGGAACCCAGCAACTCACGCAGTCGTTCGTGGAGATCTCCATCAGCCATGGCGTAAACGTAGTGTGTCTTGTCGACCTGGGCGAGATCGTTTGCGCCTCTACGCTTGGCTATTGCCCCGGCAGCGCCCATCCTTGTCGTGGTCTAATTTCAGGACATGGATATTACGGGGATTGAGTTTGACTTGGCTGAATGGCATCTGCCCCAACTTGAAATGGATCTATCGGCTATCCAGGGTCAAGGTGTTTTCACTCTGAACACGATAAACACTGGAGAGGTCGTCTTCCGTTTTGGGGGGAGACTTTATCCTTCAGAGGCAAGATTCGATCGATCCAAGGTCCAAGCTGGCACGGCGGTTGGATTGAGCGACTCCGTCATTATCGCCCAACCGACTTCAGTCCCCAAAGATTTGTCGGACTTTATAAATCACTCTTGCGAGAGCAATCTAGGAATGAGGGACGCGATCACACTTGTGGCCAAGCGGCCAATCAGCCCAGGTTCAGAGGTGACAGCCGATTACGCCTATTGGGAAACCGAAGGGGCATATCGAATGAATTCACAATGCAAGTGCGGCTTCTCGGAGTGCAGAGGTGTCATCTCAGGCAGTGACTGGCGGCGACCTGAAGGAAGACAGGATTTGCTCTTGTGGGCGTCGCCCTTTGTCAGGCGGAGAGTCATGGCGTTAGACCGTGCGCTGTAATGTTCGATTTTGATTGCAGATTCTGGGGGCTACGTTGAAGGTTCTTATTACAGGTGCGACTCGCGGCATCGGGAACGCAATCGTTCAGGAACTCGCTGGCGATTGCGAGGCGATGACGATTCACGCGTTACACGACCCCGGTCTCGAGAAACTCAGTTCACAACTCCGCATGGACAATCCATCGCTACAAGTCGAGACCTTGACCAGTGACCTCGACGATCTGGAGGAGACGAGAACACGATTTCGTGATTGGTCCTTGCGACAGAGCGAACTTGATGCATTAATTCTTGTCGCGGGGACCTTTGCCGATGGGACTCTGACTGAGATTTCCGATGCCACTTTCGAGTCTACATTGAGAATAAATCTTCTTTCTGCCTCGGCAATCATTCAGGAGACGCTCGGACTCCTCAAGAACTCGAGGAGCCCGAAGATCGTCATTGTTGGTTCGACCGCCGCTTACGAGGATTACCCCCTTGTGCCTTCATATGGAGTTGCCAAGTGGGCCCTCCGATCGTACGCTTCGAATCTTCGACTTGAGCTGCGCAACGATGGGGTTGGAGTCACCTTCATTTCGCCAGGCGGCACACTCACTGATATGTGGGCAGGAGAGGAATTACCTCCGCATCGTCTGCTTGAACCCCGCGATACTGCAGTGTTAGTGCGAGCGTCTCTCGCACTCTCGTCACAAGCCGTCGTTGAAGAGTTGATCGTTCGCCCAATATTGGGCGACATCCATGAGTAATTCGCTCACCCCTGTCCGCTATTCGAACGACCTCGGGGTAATTTCTCTTCCCGACGACTGGAGTTTGCACTTGCTTTCGACCTCAAGGACTAAGGCGATTGATCGGAGGCGTTTGGAAAGGACCATTGAAGAGATATTTGTGATGTACCCGATAGGCGATCGAATGACTGATGAGTTCACATATTTTCATTATGGCTTCGTCATCGTGCACGAAGGAAGGCGCGGCACCAGTTGGATGCTCTTTCATTTTGGCTTATGGGTGGACACACCGGAGGTCTTTCACGTTGGATGGTATCAATACCTTGAATCGCCCTTTATCGAAATTCTGGATGAGAGAGAACCACTTGCGAGTAGTTACGACGTCGACTTTATTGCTAATGAATTGAGCTGGTGGGCGTCGTGCTTGGCCAGCGCAAGGGCAGAAAACGGCGACATCTCTTGGAACGAAGCTCGCGACCTTTATCTCGGCAGGGCGCCTTTACCGATGCTTGAAGATCGCTGACGTTGAAGCCATAAGTTTCCGAATTTCTCGACTCGCCGATACGAGGCTTGACGTATAAACGAGGTGCCATTCTTTGTACATCTCGCCTGCCGTCGAAATCTCCTCGAGAACCTCTCGGTACTCTTCCCTCGCCGCGTCAATACGACTAGTCCGGCCCGAAGTTACGAGCCGCTTTATAAGCAACTTTTCGGACGGTGCGAGCACCACCAGTCTCAGCTGGGCCATCGCGGTGGTCGCCGTTAGCCGAGGATAGTCCCCCGGGTAATCAAGGAGCCACCAAAATGGACTCTTGACCTTTTCCACCGTCGATCGCGGGATACCGTACTTTGACGAGTCGTACTCAACAGTTTCGACGAACTCCATCTCACGTTCCATTGAAGCAAATGTTTCCTCGGACACATGGGACCTACCTATCGACGATTCGTCGCGCGCCGCTCTCGTTGTAGCAACTTCAATCACCTGAATATCAATGTCACCAACGAGACTTGAGATCACACTTGTCTTACCCGAGCCCGACGGACCAGTGATTACGCAAATCATCTCCGCGAATCATCCAACGGTGCAGACGCTTCGCGTAGCGTTTGAAGAGAATTATCTAGGCGCAGGCAAGACATAGAGTCCCCACTATTTACTCGAAAGATTTATCCGCCGAATGATGTCTTCGTGGAGAATCGTGAGATACTCCGCACAGACATCTTCGGTGTGCGAACCCTGGGCGAGTAACGAAGGGTGATACACCTCAAAGAAGATCGCGCGTACGATGATCTCTAACTCAAACTCATCGAATTGGCTGCCACGTCGCGTCGCAATTCCGAGAACCCCGTTCAATTCGGTACTTCCTAGCATGTCTTTGAAGTCCACATCGGGCTGCACATAATCTTCGCTTGTCCATAGATTCATTCCACGCGAGCGAATCCAGAAGTTGAAAAGTTTCAACTTGCCTCGAGCATCCGAAGGCACTCCGATTACTTCGAACGCTATAAGGTTAAGAGAACTCACCTTGTCCAGAGTTCTCTTTGACAAATACGACAGAAGATTTGTGGCCACATCATGTTCCCCAGAGGCCGTAGCAATGTAGGCGACAAATAAAATCCTGCCATTTGCGCAGATAATCGACTTGATTAGCCCGACGCACTTTCTCCTACGAAACGCGCATGTCAAGAGATGTTGCGGATTCTGGGGTGCCCTTTTGAGATTGCGGATAAGTGATCGAGAGGAACGCGGACTCGACTTGGGGTCCTTGACAAACCTCAAGATGGTAGCGGGGTCAATCCGGTAGTCACTATGTATTCGGTCGTTATACAGCTGAACAAACGCGTCGTACTCCCAACTGGGAGAACGGGACGCTATCGTTTTAAATCGCAGACGGCTGCTAGTTCTGTCGTATATATACGACGTAATAAGCCCCAGAACGATCACGAAAATTATGCCCGTCAGCAAAAAGTGGACCACAGAGGGCAATTGAACCCACCAGTGATGGAGGGACCTGAAAATCCGCGATCCATGATCTACGTGAATTTCGCGAGTGGCAACAGATCCAAGGGTCACTTGAAGCATGATCTCACATGATTCGAAGCCGTCGCTGCTCCGGTGGCGCGATGAATGGGCGAACCGAGGTCGGCGAATAACCAGATTCCAAGCTCATTTCGCCGTGTCTGATGCGTTGTAACGTCCCGAGAGCGATTGACGTGCGATCTTCGCAGGTGCATACTTCGGTGATGGCGGAGTTGTCACTGGAACAGAAGAGACTTCTAGCGGTTGACCACGAGCGAAGCGTCCGTCAATCGGATCCCACATCCGAGCACACGCAACTCGACCTTTATCTGACCGGCTCGCCAGATGCAAGGCGAGACATGTGGACGGATACATCTTCGTTAATACACCCGCTGACGTTGTCGCTGCTTGGATTCACGGACGATGAGCTTACGGGCTTACCCCCTATCTAGTGGGTGCGTCTCGACTTGAGGGACATCGCCCACTTGTTGGCGTTCCGTTCCGAATTGACGCGATGTCGGCATGCGTTCCTCGAGCAACGCAGCGAGAACACGGTCTCGGTCCTGCGTTGCGTGCTGATACCTGAGGGCTGCCGCGGACGACGAGTGACCCGCCCTGTGCATGAGTTCGGCCGTTGTAGCACCCGCCTCGGCGGCGAACGTTAGACCAGTGTGCCTTAGATCATGAAAGTGCAGATCCGGTCTACCGACTCGAGTCCTCGACGTTGACCAAGCCTTTTGCAACACGCCCGCCGTGATGGGAGCGCCTCTCTCCCCAACGAACACAAGACCCAAGGGGCCATCGTCACTAAAGCGTTCCAGGTGAGACTCAATCATCGGCAAAAGACTCAGTGGTATCGCAATCTCACGGAACCCAGCCGATGTCTTTGGAACCTTCTCTATCGCCGTCCCATCGCGAGCAAAGGTTCGACTCCGTTCGATCCTTATTGTTCCCCTGACCACGTCGATGTCCTCTCGACGGAGCCCCAATATTTCGCCCCGCCGCAACTGACACCAACATGCGAGCATCACTATTAGCTGCATGTGCGCGGGCATGAACCTCGCCAGGTTGTCAACCTCATCCGGAGATGCGATGGGGCGTTCCGGCGCATGCTCAACACTGGCACCTCGAATAACGCACGGCGACTTCGCAATGCGGCCATCCTCAACTGCCGTTCGCATCAGTGTAGAAAGCAGTCGATAGCTCTTTGCTGCGGAGCTAGGGATTCGTTTCGCAAGGTCGGAATTCCACTCGCGAACCTTGCTCGGAGCCAACTTATTCAACGAGATCGGACCCAATTCGGGGACGATGTAAAGGTTGAAGAGATGCTCGTAAAGTTCTCTGGTGCGAATCGCCAGATCCGGACGATGCGAGAGCCATATTCTCGCGTATTCAGCCAACGAGAGATCACCCTCGCGAACGTCGATCCATACTCCTCGACGAATGTCGGTCTCGATTTGCGCCAGTGCAGCTTGGGCGCTTGCTTTTGTCTGGTAAGTCCCGCCGCTGCGCCGAATACCATCGTGCCAGTACACGATTTGCCACCGACCCGAGCTTCTCCTTCGGACCCAACCGAAATGCCGACGAGCCACGTCTTCGCCTCTCTTTCTCAAATGCCGCTCACAACGGTCGGTCGTCTCAGTAAATCAAAAGTGACCCTCACGAGACTCCGAGGGCCACCGAACCGCGAATTATCTGACACTCTCGGTACGTTGCGAGTCGAGCCAATGTTCGATGTCCGACGCGGAAAAGCGTAGCTTCGAACCCCCCACTTTGAAGAATGGAATTCGACGTTCTTGGACCAATCTGCGAATGAATCTTTCCGAACATCCAAGACGTGTGGCGGCTTCGGCGACACCGATCAACGGTTCCTTCATCTCTTCTCTCCCATTCGGGATGTGGAACTGGATGCCATCGACCGAGCCTGCCGTTCCCAACCCACCAATAAATCGACAAGAAGCTCGGAACGCGCATCGTCGTAGCCTCTCCCCGCATATGAAAAATCTCCAGTCAGAATTTCTCCAGAAACGCATTTAGATCGATACTCGCTGCGGGCTTTTCTCAGCGCGGTGAGAGTCGTCGAGTACTTCCGAGACTTCGTCATAAGGTGACCGGTGTAGCCCAGAGTATGAGCGTGGTTTTTCGCGTTGAGGTGCAAGCAGTCCGCATCCGCAGCAAGATCCCAGGCCTCAGTAGCCATCCGCCTCAGATGGGGATTGTTAACTGAAAGCCTGATTTGCCGGCGACTGCGAAACTGTCGCGCAAGTTCAAGCCCCTCGCCCGCTGTCTTCGTCACGTACTTCGCCAGATAGGAGGCCAGAACTCTCGCGTCGCCGTCCCGCTTTCCGAGTGTCTGTATATCGAGAATGTCCCCCCATTGGAAACGCCCCATCTTGTTCGTGAGCGTCACTTCCCTCACAGCATCGGTCCAAGCTTCGATGAGATCGCTACCTCGAGAAGTCGCGTCCCCAAGCTCGCCCCCGTCGAGACGCGCAAGAGCATGGAAGTGGATGAGGCCCCGACGCTGCATCTCCGCCACTTTCAGGTAATGAACCGAAGCGTGCCGATGCAGGTCCATTCGCGGAACACCAAGACGTGAGGCCAGATTTCTCCGCGTTTGAAGCATCGTTACGCTCCAGAGGCGAGATGCGTGAGCGTTCCACAGCACGGCGTCTCGATAGCGGAAGCACCTGTCGCAAATGGGAAGTCCAAGAAGTCGGTCTTCCTCCTCGTGCCGGAGCCCGCACGCCCGGGGCCAGCCATGGTCACATAGTGAGGCCCCTGAGGGCACCTGTACGCAACGCCCATTTGGGCGAACCGTATGAACCGAGCCAAACCCGGGAGCGGTCATCGTCACAAAGATTCGCGGAGAGTCGACCACGTCGGCCGACACGCCCTTTCCCCCATTTATTCCGGTCGCCGCCACAATCCACGCGTCGATTCCATAGGTTCGAGAGCATGCTGGACATACAGCCTCACGACGGTCCTTGCATGCTACCTTGAGGACCTTCGAAGTAATCTCGCCAGTTCTCACGTTCACCTGGGTCGAGTTCAATCGAACAGGGTGAGAGCATCTCCCTGCTTCGTTGACCTCTTGGACGATGCGTGATCGTTCGTGAGAGTTCACGAGAATCTTGCTTTCACTGCGCGCTCTACGAGACGCGCGAGATCATCATCTCTGATGTTTGCCGAGAGCATCTGTCTTGGCACGCCGCCTTCAGCCAAAAGGTACCCGACGCCACGGTGTTGGGGGTCAATGACCGCAGCAGAGAAGCCTTGAGAAGCCCATCCCTGCCCAAGGATGGTGTCCGAAGCTTCGGGGCTCGTGCATCGCAACGCCAGTCGATATGCGAACAGATCTCGAATAAACGTCGGCACAATCTCGTGGCTAGGTTTTTGTGTCGCTGCAACGACGATCACTCCTGCCGCCCGACCCCGTGAGATTAGATCTCGGAGTAGATCGGCAAACCTGTCGCGGAGAGCCTTCTCCCCGCCGCGTAGATAGAGCGCGAGTTCATCAACAACTACGAGGATCAGGCCCTGTCGACCCGATCTCTCGATCTTGCGCTTTCGGTAGGCAGACAGTTCTCGATAACGATCGTCCATTTCCGCTTGCACGTCCTCAAGAGCGCGGATCGCGTCATCTTGGGAGCGGCCGACAAACTGACCGGCGACGTCAAGCCATAGCGACAGTTCGACCTCCTTTCCATCGAGAAGAACAAGATGAACGCTGGGATCGAGAGCGGCGGCAGCAACAATTGAAGACAAGGCCACCGACTTCCCAGACCCCGGTTCCCCCCCAATGAGCAGGTTGTGCTCGAAGAGGTTTATTGAGATGGGAGCGCCGTCCTCACCGACGCCGAGCACAACGGGTTCCCACAAAGAAGAAGCGCGAGCATTCAGAAGTGGTGAGGGATATTCTCGTCGAAAGGCATCGTCGTACGTCACAGTCATCTCGACAAATCGAGCGCTTTTGCCTGATGGCTGAACCCGGATGGCCCTTGCACTGAATGCTGCCGTAAGCTCCGGGAGCCGCCTCTCGAAGGACTCCAGATACAGACCCGTCGGCAACTCGAGGTAGTAAGACCGGCCCGCTGGAAAGTCCCTAACGCTCACGAGGCGGGGAAGATGACCCCCGCGCCCGACCACGTCGCAATACCAGAACACATGCCTGAGACGAGCTTCGCGACGGTTGTTAAGGAGATGGCTGGCGAGCCCCCTACGCCAGCCAGGCTGGCAGAGAAGCATGGAAAGCGAGACCGCTCCAACCAGAGTGGGAGAAAGAGGGTTAAAAACTTCGCGACAGAGCGAAAATACGGCGAAGGTGCCGGCAGTAAGGCTCAGTTCGAGGCGCCGCCCCTGGATGCACATCCACGTCCAGGAGCGGCGCTCAAAATCGCGCGGAGCGCTAGCCATGGCGACGCTCCAGCTCGTGGCCCCACACCCACCAGCCGAGTGGAATCAAACCGACTGGGCCGAAATACATAAAGCCGACGACGGTGATGTATGAGAAGAACATCACTTGCACGCCGAGGTTGAAGGGCCGAATCATCAGACGCTTGCTTTTGCGGGCTCGATACGATCGGCGCGGAAGCTGACGCCGTGTTGACCGTTCATCTCCCAAGTCAATGCGACCAGGTTGGTGATTTTCACCTGGGTGAACGGGGCCAGGCCCTTAGGCTCCCCAGACACCTTCACGTTGATCGACTCCGTGATCCCGCTCCCTGAAGCGAAGATCGGGACATTGAAGATGGGCGCGCCGTTCTGATCGCGTCGAGGCTCTTTCGTCTCGAAGTTCACGACCGGTTCGGCCGGACCCGCTGACGCGAACTGCACCGTCTGGGTATCGATTGGCAACTGCATGTTTCTCCTCTCATCTGAGAGAACTTCTCCCAGATGAGAAACAACTGCCTGGCCAAAGAGCCTGTCATCAGAAAATTGTTCGATCGTTTATGAATCGCGTCGCATCGGTCAACGGTGGATACTGACGGGCACCCTGGATCTAAGTCGTCTGGTCGCCGAGCGCTTCGCGCTCGACTCCAGAGCCGAAGCTGGCAAGCCGATTGAAACAGGAAGCGTCTTCGTGGTCGAAATCTTCTTTACATAGAGCAAGGCGTTGGCGGTGAAATTATTGCTCAGACGGCTGGGTGCCTACTCGCCGAGGTCAAATTCCGCTTGGACTCGGGTGGAAAGGTGCTTTAAAGGAAGTAGCAACCCTGTCCGACTGTCAGCAAGGTCGTGCGGCACTCGGGGTCTTGACATAAACACTCTTATTTCCGAAAAGCCTCCGGGCGGAGGTCCGATGAGATCTTCAAGCCGTTGGTGACGAATGTCATGCAAGGGGCCCATCTTGCTAGACCACTCGCCGTCTGAAGTCTGGAATGCGACATGCGAAAAGCTGGTGCCCGACGTAAACACGGCGATCTTTTCGACCCCCTGCTCCAGCGATGAGTCAACGCACTCGACAAATCCCTTTTCAGAAAAAACGGCGAGATACTCGTCCAGATCATCGTCGGGGTGAAGTTCATCCGGATCTACGGCGCGTGGCCAGAAAAAACCATCGACTGCCGGCTCCCACCAGTGCTCAGTATCCCGAACGACCCATCCAACGCAGTTATACCTATCGTCGCGTTGGCTGGTTATGCGGTACGCCCGACCGTGAAGCGGCGGGAAATAGTCTTCCAGTTCGGAAGCCATAGTTCTCTAAAGCAGGCCTGAGCGGTGACCCCAAGCGAGCCAGGCATCGGCGGCACTCTCAATTGTCTCTCGGTTCGCGGCCGGACGTTCGTGAGTAGTTTGCTGAAGGAAGTAGAGCCAGAGTGGCCGCGAGTCGCCCATCAATCGAGCGAGCGCGGTAGAAATGGCTGCGGAACCCGCTTCCTCAAGTTGAACGAAAGTAGGGCTGTTAGCGATGAGTCGCATCTTGGAGAGCGTCGCCGCCTCAGACTGCAGAGCATCTGCGAGCGCGGAGAGTCTCTTCGACATTTCACGAGCGATCTCGGACAACTGAGATGTAGCGCTTCCCCGAGACACTCGGATAGTTCCGAACGTCACCGAGCTGTCTACAATCTCTGAAGTCGACCCAAAGCCAGGTTCCATGTTAAAGGGAGTTATCTCGCCAAAGACCTCTCGCCGAATTGATTCAACGTTCGGCCGTTCTGCCTCGATCGGCGCCACTACCGAATGTGCATTTACGGTTCCCACGAATCCTTCACTCTTGATGTGTTGACGCAACACAACGGGACTCAAGATTTGCCCCACAGATCGTGCATCTCTGGCCTAGTGACTTGATTGAACCCTCGAACAATGAGATTGTGACCAACGTTGAGGAAGTCTTCGACAGCCTCGACGGGATCCTCCTGCTTCCCCGGGCGACCTCGCGCTAATAGAGTCACAACGTATGCCACTAGGTTCTCTCTGCCTTCAGCAGGCACCGCGGTAAGCCCTGGCGTCGCGGTCAAGTACAGGCGACCGCGCGGTTCGCCGTCTGGCCAATTGACGCGAAAGCGCTCTTGGAGTTGAATATCTTCGACCGGAGGCAATGCCTTTCTTGGTGGGTCCTTGACTAACAGGTTCAGGATGCTCCCTAGCTGCCCATGACCCACGCCATTATGAGGTTTTATCTCAATGGGATTAACGTACTGAATCTCCACCCAGGCAACCTTGGCTTGCTTCTCAACGACCTCGCCGCATGATAAGAACGACCGGAGAAGATCCGTATAGCGGGGCAGTAGATTCTCGTAACGCGGGTACACCTCGTTACCCCCGACTTTCCGCCAATTGAACAAAAGCCGATCCGGTTGCACTTGCACCAGTTGGGTGCCATCCTCGTTTAGAAACCAATACCGCTGAGGCATCGCTTCGCCAAAGGACTGAAAAAATTGAAACGGGAAGGGCCCTGGAATCGGAATGTCGAAAGTTTCCACTGCCGGGAGCAGGGGTGGCTGTTTCTCATGGCGACCATAGGTTTCCCGGATTTTGGGCCAGTACTCAGATAAAATTCCGACTTCGTCAATCGCTGGTTTGTCAAACTGGACCGAAAACACCACCTCCGACACTGGAGGTGTGTGAAAGTGAATGCTCAAATCATTGGTCATTTGGCAGCCACCGTGCTTACGAGGATGACGTTTACGCAGTCATCATAGCGATGGTATAAAGCTGGGAACGCGAACCCGTGATGCAAGAAACTGGCAGGACGCGGTCATTGCATAGAGCAAAGGACTCACGTACCGCCCAGGCTAAATCTGAGCTAAGCTCTTCCATGTGCTGAGAAATTCCTCATGTTTTCGCCTCTTCCGCGCGTCTCAGACTCCCTCAATCCGGACCGCATGTTGGACCGACAAGCTAATGTCAGTGTCGTGACCATAGAGATTGCGCGTACTAATCCGAATCTCCGTCCAGACTCAAATCACGGATCTCAGCGAGCCGCTTACCGCACTCGATATGGTTCGTGTTTCAACACATCGATCGAGGATTTTCTAAAGTCGCCGGCAGCAACTCGTCATCGCGGAAAAGTCAACCTGATATTCACGTCCCCTCCGTTTCCGCTCGCCTCACCTAAGGCATACGGGAATCGTGAAGGGCAGGACTACCTCGACTGGCTTGTCGGCATCGTCAGGTCTCTTATACCCATGCTGACCGACGATGGAAGTATCGTCTTGGAGATCGGGAACGCATGGGATCGAGGTTCTCCCACGATGTCGACGCTACCGATCAGAACGCTTCTGGCAATCGAGGAGCAAACGAATCTCCATTTGTGCCAGCAATTCGTTTGGGAGAACTCGGCACGTCTGCCGGGACCAGCAACATGGGTCAACAAACGGCGAATACGAGTAAAGGATTCTCACACAAATCTATGGTGGTTTAGCCCAACAACCTTCCCAAAGGCAAACAACCGTAATGTTCTAACGCCATACAGTGACGCGATGAAGCGCTTGATTAGCACGGGCAAATACAACCACGGCACAAGACCATCCGAGCATGTCATAAGTGACAAGTTTTTTGCGCGTAACAATCATGGTGCGATTCCAGGCTCGACGCTCATCATGGGTAATACGTCAATTGACTCGCGATATTCAAAGTGGTGCACGCAAAATGGTTTGACCAGTCATCCTGCTCGTATGCCGATAAAGCTGGCGGACTTTTTCATTCGATTTCTAACGGATGAGAACGATCGAGTAATGGATCCCTTCAGCGGAAGCAACACAACGGGAAGTGCGGCCGAACTCGCGCGCAGGAAGTGGCTATCGATCGAAAAGGACTCCGACTACGTGCTCGGAAGCCAGGGGCGCTTCCTATAATCTCTCGGCGCTAATTCGTACGCGTGTTCTCAACGTGCTTGTGAGGACCGATGTATCCAACATGAACGACCCCCGTTGGACCGCGCGTGTCGTCATAAAAGTAAATTCTCGGAATGAGCGGGCTGCCTCCAGCCGAGATCTTCAAATGCGCCACCATCACCTCACTCCCGCTCTCTGTCACTTCGCGTGCGATAGGAAACGTTCTCTGATCTCGAAATTTTTGACTGGACTCAGTCGATTCTGACTCTCGCATCGCCAACTTCTTCTGACTCGCGGACCAGGAATACATGTGGTGTCCGCTCGCGCACCACTGTCGGAAGTCTCCATCAAATTCCTCTTCCGCGTAAACGCTGAGCGCACGGAGTCCTTGCCAAACTCCCTGCGCCCACACTCGACCCATCGAGTTTGAATCCATGTCTTTCACATCGTGCTCAATTCCATCTGGCATAACCACGCCGTTAAGAAACTCTCTCGCGCAATCGACCGCTTCCTCAATCGTCTTTGGCTCAATATCGAGCGATTCAGAAACCGAATCATCATCTCCGAATCTGGCACGCATCAGAGTCGCAAATTGTTCGCGTCTTCGGACATTCTCCGAGATTTCGACTTCCAAATCAATCTGAGCATCCAGATACTCGATCTCTAGACTTGCCACTCTCTGTCGCAGATCCAAAATCACCGCTTCGTTCTCCCGCACAAGGGCTTCAGCGACCTCGACGTACTCAGTTGCGGAGCCAGCGGACGAGCGGCGAAGCATTTCAAGCCCTCGCTCCAGACTGTCTGGAAGCGCTCGCGCGGTTGCAACGCTTAGAAGAAGTGCCCCGAATCGATCTGCGGCGGCAAACATCGAATCATTGTCGTCGCGGGACAATGATCTTGTGCGGCCCGTCTCCCCAGGGAATCCCCCCGCGTTAGGAAAAAAGAGCCGTACGTCTCCTTCGTTAACCGACAGGTCAGGCCCGACCTTCTTCGAGAAACTTGCAACTTCTGACGGCTTTAGATGGAAAACTTGGACCGCACCCGCTAGTCGCTCCGCTGCAATATTCTCGCGATGCCGATTCTCTTGCGGGGAGAAGTTAGAGTCTTCGCCGAAAACTATCAATGACACATCGCGACTCGAATCAGCGACGGCTGCGGCGAGCTTCGTAGGCGTCAAATGAGTTGAACTTGCGCTTAGAGATACTTCAGCGCTCTTTGGATTGACTCCCGAAGACAACAGATCTCCAACCAAACTCGGAGCGCGCAGATCGATCCTGAGTGCTGCGTTCGGGCTCGTGCGCTCGACGTCCACGAGTATTGATCCACCACCGCGTGCTTCAGATATGGCTGACAGCCTCGTTATCCACTTCGAACCTGTTTTGTCATGCCTTTCGAATAACTCAATCTCAACGACCTCGAGGCCCTCTTCGATCAAGCTACGATGAGACACCCTCGCGAGTCGGCCAAAGCGCGAATATTCGGAAGAGCCCTCGCGAATAATTCCGATCCCGACGCCCTTGCTCTTCAACCACCTGTCAAAGTCATCTTCCAGGGATCGAACGAACTTGGGCCTATCGTCGGTCCACAGTCCCCTGTAAATCAGGCTCACCGGTTATCTCGCGATCTCCTGCGGCAGAGTTGATGTCAACTCGGCAAGGATTGAACTCTTGATAGAGAAGATGTCCTCACGCCCCAAGACTCCGGACGAATCCTGCATAGCTCGCAGGCTGAGCGAGTCTGCGACGCAATGGGTTATGTGTTGAACGACTCCGTCAATTGACGCTCGTTGGCGCTCCGGAATCATCGTCGTGTTCACAACAACGGACATCTGATTGAATCCCTCCAATTCGAAGGTGACATAAGGATCGCTGAGGCTCCGTTCAACAAGAATTATGTCGATCGACATTGCCCCATACTTCATGGTCATTGGTCCGCCAAGCAGTGCTTGACTTTCAAACACCTCAATAACTCGACTTCGACGATCCTCGATGCCTGCGTCCTTCGCTATTTGATTCGGACTCCGGGGACGATGCGAAACGTCGGGAACGGAGTCAATCGTTTCAACAACTGAAATAAGTGACCACAGAGGTGGATCGGTTCCGACGGAAATGAACGTTTTCCGGCTGCCGCGATAGAGCAGAGAATTAACCTCTTTTCGTGTCACCTTTAGCGCCCGGGCCACTTCCATCGCTTTGCTGGATGGGTGAGTCTCGAGGAATGCGACGATCCCTTGAAGAAGGTCGTCCACTCGAACACCTCAGATCTTCGGCTCGTATTTGAGAATGTTGTCTTTGATTTCCCTAACCGACGCGGGCTCAATTTCTCCCCGGAGAAGTTGGCACTTCCACTCTGCCCAGGAATCGAGCGCGCAGTGTACAAAGTACACAAACAGAGGATTCTCGTTCTGCTCAGCGCTTAAGTAACCAGCGTGACTCTCGTTGATAACTGTTATGAGGTCACCATCGTCCGTGATCTCGTATGCGTAGTAAGGATCGTTCGGGCTGAGCTTCAGTATCTTTATGAATATCTTCCGATCAATTCCCGGAATCGAAACGACGATGTCAGGTTCCTTGTCCTTGGTACCCTCGATCACGAACTGGCTTCGCGTCTCTCCGACTTCCGGTGTCGGAACGGGGACTATTCCTATTCGGCCTGCCAGATCGGAACTTGTAGACCAATCTCTAAACGCTGAAACCGCCGAATCTCTCTTGACCGAGTCGGGATCCTCTTTCGAAAAAGTTTGCTTGGCCACTTTCAATATGTCTGTATTAGAGGCCAATTTGAATAGGTAGTCCTCTATCTCATCCTGCTGCTCACCCTGCCAAAGAATCTGGTCCTTTGTATGACTCACTTGAATTTGGTGATCATCGACGTTGAGCTCTCCAACCAATTTTTGATTGACGACACCTCCGCGCTTCGATCCAAAAAGGCTCACCGGTCGCCACGCGTCTGAAGCACCCATGATGCACCGACCGTTTTGAAAAACCGAGATTCCAGCTTCCCCTTGCCCGCCCTTACCCTGCGCGAAACAGCCGATCCATCCAGAAATATGCACTCCGCCGACCATCTCATCAAACGCTTGATAATAGAAGCCGCCCGTGGATCGAGGAAGGAACGAGTCTTCCGTTGGTTCATCAAAGGCCAGAGGATCGTGATCGACTTTCAGAACTAGAGAGCCACTCTCAAGATCCTTGCGAAAAATGGAAGCCAAGTTGACCTTGATCTCCCTAATACGGGCGGGACTCATCTGCCGATTAACTTTCCGAAGATCTATCCGAGTCCAATGATCTGACTTTGGCTTCTCCCTAACACGCAAATTGGTCGAGTTATCGGCGCCATCTGCGAATTCATCGACCTTCACGCTGAACTCAAACTCTGACTCTCCGCCGAGCTGCTTGGAAGAAACGCTCCACTCATCTGCAAACCAACACGAGGCGGTCTTCATGCCCATCCCGTATCGACTGCGGCCGGCGGGATTGGGGGGAGGCATTCCAACCGTCAGAGCTCGATCCAAGTCCTCCTCAGACATACCAAACGCGTCGTCAACTATTGAGATTGTTCGCGCGCTCGAGTCGAACACAATAGATACGCTGACGCATTTGGTTCCCAGCTCTTCGACGTGATCGAAATATGACTGCGTCGAATTGTCGATGTATTCAGCTAACGCATACCACGGCTGATAGGGCAACCGCTTGAAAGCTCGAATTGCCGAATTTCCCATTTTTAAGTCAATCGTCATTACTTACGATCCTCCCCCGAATCTCGAACGTGCCATTGTCTGCCTTCGTTATTGCCAATCCACCAGTGACTTGGATAGCAACGCTCTGTGACACCACTAAATACCAGTCGCTACCAATTCTCCTGATCTTCCCATCGACAGACTCATTGTCGAAAACTAGCCGGATGTTCCCCTCGGCCAGAAATACTCCGTTTGGCTGCCGAATTCGGTACCAGCCTGGCTGGCTCTCGGACGGCTGATCAAGCGCGCTAACATCCCCTCTCGACCTCCTCCGAAAGTCCCGCTCAGTCTGAAGCAGGAGTTGGTGAGATATGTCTCGATACGGTCTAGCTACTAACAACTCTGCGCTGATTTGTGAGAACTGGTCCCTCCAACGCGGAGAATCATTGCAGACGACCAATATTCGTTGAAGCTGACCTCGAATCAGGTACTTCAATCTTCCGCGATCCAGTTCTGACTCTCGATCACACAATCTCTCGACGCTCGAATAAGAAATCTCCGCCAACTCGAGTCTCTCAACCTGATCCTTCACGTGGCCGCTCCACGAGTGCCGAGCCAACTCAACTTCCACCAGTACCCATTCCTGATACTCCCGATCAATCAAGAGAAGGTCAGCCTTCACGTTGGTGTCACGAGGCGTACGCAGTTCATCCTTGAAATCAAAACACCAATGATCAGGAAACAGCTGCTCGCGAAATTGGACGACGATTCCTTCGTACGTATCTTCGTACAGGGAAGATTGGCCAATTTCGTGAAATGTCTCTGTGTGTGAGTAGACCCGATTATTCGCCATCAGTCACCCGGAGCCACTCAATTTCGGCGAGCCCTTCAAGATTTCGAGTCTCTCTTTCGAGCCTTTCACGCTCGAACCGTGTTGCAAAGAGGCTATAGACGGTGGCGATTGACTTCCCAGGCGCAGGGCGCAACACTCGACCGAGTCTTTGAATGCGTTGACGGGTTGACGCCGTCGAAGCGCTGATAATTGCCACTCGAGTCTCGGGGATATTTGCGCCTTCGTCCAAAGCGCGACAAGTGACAAGGACGTCGATAACCCCTTTTCTGAATAGTCGAAGGTTCTCCCTTCTTCGTGGAGCGGCAATCTTGGAGTGATATAGAGCAACAGAGTGCCCTCGCTCAGAGAGCATCGCTGAAATCTCCTCCGCCCTCTCAATGGACTCGTGGAATATGAGGGTGCGCTCACCTCTGTGTTGCTCCATGATCGTCACTGTCGTTGGTACTCGATACACCGCTCCGTTGTACGCGCGCGCACGTTGAGTTAGGAGAGTTCGAACGACGTCAGGATCCGAATCATCACTCATTGCACGGGCGATCTTCCGGGTAAGAGAATCGAGCCTCTTCGATTCAGACGCCAACAGAGGAACTTCGATGTTTCGGAGTCTGAATCTTGACAGGACTCCGTCATCGATCGCTTCCTTGACGGTGTAAGTAAAGATCCGAGGACCCAGGGAGGGTTCCAAATACTTGAGCATTCCGTCGTCGTATTGCCTTTCGGGCGTCGCCGATAAACCCAGAGTTGAAGCCCAAGATCCTTCAATGGCCCGCGAATTCTCCGGGCTGCCGGCCCGATGACACTCGTCAACGACCAGCATGATTGTGCTCTTTTTTCCAGGTGATATCGCCAAATCCCGAGCTGAGTTGATGACCACCAGGTTCGCGATTCTCAGGTCGGTGTCAGTGCTCCTGCTGTCCAAGACGGAAATCTCGCTCTCTTCAATCTGAAGGTCCTCTTGAATGTCCACATACCACTGGTCCTGAAGAGCGAGCGTGGGAACCACCACCAGAAGTTCTGAGACGATCCCCGCCTTCCGTAGCAAAGAGAACGCCCGTAGCGCAAAGAGGGTTTTGCCGCCGCCCGTCGCGACTTCGACAATCCCCCGATTATTTGCGGCCCGAAAGGCGCGAAGCGCGTTCTTTTGCCACTCTCGAAGTTCGACTGACTCCAATTTCCCCCCGACGATCAAGGTCACCTACAAAAACCAAAACGCATCTTTCGAAACGTCCACACACTGTTGCTAAAATAGGCACGTCGATGGTCGACTTCTGGACTGATAGAGCCCAACTAGCGCCCAATGTAGACCAAGTAGATCAACCTCATGGGCATTACTGAAGGTTTATCAGGTAATATGGGTGGGATAGGTCCCGTGGGTTTCCAGCTTCCCAAGCTGAGAACGCGAGTTCGATTCTCGTCGCCCGCTCCAAGAGTTGTAATGACGTTTCATTGACCCAAAGTTCGCGTTCCCGTAACGTGAAGCACCTTTGACCTTGGAGGTCTTCAATGACGGGTTCAGGCTCCTATAGCCAGAGCGGCAGTAGGAGCGAGCATCTGGATCTCCACTACAAGGGACTATCAGTCGAATCGATTTGCCGTAGCGCTCATTGTTGAATCGCAGTGTCCAATTGACGCTTCAGCGAAGCGTTGTACGGAACTCGAAGGCCAATGTACCGACAGCTCCAATAAGGTCAATGAAGGCGAAGCACATCCACTGATCGACCTACATCATTAGCCACCCAGAGATTATTCCCGTCCAGCACTATTGCTCCGAAAGCTTCGGTTGGCTGGTGGCCCCTCACTCTAATGAGTGTCTTGACGAACTTCCCAGCGCCAGAAAACTCGCACACCGACTGCACTCGGCATACGGCGAATAGAGCACTGCCGTCAAAAAGCAGAGGTCCGCCCGAGTAAGCATTCGCTAGCACGCGTACACGCGCTCCCGTCGACGCGCTGAACTCTTCTAAAGGATCATTTCCGTAACTTTCGCTCACCCAAAACAATCCCCCGTGATAGGAGACATAACCCGCCTCCAATGCTTCTTGAGAGCTCCGCAGGTAGACCCCCGACTGCGCGTTGTACTCCGCGAGCCCACGCTCACCAAAAGTCAGCACCCAGATTTTCGTCCCAGTTGAGGCGACACCTAAAGGAGGAAGTGAAACCGGTCCTCCGTGAACCCTTCCAACGAATGCGCCCGAGGGCTGAAATTCGGACAGGCCGTTCTCGTCACTAGTTATCCACACATCCGCATCGGTGACCGTGATGCCATTTGGGTCCTCTATTCCGGGTCCAGACAGGGTCTGCACCAATGCTCCCGTTGACGCGGAGATTACCGTGATCGAATTGTTTGAATAGTCCGCAACCCAAATATCGTCTCCAACGAGTGCCAGCGATTCAGGGCAGACCAGGCCGTACTGAGGGCTATTGATTTCTTGGACAACTTGGCGGGTTGAAACCCTTATCTCCGTGACCGTGTTGGCAGTGCAACTCGCAACCCAGATATTGGGTCCCGCCACGAGTAGAGAATCGGGGTCAGACGGCACCGGGATGGCGTTACCGGAGGTTTGCGGAAACGTTGTAGAGGTCGTCGGCATCGAAGTGACGCTCGAAATATCCGGCGCAACCGAAATCGTCCCCTGCTGAAGTGCATCCGCGCTGAAATGATTCAAGTTGGACGCGAAGAGAGTGACTGCCACATACATTGTCGTCGCGGAGGTATTCGCGGGCGCGTTGAAGGTGTACTGGCAAGTGTTGGCGGATATCTTCGTGGATTTACCAAATTTTGCCGCATACGAACGGACATAAAATAGACAGCCCCCCGCGCTAGTCACTGTCGCCGTCACTTGCACCAATCCGCCCGTCGAAGGCAGGGCAGACGGAGCGATTGAGAACTGGCTAATGATGGGCTCAGGGGTCGCCGCTGAAACCTGCTGGGGCATCAGGCCAGCCACGGTCGCTGTCAAACAGAGCGCGAGAATCCCTCGTAACCACGAATTGGTCGCCACACAAATCCTTCGATACGCCATTGCCAGCGCCACTCTACGTCAACGAAACCGACGCAACTTGGGCGAACACTGGTGAAGCCCAGTTTCGGCAAATCCCAACCTCAAGTTGAAAACGCGAGTTCGAAGTCTCGTCGCCCACTCGAAAATCTCATCGGCAGCCCGAAATATCTGTCACCGAAGTCCAATTGACAGCCTCCGTGCACAGGTGTAGACACGTGCATCACGCCAGACCGTAGGGCATCCTCATTTGGCGAGCAAAAAGGGAGAACTTCACGATGGGATTCAAGATTGGCGCCAAAACGCTGGGTCCGATTCTCGTAACATTCGTTCTGATCGGATCGCTCTTAATCTCGACTACGGCATCGGCCAAGGCGTACCGAATTGAATATACGTACCACTGCAAGAGTGCCACTCAAACAATCCTACGAGTCGCAACATATTTGCGCTGTCCTCCAAACTTTCATCTCGTCGGAAAAGTTGAAAAAAAGAGAATTCCTGTTGGAGGAACCACCGCCACAACTACTACGACAATCGCCACTAATACCTCCGGCCAGCCACAGATCTCAGTGGGCTGGACGCATGTGTGCCTTTTGACCACTGCTCGAACTGTCGAGTGTTGGGGAGACGACCAATACGGCGCCCTTGGGAACGGGTCAACGACGAACTCCCCCACACCGGTGACGGTGGCTGGACTTTCGTCAGTTAGGCAAGTATCGGCAGGCGAAAACGATACCTGCGCAGTGGTCGCTTCGGGCAACGTTGAGTGCTGGGGCATCAGCTTCACGTCGAAGGCCAAAGTTGTGCCCGGGCTGACTGATGTAACGGAGGTGGCCGTCGGAGGAGACTTTCAGTGCGCTCTGCTGGCGACTGGGATTGTTGAGTGCCTTGGCCTAAACAGCTCTGGCTTGGGCGACGGGTCGACAACTGAATCAAAGAAACCGGTGAAGGTCGGGAATCTGACCAACGTGATACAGATCTCGGCAACGGATACGAATGCGTGTGCTCTTCTCTCGAGCGGGATCGTCGAGTGTTGGGGAAACAACGCTCAAGGCGAGTTGGGAGACGGTTCAACCACGAACTCGTCGGTCCCAGTTCAAGTTTCCGACCTGTCTGACGTAACCTCGATTTCGACCGGACTCGATAGTACTTGCGCTCTGCTTTCCACCGGATCAATTTCGTGTTGGGGCAGCAATCTCGGCGAAGGCGCATATGGAAGCACAATCGACTCATCGACGCCCGTCGCCTTCACTAATGTCGCCAACGTCTCACAACTATCGAATGGTAGCGATGTCACTTGCATGCTTGCCTCAGGAACCGCCGAATGTTTTGGTGAGGATCCGTACGGCGAGTTGGGTGACGGAGCAACTTCCGCACTTGGTTCACGGACACCAGTATCCGTTTCCGGATTGAGTAACGTTTCCGAGATCTCAGCTGGCAACTTCGAAGCTTGCGCTCTGCTGACCACCGGCGAGGCGTATTGCTGGGGCGACAACCAATACGGAGAACTCGGAAACGGGACAACAGCAGATTTTTCAATTCCTGTCGAGGTAAGCGGCACTTAATCGGCAATCTCCATCAGTAAGGAACCCGCCCCGCGCCAGAAGGCCGACCCTGAGGGAAGCTTTGTCTCCCGAGAGTCGGGAATCCGAGAAGCCTCTTACGATCAAAGACTTAACCGGCGCCTTCCACGCTTTCGTCTCCAACTTGACACCCTAGTAACTGAGATACGAGATACATTTGCGCGAAAAGCAGACGCTCACCCCGAAGGTCCGGTTGCGAATAATTGCCATTTCCGGTTCCAACCAGGAATTGGCAATACCATGCCATCGGCGAGAGTCGAAAAGCTAAAGACCTCCCGGGGAGAGGGCTCGAAGATGGCGCGGAGAAGTAGCAACTCAATCAACGGCAACCTTGAGATCCAGCGCCGCAAGGCTGTCCGTGTAACGGCGAGCGTAGCGCTATTTTTTTCTGGTCTATTTGCAGTATCCGCCGAAGCGTCAACCCTAAAGCCGAGCGCGCCAAAGGCAGTCCAGGCCATCGGTGGAGACGGACTCGCCACCGTCACATGGTCGAAACCAGCCACTGGAGGAAAGATCGCTCAATACCTCATCACGTCCCATCCCTCAGATAAGACGTGCCACACTCCCCAGACGGTTTGCGTTATTACAGGTCTCACCAATGGCACCACATACTCGTTTACGCTGACGGCGACCAACGAAACTGGCACCGGTCCTGCCTCACGTTCGTCAAACAAGGTCACTCCGAAGTCACTGCCCGAATCCACGAGCGTTGCGGAAATCAACAATCCGTCGTTCGACGAACCTGACGCCGTAGTCTCCAACGGCGTTGATTTGTGGGTGGCAAACGACGCGGGGGGTTTGTCGGGCAACGGGTCGGTTTCGGAAATAAATATTGCGACTGGCGAAGTGACGGAAATAAATGACCCTTCATTCGACAATCCTGCTGCGCTTGCGCTAAGCGGCGATGCGGTCTGGGTCGCGAACGGTCACGGCGGCTTTTCGGGAACCGGGTCCGTGTCGGAGATCGACATCGCAACTGGTGCAGTGACACAAATCAACGATCCTTCTTTTGATTATCCAGATGGCGTGACGGTGGATGGCGGCTTCGCTTGGGTCGCAAACGCGGGCGATGGAAACACAGAACTAGGCTCGGTCTCGAAAATCGATGTTGTGACCGATGCAGTGACAAAAATCACTGATCCTTCAATTGACGATCCGTCATCGATCACTTCCAACGGAGACTACGTATGGTTGGCTAACCAGTTTGGTAGTTCAGAAGGATGGGGGTCAGGTTCCGTCTCAAGAATTGACATTATGACCGGTGCAGTGACGAAGATTGTCGCCTCGTCAATTCACAACCCAACTGGCATAGCTACAAACGGCACAAAAGTTTGGGTGACGAGTGACGAAGAGGGCTTAGCGATTCCCGGGAGTAATTCACAGACATTGCCCGTTCTCTCTGTGATCGATACGTCGGGCGATGCGGTATCCAAAGTAAACGGGCCACTGGCAAACAGTGGCGTAGCAACCACTTTCGACGGTTCGAACGCTTGGATCGACAATTACTCATATGTATACGAGTGGAGCCCTTCCTCCGGGAAATATTTGCAAGTTGACACTACAGACTTGGACGAACCTTGGGGAATCGCAGCAGACGGGACCAACGTCTGGGTGGCGAACTACACGGGGGGCACATCCGGCAACGGTTTCATAACGCAGATCGCCGAAACATCGCGCGCGTGAAAGGTGCCCATGGAGTGCCCGAGACAACGCCGAAGAGTAATCGACAGCTCGGAAAACTAGCTTCATTAGGAACGTTGTGGCCGCTCAGCGAAGGATGCTTCTGCTTCCCAAGCTGAGAACGCGAGTTCGATTCTCGTCGCCCGCTCCAAGTGGGCTTGTCCCTGTTTTCTGGACCAGTCTTTTATGGCAACGCGTGTTGGTTCAGAGGTCCATCCGCCCCAGCACGGGAGAACCTAGGCGTGGCAGCCTCCCGGTGTGGTCAGCCACACCAGGAGTTGCTTGTTGTGGGTCTCGCGACTGGGAACCCCGAAATCGCTGAGAAAGAGGCGTTTGATTTCGCGAGATCGAACACCATGATTCCAAAAAATCACCGCGTTCACGTGATAGGTGCCGATGAAGCGACACAGAGCGCGATGAGGATCAACGTCGGCGGAGGGGCTCGCGTAGGTGAATTGACCATCAGTGAGGTACTCCTGAACAAAGGGCTGCGCGAGAAGCGGTTGACTTCCGATGCCGTAGTCGGGGTAGTTCGGGCCGGTGGGAAAGCCGTTGTTGCCCGCTTGGACGGTGACGTAACCGCCGATGATGCGAAAGCGCATTTCATCTTGAGCCTGCCAACTCATGGCCGCCGTGTTGTCCTCGTCGGGGAAGGGATACGCGAGAACGACCGACCCAGATGGAATCACATTCAGCACGCCCTCCGTGTCGGACGGGAAGCCCGCGGCTTTGGTCTGAAAAGGAACTCGCGGCACAATGAAGGCGACCGCCAGCATTAGTGAAAGTGCCGTCGCGATGCGGCCTGCTGTGGTGAGCCTCTTGGAGAGGGGGCGTTCCCAGAGGCGGCGAACAAGTCGGTCTGCCCCGATCGTGACGGCGATGACCGCAAAGAGCCAAGCGATAAAGGAGAATCGCACCGGAACAACATCGTCGAAGACCGGTAGATGGGTAAGCAGGGCTTCAGGCAATCGAATCGATTTCTCGAACCCATTGATGACGAGCCGTGGTCCAAGGGACAGCACGAGGGCCAGGAACGCAAGGAAGGCTGACCCCACGATTAACGCGTCTCGGCGCCACCTGATGGCGAAATACCCAAGCAGGCATAGCAGCGGCAGGCCAATGTAGCTCGTGTTCTCGGAGAAATCGCCACCTACATAGTCCCGAGTTGCGATTGAAAAGTGATGCGTTGTCAACGCTTCGTTGAACGTAGGAACAATGGGTCCGAGCAGGTCGGTCTGATACACCTGGAGGGTATTGACCGCTCCGGGCGGCCCAATGAGATGGCCCGGCGCGATCAGTAAACACCACAGGTACCAGCCACTGAGGATGAGGAACGCTACGAGGGCTGGGGCGGCGGCGCTGAGGAGGTTGCCGAACTGATTTTTAAGAGCACCGCGCGAACTGACGGCCAGCACCACGAGTCCCGCGGCGACGACCAGTGCCAAGAGAGCGAGGACCTCCAGAGATATGAGAGCCTGGGCGCCGGCCAAGAGACCGAGCAGAATGCCCATGCGCCTCGGCCTTCGCTGTCGCTCGAAGAGGAGTTCATAGAGACACCACACGATCAGGGGCGGTAGTGGTGCGAACACAAAGTTGAGATGGTTCTGACCTTGGGTCACCATGTAGGGCCCAAACCCGTACGCCAGTCCCCCGACGAATGCCGCGGGCCATCGACACCAGTTTCTAAGAACAAAGAACATCGAGGTTGCGCTGCTCGCGAATGCCAAACGAAGCAGTATGTTGAACGCGGCAATAGGACCGAGCAACACGGTTACCGGTGCCGCCAACAGTCCTAAGATCGGCACAGAGGTGTTGTTGGCGAGATCCACGCCGCGTGGGTAGTCCAGAAAGCCCGTGTGAAAGAAACTCAGGCCGTGGCGGAGCGCGTAGGGCACCCACGCCAGGAACCACGTCATTTGGGCCGCATCGCCGTAGCCGTACGCGTTGACCCCGGTCGCACTAATAGGTGACGACGGCAGGCGCGAGTTGTTCCACGGTGACGCTGGCCAGAAAACGGCGACCGCCAGAACGACGTACGCCACCACGCAAAGCGTGATGACGAGGCCCTTGCGATTACGAGAATTTGGTAACTCCGTAACGGTGGCACTTCCCCCAAGTGACCCCGCCATGGCGGAAGCGTACCAATTGATTTGGCCTGGGTTGGGCGGGACCGAGTCGACTGCAACGCACCATGTCACTAGTGCACGGCACTGTCCGATCCGCGCATCGAGTCCGCGACGACGTCAACATCCACTGCTTATGGGGCGACTTCGCCCAATTCTTGTTCGCTTCTTCTACCTTTACCACCACGGCTGAGGCGAGGCAGAAGCCAATGGACAAGCGGGCCGATTGATAGCGCGTACACCACCGTGCCAACCCCGACCGTGCCGCCCAACAACCACCCGGCGAGAAGGGCGGTCGCTTCAATTGTCGTTCTCCCCACTCGTAGCGAGTGACCGCGCGCGGCCCAGCCCGTCATGAGCCCGTCCCTCGGCCCCGGCCCATAGTGAGCACCGATGTACGTGGCGGTCGCAACTCCATTGAGCAGCACAGCGACCGCCATGCCAACAACCCGCATCGCCATGCCGTGCACGGTGGGCACAAGCGAGAGGAACTCATTCACGATCAAACCGATAACAATCACGTTGGCGAGTGTGCCAAGACCGGGGCGCTGACGAAGAGGGATCCAGAGCAACAGCACCGCTGCCCCGACGATGATCGTCCATGTCCCGATGCCGAGTCCGAAACTTCGCGACAAGCCCTGACTGAACACGTCCCAGGGATCGGCACCGAGACCGGCAGCCAACAAGAGACCGTCGCTTATCCCATACAGCACTAAACCCAGAAACAATTGAATCAGTCGAGCGATGTGGTTCAACCGATTCGTCACTGCAACGGTCTAGCAATCCCGCGCCACCGGACGTTCACTGGCGATGTTCGCTAGCGCAATGACCGTTCGAGAAGCGACAGCGCGCTCGATGAGTCCCACAGGACTCTCGCGCTCGCTTAGATAGACAGTGGAGCGCGATATTCACGAATTGCGAGCCATATCGAAAGTTTCTGGCACGTCAGATTTCGTGCGATATCAACCGGTGCCCGAACCGAACATTCGCGCGTTCCACGAAGACGTTAATGTTTCGCGGGGCGAGGGGCTTTGACGACCGCGTTCGGGGCGACGTCATCGAGAACAAGAGCGTGAGCGCCGATCTTTGCATTGTCGCCAATCATGATCGGCCCGATTGCGCTCGCCTTGGCAAAAATCTCCACATTGTTCCCTATTTTTGGAAATCCAACTCCACGGTCGGACTTTTCTCTAAGGCCAAGAACTACACCTCCGTACAACACAAGGTTGCTTTCTGCGACGACACCACCGCCAACGACCACTCCGACCGTGTGGTGAAAATACAAACCGGGCCCGATCCAGGCACCCATGTCAATATCCGCCCCCGTTAGAAGTTGGATAGTGCCCTGAAACATCGAGGCCGATCTCAGCCAACCTGCACGATGGACTCGCATGCCAAGACGGTACAGAGTGACCGCGACCGCACTGAAGGGATTGCCCAACATGCTGCTCTGATGTTGGTGAGCCAACGCAGAGTCAGCCTGAAGTTCGTCGAGGAGTGTGCTCATCTGAGTGTGCAAACTACTTCAATGACGGAACTCGGACAACGATCGTGGAGCATTCGCCGGCTCCCTCGGTTTTGCTACCCTTCGAGGTGTCACGCCTCGACAGTGCAGAAGTGAGGGAAGTGAAGGCTGTTTCGGACCTAGCGGAGGTGTAGTGCCGTCCATCGCCGTTGTAATTGCCACGTTCAACGGTGAGGAGTGGCTGGAGGTTCAGCTTCAAAGTCTGGCCGATCAGACCCGACCTCCAGACCGACTCGTCATTTCTGACGATGGCTCAACAGACAGTACCGTGAGAATCGCACAAGAATTTGCACGCGCGGCTCCCTTTGAGGTCGAAATACTCGAGGGTCCTCGGGCGGGCAACTACGGCGAGAACTTCTGGTTTGCGGGACAACACGCTGACGCGGACATTATTGCGTGGTGCGATCAGGATGACTTTTGGTACCCACAGAAACTGCAGCGATGCGAACAGTTGATGGTGGACCACGGAGTTCAGTTCCTTAGTCATTCCGCGCTAGTTACCGATGCCTACCTCGCATCAACGGGCAGAATATTTCCAGAGCACAGAAGAACTCGAGTACTAGCGCCGCTAGTAGGCGATCCGCTGCACGTGGCGTATGGACTAACGACATTGGTTCGCTCTGAGTTCCTGCAATCGGTGCCGTGGGATGAGCGACCCAACTCAATTTGGTTTGACCGCAAAATTGGCCACGATGAAACGATTGCCTTGCTTTCATTCGCTGCCACTCGCCGTCTCGAGATCAAAGACGTGTTGGTCAGTTACCGACAGCACGGTCGAAATAGTGTCGGTATCCATAAGGCGAATGGCTTCTTCGAAAACGTCAGGCAGGCGCTCGGTACGGAGTCAGCGCAGTATTCGCGAATCGCGGCAGGTGTTGGACGCTACGGTCTCTTCGTCGCAGCCTGTGATCCCCAAAACAAGAAGGCGATCAACTATTTTGCTACGTACCAAGCGCGTTGCGTGCGGCGGTCTGCGTTTCATCAGTCTCCAAGTCGTTTGCGAAGGTTGCGCAGAATTATCGTGGCACTTGGAAAGGGCGACTATGGCCGAAAATCTCGTGGAAGCTTTGGCGTATTCGCATTCGCCCGTGATGCGGTCGCTCTCCTCATTGGCACGTAAGCGACGTCTAGCTGAGCCTTAACGGCGAAAAGCGGAACGTCACAGTTCGGTCGTAAGGACCATTACCTTATCCACCAATGAGGTGGTCACAGTTCTTAAGGCGACGTGCACTGAAACGTGGCTCACCACGAAGTCCGCTACAACAGCAGCTCTTCGGCGCGCGAGCGC
>Ga0206831_1070_pt1 | contig 31712 bp, 19 predicted proteins | sample Alteio_BWOrgCont_73_FD_152876 | JGI IMG/M metagenome (GOLD analysis project Ga0206831, IMG submission 152876) | Enriched cells from forest soil in Barre Woods Harvard Forest LTER site, Petersham, Massachusetts, United States -... | ecosystem: Environmental > Terrestrial > Soil > Temperate forest >...
ACTCGCCGAAGCAGCGCGTGCCCTCGGTCTCATTGCGGAAGCCGGTGTCGATGCACTCATTGTGCAGGATATTGGCGTGCTTAAGCTGGCGCACCAGATCGCGCCGGATCTGGAACTTCACGCCTCCACCCAGACCAGCATCACGAGCTCCGAAGGTGTCGAGTTCGCGCTAGCCCAGGGAGCAAGCCGCGTCACATTGGCTCGGGAATTGTCTTTGGAGGAAGTGGCCGCAATCTGCGCGAAGACTCAGGCCGATCTGGAAATTTTTGTGCATGGGGCCTTATGCGTGGCCTACTCCGGCCAATGCTTTTCGTCTGAAGCATGGGGCGGGCGAAGCGCCAATCGAGGCCAATGCGCGCAGGCCTGCCGATTGCCGTATGAAATGCTGGTGGATGGCGTGCGGAAGCCGTTAGCCGACGCGCGTTATCTCCTCTCTCCGGGCGATCTGTCGGCGTTGCACCACATGCCGCAGATCGTTGCCACCGGAGTGAGGTGCCTGAAAATTGAAGGCCGCTACAAAGGCGCCGATTATGTCGCGTTGACGACGCGGGCATATCGCCAAGCCGTGGATGACGCCTGGGCAGGCCGCCCATTGTCTGTCACGCCGCACCAGGAGTTGGAGCTCGAGCAGGTGTATTCGCGCGGCCTGGCGCCGAATTTCATCACGGGTGTGAACCATCAGAAGGTGGTAAACGGTCGCAGCCCGCGCCATCGCGGTGTGCATATCGGCATCGTCACCACTGTTCTCGATGCCAGCGTGTCCGTCCAGCCGGCCGCGGCCCACGAAATTGCGCCGCTGAAAGCGGGTGATGGCATCGTCTTCGATGCGGCTGATTGGCGGAGCCCGCAGGAAGATGAGGAAGGGGGACGCGTCTACCAGGTGGCACCCCAGCTGGATGGCACCCTGGAGCTAAGCTTCGCCAATAATGCCATGGATTGCCGCCGGATTCGCGTCGGAGATCTGGTGTGGCGCACGCATGACCCGGAACTGGATCGAGCAGCGCGTCCATTCCTTGACCCGGGGGCGCCACTCGCAAAGCAGCCGCTCACGGTGCACGCGACGGCCCGAGAAAATCAGCCCTTGCATACTCGTTGGATGTTGCCAAGCGGGGCTTCAGTCACGGTGGAGTCGTCTGCAACGCTCAGCGCCGCACAGAATCGCGGGCTGAACGAAGAGACATTGAAAGAACAACTCGGCAGACTTGGCAACACGCCGTATGAACTCGCCGATCTGAGCGCTGAAATTATCGGCTCGGTTTTCGCGCCCGTATCACTGTTGAATCGAATGCGGCGCGAGGCCGTCGAAAAGCTAGAGGAGCTGCAGTCGCGCCCCATTGCCCGAGAAATTCTTCCCCCTCCCAACCTTCGACGTGAAACGCGCGCGTCCATAGCCGCCGCAGCTCAACTCCACTTGCTGGTCCGCAGCTCCCAACAGCTTGAGGCTGCGATCGCCGCCAAGCCCGATAGCATCACTCTGGACTATTTGGATCTTTACGGCCTGCGGCCCTCGGTGCAACGCGTGAAGGCGTCCGGCGTGCAGGTGCGAGTGGCCAGCCCACGCATCTTAAAACCTGGCGAAAGTCGCATCGTGGATTTCTTGGTCAGCCTTCAGTGCCCGATTCTCATTCGTAGTTCCGGCATTCTCCAAAGTCTGAAAGAGACTGCCAACCAATCGCTAGTCGGCGATTTCAGTCTCAATACCGCTAACACGCTGACTGCGGAAGTGTATCTTGAGTTAGGTCTGGCGCGCCTCACCCCTACGCATGACCTCAACGCCGCGCAGATTTCTGCATTAGTTCGAACTATTGGCCCGGAGCGGTTGGAAGCCATCGCCTATCAACATCTTCCTGTCTTCCACACGGAGCATTGCGTCTTCTGCCGATTTCTTTCCACAGGCACTACCTACCGCGATTGCGGCCGTCCGTGCGAACAACATCGAGTCGCACTGCGAGATCCACAAGGCCGTGCGCATCCTGTGATGGCCGATGTTGGCTGCCGGAACACGGTGTTCGGCGCGGAGGCTCAGGAAGCAAGTGCGCACATGGATTCGTGGCGCCAGGCGGGCATCCGCCACTTTCGTCTGGAATTCGTCCATGAATCGGCACATGAGGTTCAACAAGTCACTGCGGCGTTTCAGCGGTGTCTCGACGGCAGAATCAACGCGGGCCAACTGGGTAATGAACTAAAGCGGATTGCGCCGGCAGGAGTCACGGAAGGAAGTCTCTTCGTGGCCGAGGACTTCGAGCGCTTCCCTATTCTGCAATAGATGGCGGATTTCCCTAAGGCTGATTTCCATAAAATTGGATTGCTGCACTTGAAGGACGGGCGAGTCCTGCTCTGCCGGAAGAGGCACACCACGTCGTTGCTGATTCTACCTGGCGGCACACTGGAACCAGGAGAGACCGCGGAGGGATGCCTGAGGCGCGAGTGCCGCGAAGAGCTCGGCGAAGTTGAGGTCTCAAACCTTCGTCACCTCGGCGATTATGAAAGCCCCGCCGCCGGACAAGATGACAAAACAGTAAAAATCGAACTATTCGCGGGCGAACTCGAAGGCACGCCTGCCCCGCACTGTGAAATACAGGAGCTGATTTGGTTCGGTCCACGAGATGATGCTGCGCTGCTCGCGCCCAGTCTTCGCAACGTCATCTTTCCCGACCTACGCCGGCGCGGCGGTGAAGTGTTTGAGGCCGAAGTAGCAGGAATCTGCACCCGCTTCGATCGCCGCGTGGAGCTGCGGCCAATGTCCGGCCGGACTCATCACTTCGGGTTTCTTGGATGGCATGAGCTTCTTAACTTAGGGTAGCGTGCCATCACTTCGCCTGGTTTGCCTGTTTGCCCGGAAACCAGACCGGCTCCGTGGGGCGCCCAATGTCCGGATCCAGGTTTTCAGGATACCTGCGGGGTAGAATTAGTCCAATAGCATGCTGCTCTCCGTAGGTGACCGTCTCGGCCCCTACGAAATCCTCGCGCTCATCGGCGCCGGCGGCATGGGCGAGGTTTACAGGGCGCGCGACACGCGGCTGGACCGCATCGTAGCGCTGAAGGTTTCGAAGGCGGAGTTCAGTCAAAGGTTCAACCGCGAAGCCCGCGCGGTAGCAGCGCTCAATCATCCCAACATCTGCACGCTTTACGATGTCGGTCCGAACTATCTCGTCATGGAGTACGTCGAGGGCAAGGAGCTGAAAGGCCCTCTGCCACTTGATAAGGCCATCGAATTGGCCTGCCAGATCCTCGACGCCGTCGATGCGGCCCACGGAAAAGGCATCACGCACCGCGATCTGAAACCAGCCAACGTAATGGTGACGAAGTCCGGAGTGAAGGTGCTGGACTTCGGGTTGGCCAAAATCGGATCGTCGGGAAGCATTGCCGGGGATGGTTCGACGACACTCACCGCCGAAGGCACCATTACCGGAACTCTGCACTACATGGCGCCAGAGCAGTTGCAGGGCCGGGAGGTCGATACGCGCTCCGATATTTTTTCATTCGGATGCGTCCTGTACGAGATGCTCACGGGGAAAAAGGCTTTCGATGGGGCGAACGCGGCAAGCGTGATTGCGGCAGTGATGGAGCGTCCGGCGCCATCGGTCGCGGAGGTTGCTCCGCCGGCGTTGGATCGGGTGTTGAAGACCTGCCTCGCGAAAGACCCCGATGAACGCTGGCAGTCGGCGCGGGACGTGAAGTGGAACCTCGCGTGGATTGCGAACGCCGGGAGTGAAGGTTCAAGAGCTCAGCCGAAAGGCCTGCGATACAAAGGCGGCTGGGTCGCCTCGGGAATCTTGGCGATGCTTCTGGCTGGTCTGGCGTTCATTCACTTTCGTGAGAAGCCACAGAAAGCGCCGCTCACGCGTTTCTCCATCCTGCTGCCGGAGAAAAACACCTTGGGCTCGGACTATATTTCCGCTCCCGCCATTTCACCCGAGGGACAGCGCGTTGTCTTCAGCGCCACGGGCGACGACGGCACGACGAAGCTCTGGGTCCGCTCGCTGGACGCGATGGCTTCCAGACCGCTGGCGGGGACGGAAGACGGTGTGTATCCGTTCTGGTCACCTGACGGCAAGTCGATCGGCTTCTTTGCGAACCACAAGCTGAAGAGGATCGAGGCCGCCGGAGGTCCGGCGCTTTCGCTGGCCGACGCTTTCGGGCCGGGCGGAGGAACTTGGAATAGGGACGGGGTAATCGTCTTTGCTCCGCTCCATGAACCGCTTATGAGGGTATCGGCTTCCGGGGGCGCCGCCACTCCTATCACGAAACCTGACACGGCACAGGACATGTTGCCCTGGTTTCTTCCGGATGGGAAACACTTCCTGTTCGCTGCATATGCGATCGGGCAACCCGGCAGTGCGACAATTCGCGTCGGCTCCCTGGAATCGAAGGAGGTGCACACCATACGGGAAGCGGACTCAAATGCGATCTATGCCCAGGATCCTCAGGCCAGCGCGTCGGAGAAAGGTTATCTGTTGTTCGTGCGCGGCAATACGCTTATGGCCCAGCCGTTCGACGCGAGACACATGGTTCTGGGTGGGGAACCTGCCGCGGTCACCGAGGTTATGGGCAAGGACTCGCTGGCGGGGCTGGGATTATTTTCCGCATCTGCCAATGGAACGCTGATCTACGCGAACGGCGTGAACCCGCTGGGGCAACTCACCTGGTTGAACCGCTCAGGCCGGCGCGTCGGTACAGTGGGCGCCCCAGGTCGATTCTTTACCTTCCACTCCTCGCCGGACGGGAAAGCCGTCGCGGTTGATGTCACGGAGGATCCAAACAACACCGACATCTGGATTTATGACGTGAAGCGAGGACTGCGCACCCGTTTTACTTTCGACCCAGCGGAGGACGTCGGAGCAATGTGGTCTCCCGATGGCCGCACCATTGTATTTTCATCGAATCGCAAAGGCCATAAGGATTTTTACCGCAAGGCATCGAATGGCGCGGGGGGCGAAGAACTGCTGTATGCGGATGGTTTTGACAAGTGGGCGACCAGCTGGTCGCCAGACGGGAAGTTTCTGCTGTATTATTCCGGGAGCGGAACGGGGAGGAAAACCGATATTTGGGTGCTCCCAGACCCGCTGGGCAAGTCGGGCGTCGCGAAGCCGTACCCTTTGCTCCAGGGATCTTTCAACAAGGGGGACGCCAAGTTCTCCCCGGATGGCAACTGGATAGCCTACGATTCCGACGAAACGGGACGATTTGAGACCTACGCCACGGCATTTCCGGGGCCGGGCGGTAGGCGGCAGATCTCGACAGGCGGCGGTGGTGAGCCTTACTGGGGGCGGGATGGAAAAGAGATCATATATAGCACGCTTGACAACCGGCTTATCGCTGTCGATGTGACAGCCAAGGACGCAATACTTGAGGTTGGCGAAGCGCACGCTCTGTTTGGACTGGGCAACGATTTCTACATCGACCTTTCGCCTGACGGTCAGCGCTTTCTGCTCGCGGTTCCGGCGGAGCAGTCAGGTCCCCAATCGCTGACGCTGGTCCAGAACTGGACAGCCGGGTTAAAGAAATAAGAAAAGCGCGGAAGGCCAGTGGGTCAAGTCCTGGATTGTCCCCTGTATTGACATTGGCCCGGTTTTTTGGAAGCTACCGATAATGCGCCTCTTCTTTTCGCGCTAAGACAGCTGAAAGGGAGCAGGAATATATATACTGCTAACGTCCGGGAGGTCATCATGCAAATCCGCCGGAAGGGTCGCTGCCCATGGAATATGCTGGCGAGCTGGACTGTAGTGGCTTTATTAGGATCGATTGCCAGCTATTCGCAGTCGAGCGACGTCATCTATGAAGGCGCGCGTTTGATCGTCGGCGACGCAAGCGCTCCCATCCAGAACGGATCATTCGTCGTCCGCGGCGGACGCATCATTGCGATTGGCGAGAGAAGCTCCATTAAAACGCCAGCAGGAGCCGCTCATGTCGATCTGACCGGCAAGACTGTCATGCCTACGATGAACAACATCCACGCCCATCTCGGCTATGAGGGATACGTGAGTTGGAGCGTTGAGAACCACACGCCGGAGAATGTTCTCGACCATCTGGAGCGCGAAGCGTTCTATGGTGTCGGCACCACCATGGCCATGGGCGAGCAGCCGACCGACTTCGCGATTGAGTTCCAAAAGAACCAGTTGGCTGGGAAATTTCCGCCGGCCGCCCGTTTCTTTTTCGCAGCGGGCATGGCGCCCCCGGGAGGCGGTCCGGATGCGTTATTGATCCAGGGGACCGGGCCGCTGCACGCCGTCTATGAGGTATCGAGCCCGGAGGAAGCAGTCGCGGCCGTGCGGAAGATTGCGGCCATGAACATCAGGGAGCTCAAGTTCTGGGTGGACAATCGAGACAACACGCGCGGGAGCAGGAAGAAAATGCCTCCCGAAGTTTACAGACCGCTGATCGAGGAGGCGCATAAGCACGGGATGATTGTCCACGCTCATGCTACAAATCTGGAGGATCAGAAAGGCGTGGTCGAGGCCGGTGTCGACGTGCTCGTTCACACGCTCATGGCCGAAAAAGTCGACAACGAGTTCCTCGCAATCCTCAAGTCGAAGCGGCCGTACTGGACGCCGGTGATGGGTCTCGGAGATCGTTCCGAGCTTTGCGACGGCGATAATGGGTTCGTTGAACAGGTGCTGCCCGATAACGTGGTCGCCGATATCAAGGCAGGTAAGACCTGGCTGCCTTCCCCGCCCTGCTCGTCGCCGGCGAGTGCACAGTTCGCCCAGCGCGAAGAAAATCTCCAGTACAACTTTCCAAAGTACATCGCAGCGGGCGCCCGAATTGTGCTCGGAACCGACGCCGGCGTTTCCGCCAAATATTCATACGGCTTTGCGGAGCATCACGAGATCGGAATGTACGTGAGGCTGGGACTAACGCCGGCAGAGGCGATCATCGCCTCCACCTCAAGGCCGACCGAAGTGCTCCGGATCAAGGACACGGGCGTTCTTGCCAAGGGCAAGCGAGCTGATTTTATTGTGCTGAACGCGAATCCGCTGGAGAACATCCGCAACACTCGGGAGATCGATGCTGTATATCTCGAAGGTGCACGCCTCGATCGAGAAGCACTGCGGGCGAAATTCAAACAAGCGAAGGGGGGCTCACGATGAACCGCCGCCGATTTGTCACAAGGACCGTCGCGGGATTAGCCGGCGTTGGCTGCGCGCTCGCCGCTCCGGCCAAGTACGACCTGGTGGTCAAGGGCGGACGCGTCGTCGATCCTTCGCGCAAACTGAACGCGATCCGCGACGTTGCGATCGCGGATGGCCGAATCGTGGCGATCGAGGGCTCGATCTCGGCTAACGCCGTCGAGACCATAGACGCTCGCGGCAAGCTGGTTGTGCCCGGCTTGATCGACATCCACACTCACGCGACGCGCACCAAGGACGGGCCTGCGCTGTGTCTAGCCGACGGAGTGACGGGGTTGATCGATGCGGGATCGCAAGGCGCCGATCACATCGAAGAAGCAATAGCGGTCGCCAAGTTGGCACCACAACAGTGCCGGGTCCTGATCAACATTGGGCGCGCCGGGATTATCCCCGAAGGAGACACGATGGACATCAACCGCGCAGATGTGCGTGCGGCTCACGACGCGATCGGGCGCAACCGCGAAATGATCGCCGGCGTGAAGGCGCGATTGTCACGCGACGTTGCCGGCCCGAACGATTTTGAGGTGCTCAAGCGGGCGCAAGAAGTCGCTTCGGCGTTCCATCTTCCCGTAATGATACACATGGGCCAGACGGTGTCCCCGCTGCCCAAACTTCTGGCGCTTCTCAAGCCCGGTGACATCGTCACGCATATGTTTGCGCCACCGCCGAACAGCATAATCGACGACAATGGGCACATTCTGGCAGAGGTGCTGGCCGCCCGCCGCCGTGGTGTCCTGTTCGACTTGGGCAATGGGCGCACGGGCCATTTGCGGTGGGATATTGCCGAACGCGTGATTCAGGCAGGGTTCTTCCCGGACACCTTCTCAACCGACTGGACTCCCGAGAGCCGCACCGCCCAAGTGATCGACTTTCCGAACGTGATGTCGAAGTTCCTGATGTTGGGCATGTCGCTCGATCAGGTGGTCGCGTGCGCGACCGTCCATGCATCCCGCGCATTTCCGGTCTTTCGGAATCGGGGCACGCTGAAAGTGGGAGCGCCGGCCGACGTGGCAGTGCTCGAACTAAGGGAGGGGATGTTCGAATTCGTCGATAATTATGGCAACAAACGGGCCGGTCGCCAGAGACTCTTCCCGAGTGCTACCGTGCTCGCCGGCAAACGGGTTGCCGACCACGCAACGCCAGCACCTTAGATAAACGCGGCCTTGACATGGCTGCTGTTACTTGACACGATCACGAAATGCACGGCACGTGTGTTCCACCCAAGTGGCGGTCCGTGGGCCTCTTGTTGCTCGCATCAGCCATGGCAAATCTCCTGACTGCGCGGACCGTCTGGGACGGCGTGTACGCCGAGGCCCAAGCTGCCCGTGGCGTAACAGCCTTCGGCCAAAGCTGCGCGGGCTGTCATGCGCTGGCAGCAGAAGGCAAAGCGCCGCTGGTGGGCGATCCATTCTGGAAGAGTTTCGCGCAGAAAACCGTCGGGGATCTGCTGGACTTCGTCAGCGCCAACATGCCGAACGGTAACCCCCGCTCTCTCAGCGAATCCACCTACCGCGATATCGTCGCGCTCATGCTGAAATCCAACGGCTTTCCCGCAGGAAACACCGAGCTTCGGAGCGATAATATTGCTGCCGTGCAGATCGTGCAGAAGGACGGACGGACTGAGCTCCCGTCGAATGCGCTGGCTCGCGTGGTCGGCTGTCTGGCTCGGAGCGGGGCCGATTGGGTGGTTACGAGAGCGACCACCCCCGAGCGGGCCGAACAAGCTCCCGGCGGGGACGCGACGAGGCCCTTAGGCAATCGCACAATCCCGCTCAAGTTCGTTGTGACGCGCCTGGATTCGCTCGCCGGATCGCGGGTTGCCGTGAGCGGACTGCTGATCGGCGCCAACGGTATTGACGGCATCAACGTGACGACAGTAAACCGCGTTGCCGAAAAGTGTCCTTAAAGACTAACCCTAAAGATCAACCCTGCCGTTGCTCGCTCCGAGCTTGTCGATCTCCACGCCGCCCAAGTGCGCCATCGCTAGCAGCAGGTTCGCCGTTGGCGCATCCTGTGTGACGATATGCCGGTTGCCTTTGAGCCGGCCCTGCGCGCCGCCCACGATCACCGCGGGAGGATTGTTGCGATCGTGCGCGTTGCCGTTGCTCATGCCGCTGCCCCAGTACAGAACGGCGTGATCGAGTAGCGTTCCGTCGGCCTCTTTCGTCGCCTTCAGCTTGTCGAGGAAATCGGCGAACTTCTGGATTTGGTACGTCCCAATCTTGGCGTACTTGGCGAGCTTCTCCGGATCGCCGCCATGATGCGAAATGGTGTGATGCTGCTCGGGAATGCCGATGTGAGCGTACGCCCGGTCGCTGGCTTCGTGGCCGGTCATGAATGTAAAGACGCGGCTGATGTCGCCCTGATACGCCAGGTGCATCAGGTTATAGGTAATGGTCATGTGATCGTCGAAGGCTTCCGGCAAGCCCACCGGCGCTTCCGGATTGCCGGTAATGGTGCCGAGCCGGCTTTCCATGCGTTCGAGCTGCATTTCCACGTTTCGAACATTGCCAAGATACTCGTCGAGGATGGCGCGATCGGGCGCTCCGAGCGAGCGTTTCAATTTCGCGGTTTCCTCGGTCACTGAGTCCAGCAGGCTCTGCTTTTCCTTCAGCCGCGCAAAGCGCCGTTCGGTAGAATCCGTCTCGCCGAACATTCGCTCGAAGGTAACGCGGGGATTGATCCCGACCGGCAGCGGGCTCTCATCGTCTCGCCACGCGAGCGTATTGAAGAACGTGCAGGCGAAACCGTCGCAGGCCCCGACGGCGGTGCCCATGTCCTCGGTGCCGACTTCGATCGATCGCAGCGGGGTATCGCCCGCCACCTGATCTGCTATGAACTGGTCGACGGTCTTCTTCGATTCAATCTTTCCGAAAGAATCTCCCCTACCGTCGCGGCGGACAGCAGGCCCAACGCCGTTCAGAAACGCGGAGCTGGCGCCGAGGTGCACCGACTCGCCCCACGGAGCTTTCATCTTGCTGACCGTTACGAGCTGATTCCGGAACGGCTCCAGCGGCTGCATGACCGGCTTGAAGACGAAGTCACTCCCCTCCGCATCGGGATGCCAGGTTGTGGGAAACACGCCACAAGGGAAGTAGACTGCGCCGAACCGGAACGGCGACTTCGGCGCTGCTTTGAGCGCCGGAATCATGGCATCCAGGAACGGCAGTGCGATGGTAGCGCCCAAGGTACCGCGCATGAACGTGCGGCGCGAAAGATGCTTCTTCGTAATGAACATAGCTACTCCTTATTTGCGCGTGCAATATTATTTAGTCGTGCTGCGTTCTTCGTACCTGCAACTTTAATGGTATCAGCCGGCACACTAGCCGTTTCTGCGGGTTCCAACTTGGTGCGCATCTGAAACGGCGCACTATCTACAATACCTAGGATGATCGAAGAAAGCCGGTAATCGTTCTGCGCGGCCTTCTTCACGATCCGGCGAACCACCGGCATGTCGCTAGGCTCCAGCCCGCGGCCGAGCGCATACGTCAACATCTTTTCGGTGACGATGGTCACAAAGGCGTCGGGCCGGCTCAGAATGGCCTCCCGCAGCGCCACTGGACCGCTGACCTGGGAACCGTCCGCCAGCGTGCCCGCGACGTCAAGCGGTGCGCCATCGGGACCTTTATCGCGCCACTGCCCCACTGAATTGAAGTTCTCGAGCGCAAACCCGGGCGGATCGATCACCCGATGGCAGCCCGCACAGGGCTGATTCTTGCGGTGTAATTCCAGTTGGGCGCGCACCGTCTTGGGAATTTTCGAGTCCTTGTTGCTTTCGTCGAGCGTAGGAACGTTCGGCGGAGCAGGAGGCGGGGGCGTGTTCAGGAAGGTGCTGAGCACATACTTCCCGCGGTAAACCGGTGACGTTCTGGTCGCGACGGAAGTCATGGCGAGGATGCTGCCTTGCCCCAGCAGACCGCGACGGTTGGGATCGGTGAGCTTCACGCGCCGGAATTGCGGGCCATAAACGCCCTTGATTCCGTAATGCTTCGCCAACCTCTCATCCACGAAGGTATAGTCGGCGCTCAAAAGCTCAAGAGCGCTGCGATCCTGGCGCAAAATGTACCCGAAGAACATCTCGGTCTCGGTGCGGAATCCTTTGCGTATGTTGTCATCGAAATCGGGGAACATCAGCAAATCTGGAACGACCTTCGCTTCCAGATTCCGGAGTTGCAACCACTGCCCGGTGAAATTGTTCACCAGGGCATCAGAACGCTCATCCCCAAGCAAGCGGTGCACCTGCGCGGTGAGCACTTCGGGTTCCCGCAGCCGGCCCGCTGCCGCCAGGTCGAGCAGCTTTTCATCGGGGATGCTGCTCCACAAAAAGAACGACAAGCGCGAGGCCAGCTCGACATCCGAGACCGGATGCGCGACGCCCGCGCGGGCGCCAGCCGGATCGCTCTCGACTCGATACAAGAAGTAGGGGCTCGAAAGAACGCGCGCGACGCCGGCGCGAATCCCATCGTCGAAACTACCGCCATTCTGCCGCGCCTTTTTGTAAAACGACAGCGGCGCCTCGACGTCCCCCGGGGTGACAGGGCGGCGATACGCGTGGCGCGCCAGATTGGTGAGAATCTTGACCGCGCAGCTGGGCTCGTCCAGGTTGGCAGCCGGCGCGCTCTTCGCCAGGACATGGCTGCTCGAACTGGGCGCGGACCCGGGATGGCACACAAAGAGACGCTCGCGAGTGGGTCCCTCGCTCATGCCGAATACGTTGTACGGGCCGTCGATGGAAACGGTCCTCAGCTTCGGCAGGCCGGCGACCATGTGGACTTCCTGGCTGTCGCGCGCCGACGGCTGCCAGACGTCTTGCAACTGGAAGGGCCGCTCCTTCCAGGTAAAGCCGACGTCGTGAGGACCGGCGGTGATCCGCACGCGTCCAGTCATCCTTTTGTCGATAATTGGCTGTGCCGCGGCCAAATCAGCGGCCTGGATCTCGTCGTCTTTGGGACCGCCAATCGGAGCCGAATATACTTCGGCGCCATCCACAGTGATCACGAAGGTGTACGGCGTCTCGTTTCCTTCTACACCGGCGTAGCCTTCCTGGACGCCGCGCACCAGCCGGCCTGACAGTTTATACTCCGCGTCAGCCGGAAAGACGTGACGGACAACCGTGCCGCCGAATGTTCCTAGTGGCAGTCCGGCAATGTATCCGTTCTGGCTGAATTCGCGGGAAATCGAATGCTCGACGGTCCCGGGCCGCACCTGCGGATCGCCCACCGCCATGGCACTAACGCGCTCGGCCGCGTTCACGTATCCCTCCAGCAGCAGCGGCGACGTTTTGAGCGCCGTCGCAATGTTGTCGAACCCGAATTCCGCGCCGTCGGTCGGCAGCAGGTCGGTTACGTCAATGTCGACCGCCAGCAAATCACGGATTGCATTCGCATATTCAGCCCGATTCAGACGATGCACGACGTAGCGGCCGGGCGTGCCGTGGCCTTCCCAGGCACGGTCGAGCGATGTCGCGAGCCAGCTCGTAAAGCCTGCGTACTCGGCTTCGGACGGACGCGGCAGACCTGGAGGCGGCATGGCCCGCACACTCAGCTTGCGAAGAACTCTTTCCCAAGTCTCGGCGTGGCCTGAAAGATCGTCGAAGCTCTTCGACTCGAGATTGACCGGCCCAGCCGCAGGATTCGCCGCGCGGCTGCTGTGACAGGCGATGCAATATCTATTCACGAACGCGCGGGACTTCTCTGCCCCCGCCGTTGTCGGCGTCTTGGACGGTGTGGTCTGCGCCGTCAGGGGTGCTATTCCGACGTAGGCCAACGCCGTAATGATTGCGATCTTCCTCATTGTGCGCCGGTGACTGCCGCTGAAGCGGTGGTCTTCTTCTCCTTGTCGTCGGTCTTCTTGTCCGATGCCGGCAGGGGCGGCGGTTGAGGCGCGGGATCGTTGGGGCCAAGATGCATCAACTCCCGCAAAGCCGCGACGACCTCCTCTTTCGAATTGTGCTTCGGCTTATACACGTCCAAATCCCCCATGTCGGCGGGATTCGGTTTCTTGGGCTTTTCGGCCAGAAGCAGGGGTGTGAGATTGTCCTTGTTGACGGCGTCCAGCTTGGCGCCGCCCGCGACGAGCGCACGAATCAGCGGCACTTGCTCCTCTTGCACGGCCTCATGCAGCGGTGTCGTGCCATCGGGCGCCTTTACATTCGGATCGGCCCCAGCCGCCAGAAGCAGCTTGAGCGCCTCCAGCGGATCGCGGTCGCCGGGCTCACGGAACTGGGGCGGACCAATGCGGGTGAAACCGGGCCCCCCGGAAATCGGCGCGCCCAGGCCACCTTTTATGGCGGCCATCACGGGTGTCCGGCCGACGTTCGGATTCGGGCGGCCAGGACCTTTTCCTTCCTTTTTGATCTCGCTGGGGCTCCACTCAATCTTCGCGCCGTTGGCCAGCATCAGCTTCAGGACCTCAATGTCGGCCGCTGTGGCAGCGCGGTAAAACGGCGAACTGTTGATCGAAGCGCCGCAGCAGAGCGTGGTGGAATGTAACGCGCCGACGAACGGCTTGTTGACATCCGCCTTGAGGTCGAGCAGCACCTTAACCATACCCAAGGCTGTCAGATTGTTCGGATGGGAGGGTTGCAGCCGTGAACCGTCGTGCGCGCGCATGTCGATGGTGGCATCGTGCATGTCAACGGCGAAAAACAAGGATCCGTCGTTAGGGTCGGCGCCGAGGTCGAGCAACTCCTTGGCCAGATCGAAGCGGTCATTAACGATAGCAACGATCGTGGCGGTCGCCCCGTCGGCGTTGGTCAACTTCGGATCGGCTCCGCCCTTGATCAGCGCCTCGACAACATCCGTGTGTCCGTTTCGAGTGGCGAACATCAATGCCGTAAAGCCGCCGGAAGGATGATCCGCGTCTTTGCGCTCAGTGAGGGTGGAGACGTGCGCCTTAACGTTTGGATCCGCGCCCGCGGCCAGCAAAGTCTTCACCACCTCCACATGACCTTCGGCAGACGCCCACATCAACGCGGTCTCTTCCTGGAACGGATCCGCGGCATTGACGAGCGAGCCACGCGAAAGCAGTAACTCAACGGCGTCCACGCGGCCTGTGCGGGCCGCTGCCATCAGCGGCGTTTCACCCTCGGGGTGCCAACGCGTCGGGTTCGCTCCGGCCTCGAGCAACGCCCGCATAATTTCGACGTCGCCGTTGCGGCTGGCTTGGAGAAGCGGGGTCACGCCGTAATGATTCGGCGTGTCAACCCAGGCTCCCGCCGCAAGTAACGCCTTTATCATTTCCGGGTCCGAATGGAAGGCCGCCCACAAGAGCGCCGAAGAGCCGTCATTGGCGGGCGCATTTACGTCCACGTGCTCCTTGATCAGCTTACGGACCTCGGGCAGATCATCGGTCCGGGCAGCGTCAGCCACGGCGCCAACGGTGGAAGCAGCCTGCAGGATGCCATTGCATTGCACCGTCGCGAACCCAAGCACGACCAGTAGACACCACCATCCACGCCGCACGAGCCTTGCTGTTGTTCTTTTCGCCGTTTGCATCGCTACGCCTCCCTCCGGATGGACTTGCATGCAACATAAAGATATATCGCCGCGATGACAACTGCAAGCCCCCCCTCAAAACCCACGCCCTGCGTATGTCCAACAGCCGAGCGGAGTTATTTTGCCGGCGGAAGCTAGGGCTTGCCACTCCAGCTCTGGGCGAGCAGGTGCACCAACGGTTCCGGGGTCTGGAGTGTCCGTTCGCAGGAACAGTTTGGAGTGGACCCTGGGCAAGCACCTCAGGCATTCGCGATTCGTGGCGCTTCGCGATCACTGACTTGGAAAGTGGGGTGCGACTTTAGCCGGCCAGCGGTAATCTAAGCAGAGCGGGTTATTCCATGGCTTATCCTTTTGGTTCTCTTGTTTTCACTCCCGTCATCAAGGCACTTCAAGAACGCTATGGCAGCAGGCGCTCATACGCGAAGCGCGAGGAATCACGCCTCTCTCAGGACGCTTTAGGCCCTGACGAAGAAGGCTTCGTAGCGGAATGTGACAGCTTTTACATGGCCAGCATTGGAGAGACTGGCTGGCCGTATATTCAGCATCGCGGCGGTTCCCGAGGCTTCCTCAAGGTGTTGGACGAGCACACGATCGGCTTTGCGGATTTCCGGGGAAACAAGCAATACATCAGCACCGGCAACCTCACGACGAACGACAAACTGGCCCTCATTCTGGTGGATTATCCCAGGCAGGCTCGATTGAAGCTTCTCGGGCACGTTAAGATCTTCGAGGGTGCCGACGCAACGGAATGGATTGAGAGGCTCCGGGATTCAGGCGACGCGACCCCGATTGAACGCGTCTTTATCATTCACGTGGACGCGTTCGACTGGAATTGTCAGCAACACATCACGCGCCGGTTTACCGAAGAGCAAATACGGAATGTCCTGGCTCCGTTTGAGGAGCGAATGGAAGAGCTTGTGGCGGAAAACCAGAAGCTTCGCGCAGAGATCGCAGGAGCATAAGCAGCAACCCAGATCTAACATCGTTCCGATATCGAAGTGTGGTTACGAAGTGGTGAGACCATCGATGAATGCGAGTAACCCTCAAATCTATTGAACTCTCGATCAGAGTGACCCAATCTGACCGCAGACGGCAACACCGTCCACAGTCAAGCACGGAATGTAGCTACTCGATTGCCACTCTTCGGAGCGTTTTGAAATCGGTCAACATTTTGCCGGTCCCTAGGACCACGCTCGCCAAAGGATCCTCAGCGATCGATACCGGCAGCCCCGTCTCCTGTCGTATCCGCTGATCTAACTTCCTTAGCATTGCGCCGCCACCGGTCAAAATAATTCCGCGGTCGCTGATGTCGGCACTCAGCTCTGGAGGCGTCTGTTCCAGCGCAACCCGGATTTCATTGATGATCGCGGCCACGCACTCCGCTAGTGCTTCCCGAATCTCGCGGTCGTCGAGGGTCAGGGTCTTGGGCACTCCCTCGATCAAGTTCCGGCCTTTAATCGCCATCGTCAAAGGTTCGTCCAAAGGAAAGGCCGACCCAATCTGAATTTTGATAGCCTCGGCAGTACGCTCACCGATCAGCAGGTTATACTTGCGCTTCAGATGCTGGATGATGGCGTCGTCCATCTCATTCCCCGCAACGCGCACCGAACTGGAGTAGACGATGCCGGAGAACGAGATGACGGCCACGTCGGTGGTGCCGCCGCCAATATCCACAACCATGTTGCCCGAAGGCTCGGTGATCGGAAGGCCGGCGCCGATCGCGGCCACCAGGGCCTGTTCCACCAAATACACTTCGCTGGCCTTGGCTTGGTACGCCGAATCGATGACGGCACGTTTTTCCACTTGCGTGATTTGGCTGGGCACGCCGATCGCGATGCGCGGATGCACCAGCACTTTTCGGCCGTGCGCCTTCAGGATGAAGTAGTTGAGCATGCGCTCGGTGACCTTGAAATCGGCGATGACGCCATCCTTCATGGGCCGGATGGCCACGATATTACCGGGCGTGCGGCCCAACATGTCCTTGGCTTGCTGCCCGATCGCTTCCACCTCGCCATTAGTTTTATTGATGGCCACGATGGAGGGTTCGTTCACGACGATCCCCTTCCCATTGGCATACACCAGGGTGTTGGCAGTGCCGAGATCAATCGCGAGATCGGAAGAGAACAAACTAAAGATCGATCTAACGTTCATCTTGAATCCGGAAAAGACACTCTCAAAGTGCTCCTCGAATACTCAAGATGCGTCGCTAGCCAAAGGGTTCTAGAATGTTTGACTTTCTAAAGCTGGCATGAGAACGCAGATTCGTAGAAGCCGGTCATGCACACCACGGGCGGGCCAGAGCGGAGAGATCCGCTCGCCTCCCCGGTACAGATGCTATAATTGAGTTAATGCAACACCATCACCACGCGGATATCACTGATTCCTTTCACTGTAAGCGTTCCCAGTCGGGTGAAGTAATACACGTCTATAACTCCAACAGTTACTTGATGGCCGAATATACCGTTCGGACCGGAAGGATAAGTTGGCAGCGGGTAGCGGCACTTACTCAAAGAGAATCGGTCGAGAAGTGGTTACGGAATAACTATCCTGTTGTAGTGGACACTCCTAAACCAGTCGTGGAAAGTAAGCTGAAAGCAAAAGCGGCGAGACGATAGGCCGGAGCTCAGGGCGCCTCTGTAAATTCCTCATCTTTTACTGGTAGGATCACAACGGCAGGCTAAGCGCCGCTGAGATGCTCCAGTGACATTATCGGACTCATACGCCACACCGGCGGATCTCCGTCAGTCGCTCGTTAAACTGCTCGCCCAAACAAGAGCGGTGGCACGATGCTCCTCTTCTTCAACGGGAACGATCGCGCCCAACGGCGCGCGATAATACAGCCATGTGCGAAATTGAAGCCGAACGTGAGATCGAGGGGCGTATCATCTGCGCCAGTTGGACGTTAGGGCCGTTGTGTCTACTGATCGCGGGGACGCTCGTCAGTTCGGCAGTTGCGCAGCCGACAGGGGCTCTCGATGTCTCCTCTCAGTTACGCGGGATCGCTTTGGCCGGCCAATTCCCGGAACTTCGATGGCCGAACTTCTCCGACTATCGTGAGCAGGTGCAGAACTTCTATCAGTTTTCAGACTTTACGCCAGCGTGGGTACGGAATGGCGAGCCGACTCCGCAGGCGCTGGCGATCATAAACGTGCTGAAACAGGCCGACACTCAAGGTTTGGACCCTGAAGATTATGATGGCTCCCGCTGGGCTGACCGGCTGGCTCGCATGCGAAACCCTCGTGAGGCCGGCCAGAGTGCGATTTTCGATGCGGCGCTGACGGTTTGCTTGATGCGGTACATTTCAGGTCGCCATATGGGAAAGATCAATCCTGAACACTTCAAGTTCGGACTCAATGTCGCAGAAAAGAGGTACGATCTACCTGTTTTTCTGCGCGAACGGCTGGTCAATGCCCGGGATGTGAATGCGGAACTGGAGCAGATCGGACCGCCTTTCGCCGGCTACACCCGCACCCTGCAAGCCTTGCAGCACTACCAGCAATTAGCGCCTCAGGACGACGGTGAGAAGCTTCCGGATTCGCAAAAACCCATTGCGCCCGGAAGTTCCTACGATGGCGTTCGACGATTAACGCGCCTTTTACGTCTATTGGGTGATCTGCCCACGAACACGGCGATTCCCCAGGATTCCGATGTGTACCAGGGAGCACTGGTGGATGGGGTCAAGAGCTTTCAGAACCGCCATGGCTTGAAGCCTGACGGCCGATTGGACGAGCAGACGCTGAAACACCTGAATACGCCTCTGCGCCAGCGAGTGGATCAATTGCGCATAACCCTGGAGCGCTGGCGCTGGCTGCCCGACCGCTTCAACGAGCCGCGCATCGTGGTCAACATTCCGGAGTTTCGTCTGCGCGCCTATGACAACACCGGAAACCCCGCGCTTTCGATGGACGTGATTGTCGGCAAGGCATTCAACCACAAGACGCCTATTTTCGAAAAGGATATGAGGTTCGTGGTGTTCCGCCCGTACTGGAATGTTCCGCCGAGCATCCTGCGGTCGGAGATCGTGCCGGCCATACTGAAAGACCGCGATTACATTTCCAAGAGAGGATTCGAGGTGGTCACGCCAGCAGGACAGGTGGTCACTTCGGGCGCCATCACCGATGAAGTGCTGGCACAATTGCGCGCCGGAAAGCTTGATGTGCGGCAGAAACCGGGAGCAACCAATGCACTGGGCCTGGTGAAGTTGATGTTCCCTAACGAGTACAACGTTTACCTGCATAGCACACCGTCGCAGCAATTGTTCTCGCAGACTCGGCGGGATTTTAGTCACGGATGCATCCGGGTTGAGCATCCCGCGGATCTGGCGGCGTGGGTGCTGCGCGACAAGCCAGATTGGAACGTTCAACGAGCGCAGACGGCCATGCAGAGTGGTAAGGACAACGAACAGGTTAACCTCACCAACCCAATTCCGGTGCTGATTCTGTACGCCACCGCAATTGTCGATCCGAACGGCGAGGTGCACTTCTACGATGATATTTACGGCTACGATGACGAACTTAGTGACATTCTGGCGACGGGCTACCCCTATCCTGAGTGAAACCTAAACTACCAACGGCGTACGCGTCCAACGTCCACGTGGACGAAGTTGGAATCGCGATAGTAACCAACTCCGCCGCGTTGGAGGCGTAGCGCGGCGTCCCGCACCGCCGAGGTCGGAATTCCCGGTAATCGAATATCAATGGCTTCCGCCTGCATGTGAAGACTGTGGACAGCGACGCCGGTTTGCGCACTGCGGGTACGTAGGAATTCGTTGCTCCATGGCGTACGGTATCCACAGATCACGTCGATCTCGCCGCTGGCATCGTTGACGGAGGCGGTCAGGTCGTAGAGCAGATCAAACAGGTGGGGATCGAACTGACGCACCTCTCCGGTGCGATGATCGCGGAGAAAGTGGTCGAGTTCGGCCAACGCATCCGGCAGGTAATTGTCACCGCGCCGGTAAATGATATCAAGTCGCTCGTTGGTATGGGTGTGATAAAAACGAAGCCGGTATTCGCGCGGAGAAGGGGTAGCGGACTTTAACGTTTGTCCCAGTGGCGCGACGAGTAACAGCACCAAGAGAATTCCCGATCGCACTATTCTTAGTGATAGCACAGGCCTAGTGATAGCACAGGATAGCCGCGCCTACCTGCCTACCCGTACCTCTGGCGCAACGTTAGCCATCTTTCGTCTGGTTGGATTCAGGAGGCGAGGTCGGAGAAAACCTCCTGATGTGCGACATTGTCGGTAGCTACACAAACCTGGAAGCTTTTACTTGGCTGTAATGGGGACTCCTCATGTAGCCGCGACACGATACAGATGAGTTCCAAAGAGCCCTTAAAAGAATGATCTAAACTGAAGGGCGGTAACGGTCGATTGATCGGCCGCCAGAAAGCCGGGATGAAGATGACAACTTTCAGAACTCTCGCATTTGCCTGGGCCGCACTGTCTTCCGTAGCTGGATTGCTGGCGCAGACAGTAAAACCAGTGCGCGTGCAATCCGGGTTGGTCCAAGGCACGATGGAAGACGGTGTAACCACGTATAAAGGCATTCCCTTCGCGGCACCGCCCGTCGGCGTTTTGCGCTGGCGACCGCCGCAGGCGTCAGTAGCGTGGAGCGGAGTGCGTAACGCAGGCCAATTTGCACCCGCGTGCATGCAGGTTCCCATCGTGAACAAGGACCTTGGGATGGAAGCTGTCACGACGAACGAGGATTGCCTTTACCTCAATGTCTGGGCGCCCGCGAAGTCGGCGAACGAAAAGTTGGCAGTCATGGTCTGGATCTACGGCGGAGGGTTCACCATCGGCGGCACTTCGATGTCCCTGTATGACGGGATGAATCTTGCCAAGAAAGGTGTGATCTTGGTGAGCTTGGCGTACCGGCTGGGTGCGTTCGGCTTTATGGCGCATCCGGAGCTCACGGCCGAACAAGGCGGCCATTCCGGGAACTACGGGTTGCTCGACCAGATCGCCGGATTGCAGTGGGTGAAGCGGAACATCGCGGCGTTCGGCGGCGATCCGAACCGCGTCACGATTTTCGGCGAATCGGCGGGAGGAATCTCGGTTAGCATGCTGTCAGCATCGCCCCTCGCGAAAGGATTGTTCCGGGGCGCGATCTCAGAGAGCGGTGGCAACTTCGCGCCGGAGCATCAAACCGGGACTGAAGGGGGTGAGAATATGGATTCGCTGGCAAAGGCCGAGAAGAATGGCACGGCTTTCCTTACCAAACTCGGCGTGACTTCCATCGCCGACGCCCGCAAGAAGTCCGCGGAAGAGATCCAGAAAAACTCGCCTCCTGGGCTGGGAACCGCGTGGCCAATCTTTGATGGGTACGTGTTGCTCGGCGATCAATACAACCTCTATGAAGCGAAACACTACAACGACACCCCGGTTCTGATCGGAACCAATGCCGACGAGGGCGCGCTTTTTGTGCCGTTCGCTAAAGCCGACGCGTATCAAAAGAGCATCCATACGGGCTATGGCGACTATGCGGACAAGATCTTGACCGCTTATCCCGGTGGGACCGACTCGGAGGCTCTCCGTTCTTCGCGCGACATGTTCCGTGATGCCACTTTTGCGTGGCCGACGTGGACTTGGGCGCGGTTGCAGTCCAAGACAGGCAAGGGCAAGGTGTTCGTCTATTATTTCAGCCATCGGCCGGCTTATCCAAACACCCCGCAGTTTAAGGACTGGGGAGCTGCGCATGCCAGCGAGATCGCCTACGTTTTTGGTAACTTCACGCCTGCGATGCCTGCGTCGGCTTCCGATCGTACGGTGTCAGAGGAGATCTCGTCTTACTGGGTCAACTTCGCCAAGAAGGGCGATCCAAATGGAAGCGGCTTGGCGACGTGGCCTGCCTTCAATAACACCAGCGCACAGGTGATGAACTTGGACGATCCTTCCAAGCCGATCGATGTTCCAAACTTTCAGAAGCTCGAAGTGTTGGACGGCTACTTCGCGTGGCGGCGCGAGGCTGAGAAGAAGCCCTGAAACTTACGCATAGCGGAGTTGCCTAAGATGCTTGTTAACCAAAATTATCGGTAGCTGTGGGTCCTGCTCATACGCCGATCCGTCCAGAACAAATGTGCTAAAACGTTGAGTCCTCCGCGCCTCCACCGAGCGAAGCGGATAGCAACACCTGTTCTCCGCCGCGAGAGTCATGATCGAGCGAAAGTAACCTTCATGGCGTTTTTCGATACTCTAGCATTAGGAGCAGTTCTCATCAGTGTTGTTTTTCACGAGGGCCGGTATTGCGTCCGCACTCATAGTGTGCCTCCTGGGCTGCACCAAGCAGGACGATAAGACCAACAAAACGAAGGGTGTTCTGCCTCCTACGCCGGTCACCATCGCGATGGCGGAGGCGAGGGACATCCCTATCCAAGTACGCCAGATCGGGTCTGTTGAGCCGGTCGCGACGATTGCCGTAAAGGCGCAGATCAGCGGTGAGCTCAAGCAGGTGTTCTTTAAGGAAGGCCAGGATGTAAAGAAAGGCGAGGAGCTCTTCGAGATCGACCCCCGTCCCTACCAACAAGCTCTCGAACAGGCTCAAGCTGCTCTCCAAAAGGATATCGCCCTGGTGAGGCAGGCCGAAGCCAATCTCGCGCGGGACGGGGCGCAAGCCGCCAACGCCAAGCAGCAAGCCCAGCGCTACGCAGGATTAGCCGCGGAGGGCGTGATTTCGAAGGATCAGAACGAGTCCTACCAGACGGCGTCCCAGGTGCAAATTGAATCCGTCCGGGCCGATGAGGCCGCGCTCGCCAGCGCCAAAGCATCCGTAGTCTCCGACAACTCCGCCATTGAAACCGCGAAGCTCAATCTCTCGTATTGCTATATCCGCTCACCCATCGACGGCCGCGCCGGTAGTCTTTTGATCCAGGCGGGCAACCTCATAAAAGCGAACGACACCACGGCATTGGTAAACATCAATCAACTGCAGCCGGTCTACGTTACGTTCAGCGCGCCCGAGCAGCTCCTGCCGGAAATTCGGCGCTACAATGCGGCGCATGCGCTCTCGGTCACCGGGACCGGTGTTGCGGATGGCGCCAAGAGGGGCGTCAGCGCCACCGGCCAACTCACTTTCATCGACAACGGCGTGGACAGCACCACCGGAACAATCAAGCTGAAAGCGACGTTTCCCAATAACGACCACGCACTCTGGCCAGGACAGTTCATCAACGTCGTAATGACTTTGCGTACCCTGAATCACGCGACGGTAGTTCCCTCGGAAGCGATTCAATCCGGACAAAAGGGGCAATTCGCTTTCGTCGTCAAACCGGACCAAACGGTGGAAACGCGCCAAGTTACCGTGGGCCAGACCATCGATAATCAGATAGTGGTCGAAAGCGGAATCTCGCCGGGTGAAACGGTAGTCACGGACGGCCAACTGCGGCTGTTCCCCGGCGCGCACATTCGCATCGCCCCAGCCGCCAAGGCTGACGCGGGAGCCTGATGAATCTTTCGCACTTTTTCATTCAACGGCCGATTTTCACGACGCTGACCGCGTTTGGCATTCTGCTGTTTGGCATCGTGGGGTATCGCGCATTGCCGGTGGCGGCGCTGCCCAGCGTGGACTATCCGACCATCCAGGTGCAAGCGGCGCTGCCGGGAGCGAGTCCCGACACCATGGCCGCCTCGGTCGCCACGCCTTTGGAGCGCCAGTTTTCGACGATTGCTGGAATCGATTCCATGAATTCGTCGAGCTCGCTCGGCAGCACCAACATCACCATGCAATTCAGTCTGGACCGGAACATCGACGCCGCCGCGGAGGACGTCGAGTCCGCCATCGCCAAAGCCGGTGGTCTCCTTCCGCCCACCATGCCGCGCCCGCCGACTTTCAACAAAGTGAATCCTTCCGACCAGGGGGTTATTTTCCTGGGCCTGAGCTCGGATACGCTGCCGGTTTATACGGTGGATGAGTACGCCGAGACTGTGATGGCTCAGCGCATCTCCACCATTGCCGGTGTGTCGCAGGTGAATGTTTTCGGAGGGCAGAAATACGCGGTGCGCATTCAGCTTGATCCGGACGCGCTGGCGACGCGCGGCATCGGGATCGACGAAGTGCAAGCCGCCATCGTGACCAACAACAGCAATCTTCCGACTGGAAAATTGTATGGGAACAAGCAGGCTTTTACCATCCAATCTTCCGGCCAGTTGACCAACGCCGCCGAATACCGCCGCATGATCGTCACCTACCGCAACGGCAATCCGGTGCGGCTGGAAGAACTTGGCCGCGTGCTGGACGACGTGGAAAACGACAAGGTTCGGGCCTGGATGAACGACAGTCGAACCATCATTCTGGCGGTTCAACGCCAGCCGGGCACCAACACGGTGGAAGTGGTGGACAGCGTGCGGCGCCTGCTGCCCATCTTTCGCGCCGAAATCCCGCCCTCCATCAAATTGGAGATCATTCACGACAATTCCACCACCATCCGCAACTCCATCCGCGACGTGAAGTTCACGCTGATTCTTACCATTTGCCTGGTGGTGATGGTGATTTTCCTTTTCCTGCGAAACATCTCGGCGACCGTGATTCCCGGCGTAGCCGTGCCGCTCTCCATCGTCGGCACGTTCGCCATCATGTATCTGCTCGGCTACAGCCTGGACAACCTGTCGCTGATGGCGCTCACGCTTTCGGTGGGTTTTGTGGTGGACGACGCCATCGTGATGCTGGAAAACATCGTGCGTCACATCGAATTGGGCCAAGGCCGCATGGAAGCCGCGTTTCGCGGATCGCGCGAGATTGGATTCACCATTGTTTCCATGACCATTTCGCTGGTGAGCGTGTTTATTCCAGTGCTGTTCATGGGCGGGATCATCGGGCGGCTGCTGCACGAATTCGCAGTCACGATCGCGGTGGCAATTTTAGTGTCGGGGTTTGTATCGCTTACGCTGACGCCAATGCTTGCCAGCCGTTTCTTGAGCTTGCATCACGACCGCAAGCATAACTTCGTTTACAACGGCTTGGAGCGCTTCTTCCAGGGTTTGACGCACGTCTACGAACGGTCCTTACTGGTCGTTCTCCGCCACCGTTTCGCGACACTTTTGCTGCTTTTTGGCCTTTTAGGCGGCACTGCCTGGCTGTTCTTGGACATGCCCAAGGGCTTCCTGCCGAGCACGGACCAGGGATTCGTGAACGGGATCGCTTTAGGAGGACAGGATGTATCGTTCCCGGTGATGGTGGATCACGTCTGGACGGTGAAGAATATCGTAGAGCACGATCCCAACGTGCACAGCGTCTTTGCGTTCATCAACGGCGGAAACTCGGCGAACGTCTTTGCGATGCTGAAGCCGCGCGCCGAACGCGCTCTCTCGGCCGACCAAACCATCCAGGAATTGCAGCCTAAGGTTCTTGCCGTACCGGGCATTCAGGTATTTCTGCAGAACCCGCCGCCGATTAGCATCGGCAGCAACAATACGCAGAGCCCGTATCAATTGACGTTGCAGGGCACCGACCAGCAAGAGATCTACCATTGGGTGCCGATTCTGGTGGACCGGATTCGGACCATCCGCGGCTTCATGAACGTCACGAGCGATCTGCAGATTGCGAGTCCGGAAGTGACCCTCGATATCAATCGCGATCGCGCGCAGACCTTGGGCGTAACGGCGGGTCAGATTCAGGATGCGCTTTTCACCGCTTATGGAACGCGCCAAGTCTCCACGATTTATACACCCTCCAACGAGTATCAGGTGATCGCCGAGGTAGAGCCGCAATACCAGCGCAACCCGGACGCGCTTTCCAAACTCTACATCCGGTCTTCCAAAGGAACGCTGGTTCCCCTCGATACCGTTGTCAATGTGCGCCGCACGGTGGGCCCGCTTTCGGTGAACCATTTCGGCCAGCTGCCGGCCGCTACGATTTCCTTTAACCTGGTGCCCGGTTTTGCGCTGGGCGATGCTGCTGCGGCCATCGACGGTGTAATCCAGGAGCTGCGCATTCCGCCCAGCATCGCGCCGCTGTACCAGGGCCAAGTGCAGGCTTTCCAGCAGTCCTTTCGAGGGATGTCGATTTTGCTCATAGTAGCCGTTCTGGTGATCTATATGGTGCTCGGGATGCTGTACGAGAGCTTCATCCATCCCATCACGATTCTTTCGGGATTGCCTTCGGCCATTGTCGGCGCTCTGCTAACGCTCAAAATCTTTCATCGTGAACTGGATCTGTATGCCTTCGTCGGCCTCATCATGCTGTTCGGCGTGGTCAAGAAGAACGCGATCATGATGATCGACTTCGCCATAGAAGCGCAACGCGTGGATGGCATGCCGCCTTTCGACGCGATCGTCAAAGGCTGCATCCTGCGTTTCCGGCCCATCATGATGACCACCATAGCGGCGCTATTCGGCACGTTTCCGATTGCGCTCGGGATCGGCGAGGGCGCCGACGCGCGGCAGCCGCTGGGACTGGCGGTGGTGGGTGGCCTGCTGTTCTCCCAGTTCATCACGCTCTACATAACGCCCGTGGTTTATCTCTATCTCGAAGCCTTGGCGAGAAGATTCGGAACCATCCGCATTTGGAGCCGCCGGACTCCGCCCACCCGTGTTCTCGACCCCGTGGCTAATTAGCCTGTGCTGACCGCTCGGCCAAAACGGGCACAGGCGCAGCGTTTTGACTTCATTCTTCCCGATCGATACAATCGGCAGCCATGAACGCTCTGAAGGTTGCTCTTTTTCTGGTTTTGCCTGCCACCGCTCAATGGATCAACCTACCCACACCGGGTACGCCCCGCACGCCAGATGGTAAACCGGATCTCCGCGCTTCCGCGCCCAAAACTTCTGGCGGCAAGCCGGATTTCTCGGGGATGTGGGTTCCGCGCGACGAGCGCCCCTGCGATCCCAAGATCGGCCTTTTTCAATGCTCGGAACTACCCATTACTCCGCAGCTCGGCAATTTTGCGATCAATCTGAAAGGCGGCATCCCCTATCAACCATGGGCGGCCGAGTTGGTCAAGAACCGTGCCAAGGACGTAGGGTATATCGATCCCCACACTTTCTGCATGCCTATCAATTACCCGCGGGCATGGGCGTACCCGGAAACTCAGAAGATTTTCCAAATGCCCACCCAACTCGTCATCTTGCACGAATTCAACGCGAGCTACCGCCAGATCTTTTTCGACGGACGGAAGCTTCCAGAGGATATGACGCCAGCCTGGAACGGCTATTCCGTGGCCCACTGGGAGGGCGACACGCTGGTCGTGGAATCGGCGGGCTATCGCGACGATTCGTGGCTGGACACTTCAGGCAACTTCTTCTCCAGCCAGGCGCGCGTCACCGAACGCATCCGTCGCCCTAACTTCGGAAGCCTGGATATTGACGTCACCATTAATGACCCCAAAGTGTTTACGAAGACTTGGACGGTGGAACTGCACATGAAACCCATGGTCGACACGGAGATGATCGAGTACATGTGCCAGGACAACAATAAGGATGTTCAACACTTTGTTCGATAGCGAGGCTGCATGAGAGAGGTGCGGCTTATTGGCACCGTACAGATCTATTTTGCAGTTGGGCCATCGGTTACTTGGACCAAGTCCTGTGGACGAATCCACTTTGCAAACGCGGCTTGAACCTGCCGAGGGGTGAGCTTAAGGTACAGCCGTGCCGCCTCGGCTGGTTCGTTCAGTGGAAGTTTGTCCCTAGTTCGGGAGATCAAACCGTCCGCGATGCTCTGAACACTGGATTCTGAAAGCGGAATCTGCTGCAGAAGCAGGACCTTAGCCTGGTTCAACGTCTCTTCGGATAGGACACGAGTTTGCATCTCCTTCAAATCGCGCTCTATAATCGCGCGGGCCCTCGACACATTGCGAGGGTCACAGCCGTAGTTAAAAGTATAGGAGGTGCCGGTGGGATCCGCGTCGAGCGTCGAGGAGACAGAGTATACAAGTCCGGTATTCTCGCGAAGTTCACGAGACAGCCGGCTTGCATAGAGTCCTCCATCCAAGACGTGGCTTCCGAGATTCAAAGTATAGTAGTCCGGGTTGGACCGGGTCACTGGCAACGTTTCCGCGAGAGTAACCTCAGCTTGCACGCGGCTGGCGTTTGGCACTTCCGTGCTCGATGGTGGGTTAGCCGGCTCCGGAGGCTCAAGAGTGCTGGGTTTTGGCCCGTGAGCTTTCCAAGTTCCGAAGTTGTGTTCAATGACGGAGCGGGCCCGTTCCGGTGTGACGTCTCCGATAACGACTATCGTAGTCAGGTCGGGCCGAAACACGCTCCGGTAGTAGCGGCGGACGTTGGCAAGCGAGAGCGAAGCGACACTGCCTGACGTGTCCGTATCCCGATCGGAGTCGTTTTTCGGCTGTAGGGCTATTTCTAATGCGTGTTGCGTAAGGTAGGCTGGACTCTTAAGTTCTCCCGCAACGCTGTCTACAAGCTGGCGCTTGATAATTCTGAACGCGCTGGCGGGCAGAGCCGGATGTAATTCATTCTCGGCGAGCAGCGCGACCCCGCGGTCGAAATCGCCGGCTGGCACTTCCAGTGAAAAATCCATGCCGGCGGACTCGTTGGCGCCGATGTTATCCAAAGCTTTTTGAAACGCGACCCGGTCCAACGATCGCGTGCCACGGGAAAGCAGCTCATCCAGCACCTGCTTGGCACCTCCATCATTGGAGCTCTCCGCATCAGAATTGCTTTGAATTTGGCCGAAGACGCTGATCGTGTTGCTGATCGTCTCCGGTTGCACGATCAACTTCAATCCATTCGAAAGCATTGTGACTTTCGGATGCACCGTCGAAACTGGGATGGAGAGCTGATTCAACTTCCCCGCCCAGCCAGGCAGCGGGACGGTCGTGTTGTTCGTAGACGCAAAAGACTCGGTTCCGCCGACTGACGCTGATGAGACTGGCTGCCCGGAGGGCCGCGGGTTCAAGATTGCCGCGATCGATTGCTTAGGATCCAGGAGACGTCGCGCCATGTCACGCACATCTTCCAGAGTGACCTTCTGAATCGCATCAATGTCGTCGCTAGGAGACTGCCGTCCCTTCAGCGCCAAGGCATCGGACCAAAGCATGGCCAGCCCTGATATGGAATTCTTTTGGAACTCCGCGTCGGCGGCCTCGTGTCGCTTTGCAGCGTTGACCAAATCCGCTGACACTCGGTTCTTCGCGATGTCTTGAAGGATCTTCCGAACTTGACGGAGGAGTGCCGTGCCATTCCCACCGGCTGGAAACGAAGCGATAGCGTAGCTCAGGCTCGCTTGGGGCGAGCTATCAAGCCAAAACCCTGCGCTCAACGCTTTGCCCCGTGGCACGAGACCGTGGAAGCTGCCGCGCTCGCTGTCGAGCACATCGGCCAGAACCCTCGCGGCCGCGAAGTTGGCACTATTCGAGCCCGGCCAACGGAATGCGGCCACTGCAAGCCCATAGGGCTGGTCCGTCGTGAGGCGTAACGTCTCAGGTCTCAACGGCTGGAGTTGGACCTGCGAACGCGGGGGCAGCGTCTTCCTGGGAATTGAGCCGAACAGATTTTTCACTTCGGCTATCGTCGTCGAGGGATTGACGTCTCCGGCGATTACCAGGATCGCGTTGTTCGGCGCGTACCAGGTGTTGTAGAAGTTCTTGAGCATGGCTCCAGTGGTCGCATCGAAAGATGGCCGCGTACCCAACGCATCGTGCTCGTAAGGAGTTCCCCGGAACATCGCAGCCAACAGTCGTGTGTGGCAAACGTTCTCCGGAATCGAGAGGTCCTGTGCGATCTCCTGTTCAATGGCGCTGCGCTCACGAACCCAAAGGCCGTCCGTAGCGAGTAAATTCCGCATCCGTATCGATTCGATATGTAATGCCACGTCCAAGTCCTGCTTCGGTACGGTGAAAAAATACCGCGTGACGGACTGCTGAGTCTCAGCATTGAAGTCGCCCCCCATTGCAGCAGCTACGTTGGCCAACTGATCGGCTGACAGATCCGGGCTGCCGCGAAACATCATGTGCTCAAGCGCATGAGCCATTCCGGGGAAGCCCCGTGGTGATTCGTTCGATCCAACCAGGTAGTTCAGTACTGTCGTTACCACTGGAGCCAGGGAGTTGTGTACGATGACCACCCGAAGACCGTTGTCCAGTGTGGCTCTCGATACCTCTTGCACCGGTTGCGGGGCTCCCGCCGGCAGGGGACTGGACAAGAAAACGACAGTGAAAAGAACGTTCAAGAGGGTGTTCGGTGCCCGCCGGGGAGTTCCGAGCAACTTGGACAAAAGACTTCCGGCGGCATTCATATGTGTAGCTATAGGAGTGCTCCGATCATAAAGCTTCTCTAGTTCTCGTCTCGCTGGCGCGATAGAGCGCTGCGAGCGGCCTTAGCGGAGGTGTTTAGAACTTGAGACGCTAGGGACGGACGAAAGTGTACGATTTTGGGGTTACGACGATTTTCCTTTTCCGAGGGACCGTGGTCCACACAGCTCGGTCCGGCCTGTAGCCGCTCGTTGCGAGACTGCGCACGATCCATATAAACCTCCCTTGAGGTACCGTTCAAGCCCGGGACGCAAGTATCCAAGGGCGCTGGATCGCTCCCTTCCCGTCGGCCACAATTTGGCCATACATTACGCGTTTCGCACACAAAATACGCCTGAACGAAGCCACGGATTGCCATTTGAAGATGGCCCGATATTTCGGTCGCAGAACGGCTCAATCGCTGGGCGATGCAAAATGAGAGATGGGTGAACCGAGAAATTTCACACGGGCTGCCCCAACTATGCACCTGCGGCAACCGGATTACGGATGCGCTCAGCGGAAGACTGACCACTCTACGCGGCATTAATCGGTCTGGGTTGGAATACTCCGAACCGGCCGAGGACGGGTTCCTTGCATCAGCGGCGCTTTCACAGCGGGACATCGAAGAAATGGTCCGGGGTTGGGGCGCCACGGTGATCAGGCTTCCGTTTAACCAAGACTGGGCCATGCGAGGCCGTGGGAATTTCTCCGCAGAATGTTACCGGGAGGCGTTAGATCAAGTAATCTCATGGGCAGCTGCCTTGGGAGCCTATACCCTCCTAGATCTTCAATGGTTGGACGCTGACACAACATTTGGACGACTCAACGACGAATCTGCGAATCGCGTGGCACCACTACCGAACAAAACTTCCATTGAACTGTGGGCTACCCTGGCGGAACGTTACCGAGATGAGCCAGCGGTTTTGTTTGATCTCTATAATGAGCCTCACCCTCCGCTTCAGGACGATGAAAACCCGATGTATTTTGTGACGAGTGACGGCAGTATTGAAATAAGAGAGCCCCGCGAGTTCGGCTCCAACGAATGGAATCGCTGGGCGAGCAAGATAGCTGCCACGATTCATGACATCCACTCACGCGCGCTCGTGTTTGTATCGGGTGTGGATTGGGGGTTCGATTTGCGGGGTGTGCGAATCGACGCAGCGAACGTCGTTTACTCAGCGCACGTGTATCCGAACCGATCGCGCCGACATTGGAGCGGCCGATTCGGCCGTCGCAGCTCCGACCATCCTTTGTTCATCGCCGAGTGGGGAGGTGACAGCGACGATCTCAAATGGGGATCGGAACTCATCTCCTACCTGCGGAAGGTGGCATGTGGTTGGACAGCTTGGAGCTGGGTGGATTCACCGAAGCTTATCCGTAACGCTCGGGCAGGCGATTACACACCTACAGAGTTCGGAAACCTCGTGCGCTCCGAACTCCTGCTGCCTGACGATTCCGGTCATTAACCGAAGCTGTTCAAGCTCGGCGAGTTGTCGCTTACCCCGGCCGGTGGCCGTGGCTTTTAGCTTCGCTGAACGGCTCGGGGATGAAGGTGAGCGCTTTTGAACAGACGGCGCGGAAACTTGCGTGCTAACTTACAATACGCCGCGAAGCGTTGCTCATAAGCATAGACGCAGTCAAATGAAGCGAAAAAGACTCTCATGAAGCGGCTCTCTCGGGCGATACGCGTGATAGCGTTTGCCGCACTCGTCGCCCTGTGCCTGACAGGTCAGACCAAGAAACAAACACACTCACTCCGCGACAAGGCTACGTTCCTTGATTTCGTGACCGCTGGCTTGGTGATCACTATCAACTCGGCTTCGATCGCTAGCGACGGCGCAATCACCGTTACATATACTTTGACTGATCCCAACGGCCTCCTTCTGGACGCGACCGGCGCC